>Ga0325400_1000889_pt1 | contig 23600 bp, 21 predicted proteins | sample PopdelMetagenome_2_FD_205662 | JGI IMG/M metagenome (GOLD analysis project Ga0325400, IMG submission 205662) | Populus deltoides microbial communities from Bellville, Georgia, United States - Xylem-PdKOR-R1 | ecosystem: Host-associated > Plants > Phyllosphere > Stem > Wood/Secondary xylem...
GAGTTTCTGGATTTTTTTTAATTAAATCCTTAATTCTTGATAATTCGTAATTGTTTAGCTCTTTTCTGATTTTTTTTTCGGTGTCTTCAAATTGTCATATTATTCATACAAATTTGCATTGCTATTCTTGAATTTGTCATCGAGTTTTGTTTTGTTAGTTTCATAATTTCTTGCTTCTAGAGTCTATATCAAATTTATAAATTCACTACATAGTTGGTTGTTTTTTTTCTGAATTGTTGCTAAGTGATTTCAAGAACTAAAGAAAGGCAATTTGAGTGGAAAAAGGCATAGGGAGCATATTCGAGTGAAAAGCCTATACATTTGTGTGAAGCACGAGTGTGTGAGGTGTTATTTTTATTGCTAACGATTTTCGTGCAGGTTTAAAAAAATAATGTCTTCTAATAGTGTGCCACAGAAGAACGGTGAAATCCAAGAAGATGGCCTTTCGAGAATACAACAACAGATGAAATTTATGTTTGGCGAGCTGATGACTAGGATTGAAAAATTAGAGACTAGGTCTGATGGAGGGCGTAGTAAAAGGGGTAGAGAAGCTAGGAAGGAGGAGAGTGTTGCTGGAAACTCTGCAGATGAAGTCGAGGATTATCTTAATCGTGGTGGTGGGTTCCGTACACATAGGGAAGAGAGGTATGAGAATCGGTCAGGGAGGGGACATATTCGACCACATAGGGATTTTAAGCATAGAGGGGATTTTGATGATTTGGGAGATATAGACCGAAATTTGGGTAGTATTAAGTTAATAATCCCAGCCTTTAAAGGAAAAACTGAACCGAAAGCTTATTTAGATTGAGAAAAAAAGGTAGAGATGATTTTTGACATCCATAGGTACTCTGACGAAAAAAAGGTTAAGTTAGCTGTAGTGGAGTTTACTGACTATGCCATGGTTTGGTGGGAGAGATTGGTGGTAGAAAAAAGAAGGAATAGAGAAAGACCAGTTAGCACATAGGAGGAGTTGAAGACAATAATGAAGAAGAGGTATGTTCCTAAACATTATTATTGGGAGTTGTTTAATCGTTTACAAATGATTACACAGGGTAATAAGAGTGTGGAGGAGTATCAAAAAGAATTAGAGGTGGCTATGATTAGAGCTAATGTTAATGAACATGAGGAAGTTACGATGTCTAGGTTTTTGAATGGCTTGAATAGAGACATAACTAATGTTGTGGAGTTGCAATCATATGTTGATTTGAAGGAGTTAGTACACTTAGCCATTAAGGTTGAAGGATAGTTGAAAAGCAATGGTAATACACGATCTAGAGCTTATACGGGGTCTTCTTCGGGTTGGAAGATGAATTATAGGAGAGAGGGTAATGCGTCATCGAAGCCTTTTGTGACTTCTAAAGTTGCCGAACCTAACTCCATGAAGAAGCAGGTTTCGACGAATGATCAAAAACTTAAGGGAGAAGTTCAACCGAAGCGTAATCATGATATAAAGTGTTTCAAGTGTCAAGGATTGGGACACTATGCATCAAAATGTGCAAATCATCGAGTTATGATTCTAAGGGATGATGGAGAGATTGTGTCCACTAGTGATGATTCTGATTGTGAAGACATGCCACCACTTGAGGATGCTAGTGATTTAGAGTATGCTGTTGATGATAATGTTTTGGTGATTAGAAGGTCACTTAGTGTTCAGACTAAGGAGGATGATGTGGAGCAACAAAGGGAGAACATCTTCCATACTAGATGCCTAATCAACGATAAAGTATGTAGTATGATCATTGATAGTGGTAGTTGTACTAATGTTGCTAGTGTTACTTTGGTTAGAAAGTTGGAATTGAATACCATAAAGCATGAGAGGCCTTATATAAGGATGAAGTGTTATGTGATGTTGTGCCTATACATGCTACTCATCTGTTACTAGGGAGGCCTTGGCAATTTAATAGAAAAGCCATGCACGATGGGTTTAAGAACAAGTATTCATTGGAAAAGAATGGAAGGATTTATACACTTGCCTCACTTTCACCAAAGCTAGTGTATGAAGATCAAATTCAATTGAAGAAGGGTTATGAGGAAGAGTAACATGTTTCGGCCAAAGTGGAGGAACAAAAATATTTGGCTAAAATGGAAAAACAAGTTGAACAACATGGTGATGATGTGAGGAAGAGAGAAAAGAAAGTGAGCCATGAGTTGAAAACAAAAGGATGAAAGAAGGCCGAGAGTGGAGAGAAAATGAGTGGAGAGAAGAAAGAAAGGGTGAGAAAAGAAGAGTATGTAGAAAAAGTGGGGAAACAGCTTAATTTTTTTTTTTTTGCAAAATCTAATGATCTTAAACATGCCTATCTTTCTGACTTGCCTATGATTTTACTTGTGTATAAGGTGGCATTCTTTAACTCGGATGATATAGATTCTTGTGTTCCTAGTGTTGTTAAAGTTCTTTTGCAGGAATTTGAGGATGTCTTTCCGGATGACATTTCTAGTGGTTTGCCGCCAATTAGAGGTATTGAGCATCAAATTGACTTTGTTCCAGGAGCATCTATACCAAATAGGCCGACTTATAGGAGCAATCCTGAAGAGACTAAGGAGCTTCAAAGGCAAGTGGGGGAGTTGATGTCGAAAGGATACATTCGAGAGAGCATGAGTCCTTGTGCAATTCCCGTGCTTCTTGTTCCAAAAAAGGACAAAACTTGGCGAATGTGTGTGGATTGTCGAGCTATCAATAACATCACTGTAAAGTATCGACATTCCATTCCTAGATTAGATGATATGTTGGATGAATTACATGGTTCTAAATTGTTTTTGAAAATTGATTTGAAAAGTGGTTATCATCAAATTAGGATGAAAGAAGGGGATGAATGGAAAACTACTTTTAAAACTAAGTTTTTATGAGTGGTTGGTTATGCCTTTTGGACTTACTAATGCACCTAGTACTTTTATGAGATTGATGAATCATGTGTTACGTGCTTTTATTGCTATGTTTGTAGTCATTTACTTTGATGATATCTTGATTTATAGTAAAGAGATTGATGAGCATATAAGTCATTTGAGACAAGTTCTTGATGTGCTTAGAAAAGAGTCCTTATATGCTAATTTGAAAAAGTGTGACTTTTGCACGGATATGATTGTTTTTCTTGGATATGTGGTTAGTGCAAAAGGTATAGAAATGAATGAGGTTAAGGTTAAGGCTATTCAAGAATGGCCTACACCAAAATCCATAACAGACGTTAAGAGTTTTCATGGTTTGGCTAGTTTTTATAGGAGATTTGTTAAAGACTTTAGTACAATAGTCTCTCCATTGACTGAAATTGTTAAGAAAGCCATGGGTTTCAAGTGGGGAGAAGAACAAGAAAATGCTTTTAGCTTGTTAAAATCAAAGTTGATTTCAGCACCTTTACTATCTTTACCTGATTTTAATAAAGCTTTTGAGATTGAATGTGATGCTTCAGGAATAGGTATTGGAGCCGTTTTAATGCAAGAAAAACGGCCCATCGCTTATTTTAGTGAGAAACTCAATGGTGCAACTCTTAACTATCCCATTTATGATAAAGAGTTGTATGCAGTCGTGCGGGCTTTGGAGACTTGGCAACATTATCTGTGGCCCCGAGAATTTGTCATACATATTAATCACCAATCGTCGAAACATTTGAAGGGTCAAGGTAAGTTAAGTAGGAGACATGCTAAGTGGGTTGAGTTGAAACTTTTCCATATGTTATTAAATACAAGCAAGGTCAGGAAAATGTGGTCGCCGATGCCTTGTCGCGAAGGTATGTTCTTCTTAATACTCTTAATACTAAATTGCTAGGATTTGAGTATATTAAGGAATTGTATCTTGATGATCATGATTTCGGTGCTATATATGACACATGCAAGGTTTTGGCTATGGATAAATATTTTAGGTATGATGGATTTTTGTTTAAGGAAAATAAGTTATGTGTGACTAATTGTTCTTTACGTGAATTGCTTGTGAGGGAAGCACATAGGGGAGGTTTAACAGGGCATTTTGGAATTACTAAAACTTTGGAGGTTCTGCATGAGCAATTTTATTGTCCTAATATGAAAAGAGATGTGCAAAGAATGTGTGATAGGTGCATAACATGTAGACAAGCTAAGTCTAGGGTAATGCTTCATGGACTATACACACCTTTGCCTGTTCGTAAGGAACCTTGGGTTGATATTTCTATGGATTTTATTTTGGATCTACCTGGGTCTAGGAAAGGGAGAGATTCTATATTTGTTGCTGTGGATAGATTTTCTAAGATGGCACATTTCATTGCTTGCCATAAAATAAATGATGTAATAAATATAGCTGACTTATTCTTCAGAGAGGTCATTCGGCTACATGGTCTTCCTAGGAGCATTGTATCTGATCGAGATGTTAAGTTTTTGAGTTACTTTTTGAAAGTTTTGTGGGGTAAGTTAGGAAATAAACTTTTATATTCTACTACTTGTCATCCACAAACAGAAGAATCTTAAAAATTAGAAAGATTGTTTGTCATTCAATGAATTTGCATATAATTGTAGTGTGCATTCTACTACTGATTATTCCCCATTTGAGATTGTTTATGGTTTTAACTCTTTGACACCATTAGATTTGATTCTTTTGCCTGTTGATGAAAGGGTTAGTCTTGATGGTAATCAAAAAGCATAGGTGGTGAAAGATCTCCATGCAAAAATTCAGCAATAAATAGAAAAGAAGAATGAACAATATGCAAACAAAGCCAATAGGGGATGCAAATTAGTGAGATTTGAACCAGGTGATTGGGTTTGGGTGCATATGAGGAATGAAAGGTTTCCTGAACAAAGAAGATAAAAGTTGATGCCTTGAGGAAATGGTCCTTATCAGATCATAGAAAGGATTAATGATAATGCATACAAAATGGATCTACCAGGTGAGTATGGTGTTAGAGCTACATTCAATGTTTCTGATCTTTCTTCATTTGATGTAGGTGATGATTCGAGGTCAAATCCTTTTAAGGAGCGAGGGGATGATGCGGTCCAACCATCAAAGGATCCATTGGAGGTTCTAGTGGGTCCAGTTACTAGGCTTAGGGCTAAGAAGTTCAAAGAAGCTTTCAATGGACTTCTTCAAGATACATGAGCTAAAGTGGACTTCAAGAGGATTTGTAATAATAAACAACAAGCCTTGATTAATCTGATTCATGTTCAAGAGGGGCTTGTTGGTGGAACCAAGACCATTACACAAGGATTGGGAGAAGAAGACTAGATTCGGACAGTTTGACCTTTCATTACTCTTTTAGTCATTACTGGAGCTACAAATCGAATTTTGATGTGATTCTAGTTGGGCTGGAAACTAGACTTCCATACCGTTCCAACGGTATATGGCAAACCTTCTAATTCATTACGACGAGAGAGAACCATCCGTTTTAAGTTGGGCCTTGCTGCTGCCAAACAGAATGCAGAAACAACGAACTTGTCTTATTTAATTAGTTGGGCTATCAAACTTTAATTATTTTGAGAGGAGACAATTTTTTTGGGTTTTAGACTTGTTCATTTTGTTTATTTTAATTAGTTTGTGCTAGTTTTAACTTGGGTTGATTATTATTTAAATTGGATTTATGTGAGACCCATTAGGGAAACTAAGGTTTTGGCTTGGAGTATAAATACTCTTTAGGAATAATTTTAGGGCAGACTTTTGATAATATTTTCAGCATTGTAGCCAACTTTTGGTTGCTCAATCTTGGTTCTTAATTGAACTTTCAACTCTTCAAAGAATTGACCATTCTTTGTTGTGAATTTATATTTCTTTTGCTCGTTTCCAGGTGTAGGCGTTGTGATCGAGTTGGTTTATAGTCTTGTTGCCTTAGAGCAAGTCTTCCATTGTGATAAGCTCATTAAAATCTCAACGTACTTGGGTTAGATTGATCTTGGGGTCACGAATACCATTAAATTCTGCTAGGGTTTGCATCAAAATGGCTTCCAGAAACTCATGCAAAAATTTAAGCGCGGTCAAACAATCGGATCGAAAGTTATGGCCATTTTGACTCGTTACTCAAGTCTGGCCGACAAGACCGCCTCATCACCGTGTAGCCATTACATAGAAACCCCAAGGAAACCTACCTCCGGAAACTCGTGCAAAACATTGAGGGTGATCCAACGGTCGGATCGAAAGTCTGGCTGACCAGACCTCCTCGTTTACGAGCTGCGATTCCATAGCAACCCCAAGGAAAATGGCCTCTGGAAACTCATGCAAAAATTTAAGCGCGATCCAACGGTTGGATCAAAAGTTATGGCTATTTTAACCCTTTACTCAAGTATCGTCGACCAGACCTCCTCGTCACCAAGTTGGGATTCCACATCAACCCAAAGGAAAACGACTTTAGGAAACTCGTGGAAAAATTTTAGAGCGATCCAATGGTCGAATCGAAAGTTATGGCCATTTTTAACCGTTACTTAAGTCTGGCCGACCAGACCTCCTCGTCACCGTGTAGCGATTACATAGAAAACCTAAGGAAAACGACCGTCATAAAATTTTGAGCGCTATCCAACGGTTGTATTAAAATTTATGGCAATTTTAACCCGTTACTCAAGTTTGGATGACTAGACCTCCTCGTCACTGTGGTGCAATTCCATAGCAACCCAAAGGAAAATGGCTTCCAGAAACTCGTGCAAAACATTAAGCGCGATCCAATGGTCGGATCAAAAGTTATGTCTATTTTAACCCCTTACTTAAGTCTGGTCGCCAAGACCTCCTCGTCACCGAGTTGGGATTCCTATCAACCCCAATGAAAACGATTTCAGGAAACTCGCGTAAAAATTTAAGCGCGATCCAATGTCTGATTGAAAGTTATGGCCATTTTGACCCGTTACTCAAGTCTGGTTGACCAGGCCTCCACGTCATCGAGGAGTACATAGAAACCCCAAGGAAAAGGCCTTCGAAAACTCGTGCAAAAATTTAAGGGAGATCTAACGGTCGGATCGAAAGTTATGGCCATTTTGACCCGTTACTCACGTATGGCTGACCAGACCTCCACGTCACCGAGTAGCGATTACATAGAAACCCCAAGGAAAACGCCCTTCGGAACCTTGGGTAAAAATTTAACGGCGATCCAACGGTCGGATCGAAAGTTTTGGCCATTTTGACTCGTTCCAAAAGTCTGGCCGACTAAACGTCCTCGTCACCGAAGTGCAATTCCTTAGCCGAAGAAAAATGGCTTCCAAAAACTCATGCAAAAATTTAAGAGTGATCCAACGATCGGATCGAAAGTTATGGCCATTTTGACCCGGTACTCAATTTTGGCAGACAAGACCTCCTCGTCACCGAGGTGCGATTCCAAAGCAACCCCAAGGAAAATGGCTTCCAAAAACTCGTGCAAAAATTTGAGCGCGATCCAATGGTCTGATCAAAAGTTGTGGCTATTTTCACCCGTTACTCAAGTTTGGCCGACGAGACCTCCTCGTCACCGAGTAGCCATTACATAGAAACCCCAAGGAAAACTGCCTCCGGAAACTCGTGCAAAAGATTGAGGGTGATCCAATGGTTGGATCGAAAGTTTAGCAGACGAGACCTCCTCGTCACCGAGATGCGATTCCAAAAAAACCCCAAGGAAAATGGCTTCCAGAAACTCATGCAAAAATTTAAGTGCGATCCAACGATCGGATCGAAAGTTATGGTCATTTTGACCCATTACTCAAGTCTAGCCAATAAGACCGCCTCGTCAACGAGTAGCCATTACATAGAAACCCCAAAGAAAACTACCTCCGGAAACTCGTGCAAAAGATTGAGGATGATCCAATGGTTGGATCGCAAGTTATGGCCATTTTGACCTGTTGCTATAGTCTGGCCGACCATACCTCCTCGTCTCCGAGGTGTGAGTCTATAGCAACCCCAAGGAAAATGGCTTCTAGAAACTCGTGCAAAAATTTAAGTGCGATCCAACGATCGGATCGAAAGTTATGGCCATTTTGACCCATTACTCAAGTCTAGCCAATAAGACCGCCTCGTCAACAAGTAGCCATTACATAGAAACCCCAAAGAAAACTACCTCCGGAAACTCGTGCAAAAGATTGAGGATGATCCAATGGTTGGATCGCAAGTTATGGCCATTTTGACCTGTTGCTATAGTCTGGCCGACCATACCTCCTCATCTCCGAGGTGCGAGTCCATAGCAACCCCAAGGAAAATGGCTTCTAAAAACTCGTGAAAAAATTTAAACGCGATCCAACGATCGGATTGAAAGTTATGGCTATTTTGACCCGTTACTCAAGTCTGGTTGACAAGACCGCCTCCTCACCGAGTAGCCATTACATAGAAACCCAAGGAAAATTGCCTCCGAAAACTCGTGCAAAAGACTGAGGGTGTAAATCCCGAGAAAAAAAAAGAAAAATAAGAAAAGGGCTGGATTAAATTAAAGGAAATAAACTAAACTAAAAGGAAGTGGGGGCAAAACGAATACACTTAAGGGAAATGAGGCCTAAATGCAAATAAGAATAATTATAGAGCATAAGTACTCCTCTTCTCACCAAAAATAGATTTGCAGATAACATAAAGAAAGAAAAGAGGGAGTTTTTATATTTATTTTTACAAATCAAGAGAAAAACACCAAAATTTCAAAAACCCATCCAAGATTAAGGGTTATAGGTAGAATAAACACTGGTGGGAAAGGGATTAACAAGAGAAATTGAAAAAGAAGAGAAGAGGGGAGGATCGACTGTTATTAAAAAGAAAAGGAGGGATCGAAACCTTGATTCGTACCGGGTAAGGTATTCTAAACCTGCTCTTATGAGTCATTTCAAGTCAATTATGAATTGATACTTGGATGTTAATTTGTAGATTTGAGTTCTTAGACTTGAATTGAGGAAAAAGTATGAGTTGCTAAATTAAAGAACTTCATGTGTTGTATGTAAATGGAAAGATTGACGAATCTGGACAGTTTCATCTCTTGAGTTTCAGAGAGATTTCAGGTAGGAGAATAAAGGAATTAGGATCAGGTTCCTCATAGAAATTATAGGTTTGGATGTTGGCTAAATAATGAAATTAGTCTTGCTCAATTTGGAGTTATAGAACTCCAGCTATGGGTCACCAACGAAGATTGGGTCATGACAGACCCTATAAGGTAGTAGGTCTGGTTCGTTGATGAGAAATTTTAATTGTCTTAGAGGTAGAACTGGGTTCTCTTTCCTTCAGAGAACTTGTAGCCTCATGCCCCTTATAATGTTTGTATCTTCTTCTTTTAATAATACATACGTCAACTTACCAAAAAAAAAAAGAGTAACAGTTCAAAAAGGAGACAGTAACAGTTCAAAAAGGAGACAGTAACAGTTCAATGTCTAGATAGTGATAGTTAACAGTTAAAAAAGGAGATGGTATCAATTCAAAAAAACAAGACAATAACAATTAATGTCTAAACAGTTAACAGTGACAATTTTATTAAAGGAATGATAATTGTGGAAAGAATGACAATATTAGTGGGTGAAATGAGAAAAATGTAAAATATTAAGAAATGATTGAAAGAAAGACTTATTGGTTGTTGATATGGTTATAATAAAACATATCCTTGGGTGAGGAAAATTTATGAGATAAACCTGTGAATTGCAGGAGGGACCACAGACATGGTGCAGCAGCAGCAGGGGAGCACAAGTAGAGCTTCTATTGCAGGTAGGTGAATCGCACCTGTACTTCCTAGTTAATTCCATGAATTATTTATGTTACCAATGTAAAATGTGAATTACTGAATGTATGTGTATTCAAGGTGAAAACTTGTTGTGTGAATTGTCAAATGATGAAATTATCACTAACAAAAGAAATATGAGAAGTGTGATTTGAGGCGTAAACTAGCATACATTTAATGTATGTTAGGATCCCGGGTAAGGGGATCGCTATGATTCGACTAGCATACATTTAGTGTATGTTAGGATCCCGGGTAAGGGAATCACCTTGCATTGACTCCTATAGGATGGTGATGATGATACCAGTGAAAGTGGTATCGGTAATGTGATAAGCAAGAATAATCATGGTCGATTTCATAAAATCTGGAATGAAGGTTGAAAGTGGCAAAGGGAACAATTATTAATAGTTGAATAAGGAAGAGATTCTAATAAAAATTAGAAAGGAGAAGCGAATGAACTATGAATGCATTTTACCTTGTTGAAATTGTTAGATATTTGTGTTGTTATATTTATTGTAATATGCACCTTTCAATAATATGTATTTTGTTTCAAGATCATGGCATGCACGACAGGAGTAGATCCTAGTTTATGTTCCCTTCTTGTAATCTAGGTTCTAGGGAGTATACCCCTGTATTTTGTAAAAATGAAAATGTTTGTATAACTTAATTTGTATAATTAATGTTTAACCTTGATTAAATGAATTTAATCTTGTAGTTCATATAATCATATTTCATGTCTATGTATTTATTTTTATCCATCCATAATGATATTTTGTTATATAATGCATATCATAAATATTGTGGTTGATAGGTGTGAGTATAAGTGTGGAATTGAAACCCAAGATGAAGGGGTTGGGAATTAAGTTATGAGAAGCGAACTATTAGAAGTGTAAACAGATTCCATGTCAATAACTTGGGACCTTCCGGTATAGAGGGGACTCCATCAAAATTTTGGTAGATTTTAATACAAAGACCATGAATATATATATATATATACAAAAAAAAATTAATTACTCTGTTTTTCGATTGACATGCGATTGTCGTTTTATCCTGGAATGGAGGATGTTACAGTTTGGTATCAGAGCCTAGGTTGCTATTCTGGGGACATGAATAATTAGATGATTTTGAAATGTGTTTCAGGATGGTGAGAACAAGGCAAGGAGCCAGGACTGATCCATCCCCAGTTCGAAGAAGTGACTAGAGTTTTCATAATGAAAGTGATCCAGATTGAGATCCCTTGGCAGACACCTCCTCTCATATACCTGCAACATCAGTGTACTCAGAAGGGGGTGAGTCGGTGAGACTTCAAGATGATTCGTTGTTCTGCCAGGCATATGTATCTATGCTCGAGGTATCAAACAGACAGGGGGGAGATAATAAACCCCTACCAGTGGCGCAGGTAGCTGGAACATACCCATTTTCAGATCTTGCTTTTATGAAACATATAGTGAGCAACAGGAATGGTAGCGGGAGCCTCAAATACGACTCCTAGAGCAGGGGGTGGTCACCATAGTGTAATGGGTGAAGGGTATGGGAGAGATGAGTTGTATGACTTACCGTGGCAAAGAGGATGCTGAGGTTATTGGGCATTGGCTGAGGAAAGTGGAAAGAGTTATAAATTAGATGCAGGTGCTAGAGGAGCTACGGGTGGATTGTGTGACTCAGCTATTGGTTGAAAATGCCTACTCTTGGTGGGAGACCATTAGAGAGAGGAGATCAGGGGAGGTATTGAGATGGAGGGATTTCCATGAAGAGTTTGAGGAGAGGTACTATTCTTGGGAGCATAGGAGGGGAGAAAGAACAAGAGTTTTTGGATTTGAGGCAGGGAGATTTGACAGTTCTAGAGTATGAGAGGAGATTTCAGGATTTAACAGCTTTTACCTCCACTTACCTTCCCACAGAGCGCCACAGGGTGGAGAGGTTCCGTGATGGACTGAGGCAAGAATTGAGGATGATATTGATAGCCATGCAGTTTTAGTCTATGCGGGAATTGTTACGGGCTGCTCAGGGTATGGAAAGGGTAATAAAGGATACCCCGAAGCCAGTGGTCGAGCAGAGTCAAACAATGGGAGCTAAAAGGAGAGATTTTAAGTTTTTGACTAGGAGACCTCCTCTCCCAAAGAAAGGGAAGAGCGGGCAATCATCAAGACAATTCCAGAGAAGAGGTGAGAGTTTCACCCAGGAGGGAGCTAAGGAGGATCTAGACAGGTCAGTAGAAGAGGAGCTTAGGGAGGACACTCAAGATAGGGAGTCAAACTGTTGGAGGGTCTACAGAGCAGAAGGGACCAGGATATCCATTTTGTCAGAGGTGTGAGCAGCGACACCCTAGAGATTGCTCTGTGATGCCGGGGAGATGTTATATTTGTAGAGGTGAGGGGCATTGATGGAGAGAGTGCCTGCATGTAGGCAGAGGCTGTTACTATTGTGGGGACATGGGTCACAGGAAGAAGTATTGTTCTCGTAGAACCACTGAGGGAGTCCATGGTTAGAGGATTGAGGTTCAGAGCCAACAGCAATCAGTGACAGTTGATCGTCCTATTAGGCCTATCGAGTCAGAGACGAGTGCTACTCGTGGGAGGCCTAGAAATCAGGAGGGGAGGACTCAGGGTCGGGTATATCACATGACCTATGAGGATGTGGGAGCTGTACCTGATGTGGTGGCAGGTACTTTATAGTTAGATACAATGTAAGTTTATGCTTTAATTGATCCTGGAGCTAGTCATTCCTTTGTATCTTATAGAATTATGAATAACTTGCATGTGTTATCTAGTAACTTGGGTATAGGTGTGATGGTTAGTACACCTCTGGGAGAGAATATACATATTGATGATATTTATAAAGGGGTAAAACTATATATTAGAGGATTAGAGTTGAGGGTAGATCTTATGCCATTAGAGTTATATGATTTTGATGTGATTCTGGGCATGGACTGACCAAGTAAACATAAGGCATAAGTGGATTGTTTCACCAAAACAGTGACAATCCAAGGAATAGGTGATAAAAGAGTAGTGTTTAAAGGGGAAAGAAAAGTAATTCCAAGTTGTGTAATCTCGGTCTTGGTGGCTAGAAAATTACTAAGGAAAGATTGTTTTGCTTGGTTAGCCCATGTAAGAGAGCTGGAGAAGGGTAGCATAGATTTGGCTAGTATTCCTGTTGTGAGGGAGTTTCAAGATGTATTCCCAGAAGAGTTGCCTGGATTACCTCTAGTTAGAGAAATTGAAGTTTCCATAGAAACTATTCCAACAGTTTCTCCTATAGCCCAGTCTCCTTATAGGATGACACCTATGGAATTGGCGGAATTGAAGGTTCAGCTTCAGGAATTGTTAGATAAAGGCTTCATCTGGCCTAGTAACTCGCCTTGGGGAGCTCCGGTATTGTTTGTAAAGAAGAAGGATGACACCCTTCGTTTGTGCATTGATTATCATCAATTGAATAAAGTGACGGTGAAGAACATATACCCACTCCCACAAATAGTGACTTGTTTGATCAATTGAAGGGTGCTAGAGTGTTCTTTAAGATAGATCTGAGATTTGGATACCACCAGTTGAGAATCAAGGAACAAGACATACAAAAGACTGCCTTCCGAACTCGTTATTGGCATTACGAGTTTTCGGTGATGCCTTTCGGGTTAACCAATGCTTCGGTCATGTGTATGGACTTGATGAATCGGGTGTTTCAGCCTTACCTGGACCAATATGTGATTATATTTATTGATGATATTTTGGTGTATTCAAACTCTCACTTGGAGCATGAATAACATCTAAAGGTTGTGCTACAGACTTTAAGGGAGAATCAATTATATGTAAAGCTGGATAAGTGTGAGTTCTGGCTCAAAGAAGTAGTCTTTTTAGGCCATGTAATATTCGCAGAAGGAATAATTATGGATCTAAGAAAGGTTGAGGCCGTGTTAAAATGGGAAAGGCCTACCAACGTGATAGAAATCCAGAGTTTCTTGGGTCTTGCCGGATATTACTAGAGGTTTATTGAGGGGTTCTCCACCATAGCATCACCTTTAACTAAGCTGACCCACAAGGAAGTCAGGTTTGTTTGGTCGGAAGAATGTGAAGCGAGCTTTCGAGAACTGAAGAAGAGGTTCACTTTTGCTCCTGTGCTGGCCCTTCCATCGGGGACAAAAGGGTTTGTGGTATATAGTGATGCCTCAAAAAGGGGTCTGGGATGTGTATTAATGCAACACGGACGTGTGATTGCTTATGCATCAAGACAATTAAAGTCGCATGAGGTGAATTACCTGGTTCATGACCTAGAACTTGCAACGGTGGTGTTTGCCTTAAGAGTATAGAGACATTATTTATATGGGACACAAGTTCCATTCTTTACAGACCATAGAAGTTTGAAGTATTTGATGTCACAGAAGTATTTGTATGCGGCAGAGAAGACGGGTAGAGTTAATAAAAGATTACAGTTATGTTATTGACTACCATCCTGGTAAGGCTAATGTAGTAGCTGATGCCTTAAGCAGAAAGGGAAAAACAGTGATGAATGATGTGGAGCATAAGGAACAGGAAAGTATAGTGGAGTTAAAGAAAATGGGCTTGTGGCTAAGTGTAGGGCCCGAGGGATCACTATTAGCTCAGTTAAAGATCCGATCTGTGCTTCGAGACAAGGTCTTGGTGGCTCAACAGGTAAATGGGAAAGCAAGAAAGATCAAGGAGAGAGTAAACAAGGGTATAGAGACATCATTTCAAATGATATCCGATGGGCTAATAGCTATGGGTAGACAAATTTATTTGCCTAAGGATAAGATTTTGAAAGATGAAATACTAAGAGAAGCTCATGAATCTCGATTTGCTACTCATCCTGGGAGTACAAAAATGTATAGAGATTTAAAGGAATACTATTGGTGGCCAAATATGAAGAGGGAAATAGCAGAATTTGTGTCGAACTATGGGATCTGTCAACAAGTAAAGATAGAACACCAGAAACCTGCAGGGGAATTACAGTCATTATCAATTCTGGAAAGGAAATGGGAGGATATTTCTTTGGATTTTGTGACGGGATCACCTAGGAGAAAAAAGGGGAATGATGCCATATGGGTGGTCGTGGATCGACTAATAAAATCTGCTTTGTTTTTGCCTATAAAGATGATTGATTCGGTGGATACACTGGTAAAATTGTATGTAAATGAAGTAATCAGACTTCAGGAGTGCCAGTTTCAATTATATCAGATCGGGATCCAAGGTTCACATCGAGATTGTGGCCTAGCTTACAACGAGCAATGGGGACAAAGTTGAATCTGAGCACGACATTTCATCCTCAGATGGATGGTCAATCCAAAAGGACCATTCAAACTCTTGAGGATCTCCTGAGGTCCCGTGTGTTGGAGTTTGGAGGGAATTGGGAGGATCTCCTGTCATTGGTGGAGTTTACTTATAATAATAGCCATCAAACTACTATTGGTATGGCTCCTTATAAAACATTGTATGGGAGGAAATGTCGTACCCTAATTTGTTTGGAGAAAGTAGGAGAAAGGAAGCTTTTGGGACCTGAAATGGTGCAACTGACAACTGACAAGGTGAGGGTGATCAAAAAGAGGATGAAAGAAGCCCAGGATAGACAAAAAAGTTACGCAGATAGCCGAAAAAGGCCCTTGGAATTCCAAGTGGGGGATAAAGTATTTCTAAAGGTGGCTACTTGGAAATGCATCATTCGATTTGGAGTAAAAGGGAAATTAGCCCCGAGATATATTGGCCCTATTGTGATTAACGAAAGAATCGGGCCAGTAGCATATCGATTAGAATTGCATGTATATTTGGATAAGATTCACAATGTATTCCATGTGTCATTGCTGCGAAAGGCCAAAATAGACCCCTCACGGGTATTACCACAAGTTCCCATGAAGATTGAAGGGGATCTAACCATGAAAACTAAGCCCGTCAAGATCTTAGATCAAGATGAGAAGTTGTTGAGGAATAAGAGAGTTCCCTTAATGAGAGTATTATGGAGAAGCTCTCGAATAAAAGAACAAACATGGGAAAGAGAATCCGAGATGAAGGAGAAGTTTCCGCACTTATTCTCCGACATAGGTACGTAACTTGAATTTCGAGGATGAAATTTTATTAGGAGGGGAGAATGTAAATCCTGAAAAAAGAGAGAAAAAAAGGGCTGGATTAATTAAAGGAAATAAAATAAACTAAATAGAAGTGGGGGCAAAACGAATACACTTAAAGAAAATGGGACCTAAATGCAAATAAGAATAATTATAGAGCATAAGTACTTCTCTTCTCACCAAAAACAGATCTGCAGATAACGTAAAGAAAGAAAAGAGGGAGTTTTTATGTTCATTTTTACAAATCAAGAGAGAAACACCAAAATTTCAAAAACTCGTGCAAAACTTTAAGTGCGATCCAACGGTCGGATCAAAAGTTATGGTCATTTTGACTTGTTACTCAAGTCTGCCCAATTAGACCTCCTCATCCCCGAGTTGCGATTCCATAGCAACCCCAAGGAAAATGGCTTCCAGAAACTTGTGTAAAAATTTAAGCGCAATCCAATGGTCGGATCGAAAGTTATGGCTATTTTGACCCGTCACTTAAGTCTGGCCGAAGTGACCTCCTCGTCACCAAGTTGCGAATACATAGAAACCCCAAGGAAAACTGACTCTGAAAACACGTGCAAACATTTATGCGCGATCCAACAGTCGGATCAGAAGTTATTGATATTTTAACCCCTTAATCAAGTCTGGTCGACGAGACCTTCTCGTCACCGAGTAGCGATTAAATAGAAACCCAAAGGAAAACGGCCTCCAGAAACGCGTGCAAAAATTATAATGCGATCCAACGATCGGATAAAAAATTATAGCGCGACAAGGCCTCCTCGTCACCGAGTTGGGATTCCATATCAACCCCAAGGAAAATGGCTTCAGGAAACTCGCGCAAAAACTTAAGCGCGATACAATGGTCTAATTGCAAGTTATAACCATTTTGACTCGTTACTCAAGTCTAGCCGACCAAAGCTCTTCGTCACCGAGTTGCGATTCCATAGCAGCCCCAAGGAAAACGGCCTCCTAAAACTCGTGCAAAAATTTGACAGCGATCCAACTGTCGGATCAAAAGTTAAGGCTATTTTTACCCATTATTGAAGTCTGGCGATCAGACCTCATTGTCACCGAGTTGCGATTCCATATCAACCCCAAGGAAAACAGCCTCTGCAAACTCGTGCAAAAATTCAAGCGCGATCCAATGGTGGGATCAAAAGTTATGGCCATTTTTAGCCGTTACTAAAGTCTGGCTGGCCAAACCTTCTCGTCACCGACTTGGAATTCCATAGCAACCCCAAGGAAAACGGCCTCCTAAAAGTCGTGCAAAAATTTAACCGCAATCCAACGGTCAGATTGAAAGTTATGGCCATTTTGACCCGTTAACAAGTCTGCCCGACTAGACCTCCTCGTCCCCGAGTTGCGATTCCATGGGATTCCATATCAACCCCAAGGAAAACGGCTTAAAGAAACTCGTGCAAAAATTTAAGCGCGATCCAATAGTCTGATTGCAAGTTATAGCCATTTTGACCCGTTACTCAAGTCTGGCTGACCAGACCTCCACATCGCTGAGTAGCGATTACATAGAAACCCCATGAAAACAGCCTCCAGAAACTTGTGAAAAAATTTGAGGGCGATCCAACGGTCGAATCGAAAGTTATTGTCATTTTGACCCGTTACTCAAGTCTGGCCGACAATTCCTCCTCGTCACCGAGTTGCTGATGTAACCATATTATTCGATAGTTTTTGGATGAAAGATGTAAAAAGGAGTAAATTGGAGGTAATTGGCAGATTTGACGTTCAGTCGATGTTTTGTGCAGAGCATGAGTTTTAGAGATCGAAATGAAGTGATTCTAGTGGCACTAAAAAGCTAACATCCATACCTTTCTGCAAATGTAATGCAAGAAAAATAAAAAGAGAAAGATCATGGAAATCACATCCTACAAAGTCAAATCTCGCATTCTGCTAGTGTTGACCTTTGGCCATTCAAAATTTAATATCTGGAGCTACAGAAGTCCAATTGATGCAAACTCAATTTGTTTGGATTCCTAACGCAATGAAATATCAACGCTCTAATTTTCAGCCAAAAACAATGTTATATGAAGAAGATATGATTTTTCAAAGAGGACAACTAAATTCTGCTAGCAAACAGGTTTCGTGAGGAAACGAGTCTAAATTACATTCCGAAGCATCTAAACCGACATCCAAGTTTTTATATCAGCAATTTAGCTCCTCTAAGTCAGAGCTTGAAGATTTCATGCAAGGCTATTTCTCCTTTTTAGGGAAAATAGTTATTGAAGTACTTAAATGTAAACTGCCAACTTAAGGAAGGACTATTTTATAAAATAGAGACTAGGATTTCTTAGCATATAAAAAGAAAGAGAGAAGGGGCTGGCAGCCAGCAGTAAAGAGGGAGAGCAAAAAGAGGCAGCAGTCAGCAGAGAATAAACACAAATTCTCTCCTCTACAAACCCAAAAATCATGCTCTTTTCAATCTTTAGAAGTAGTTGTTCCATAAATATGCAAGGCTAAGCTCTTTTCTTGGTTGCAAGGACACAAAAACCTTTGAATTTCAAGAACCGTGAGATTTATTCTTCCTTTTATTTTCAGTTTATGTTATGAATGAGTATGATTGTTTTCCTATGCATATTTCCTATGATTGTTGTTGATGATTGCTAGAGCGGACTCTAAGTTATTGTTGTGAACAATCTATTGCTAAGTTTAATATCAAAACCGGAGTTGTGATATATGAACTTGTGAAGCAACTAAGCTTGATAATTATGGCGGAACTACGTTATTGAACTTAGGGAGAACATTTGAACAAAGTGACACAAGCTGCGGACAGCTTGTATGTTAATCTTGATGAAATTATCTAGTTCTTAAAGCTACCATTAAATTGAATCATTAGTGCAGACACTTTGATGATTGTTTGTTGGTTAGGATTAGTTATACGGTGGATCCGTTAATTAATCAACGTTAAGAAAAGATAAAATTTCAGAACATAAACTGTAATTTTCGTTTCAAGGATCGGTTCTAATTTCCATAGGTGGATGTTTGCTTGCGACTAAGATTTGTTTTCTTGATAAGTTTCGGTTTTAATTGATTTTTTTTGCTAATTTAATTGCTGTCATAGTTTAGATAATCACAAACCAAATCCCCGCAATTACATAACTTACAACATAAAAATCTGACTTGAAACTTCCTTGTGGGATCGACCCATTGCTTGCTCTATACTATCTTGTGTGTTTTAAGTTAGGGTAATTAATTTATGCGAACACGACATCGCAACAGTTGCGATTCCATAGCAACACCAAGGAAAATGGCTTTCAGAAAATCAGGCAAAAATTTGAGCACTATCCAACTGTCGGATCTAAATTTAAGGCCATTCTGTCTCGTTACTCAAGTCTGGTGACAACACCTCCTCGTCACCGAGTTGGGATTCCATATCAACCCCAAGGAAAACAGCTTTAGGAAACTCGTGCAAAAATTTAAGTGCGATGCAATAGGCTGATTGAAAGTTATAGCCATTTTGACCCATTACTCAAGTTTGGCTGATCAGACCTCCACGTCACCGAGTACCGATTACATAGAAACCCCAATGGAAACAGCCTCTGGAAACTCGTGCAAAAATTTAAGGTCGATCCAACGGTCGGATCGAAAATTATGGCCATGTTGACCCTTTAGTTAAGTTTAGCCGACTAAACCTCCTCGTCACCGAGTTGGGATTCCATATCAACCCCAAGGAAAATGGCTTCAGGAAACTTGTGCAAAAATTTAAGCGCGATCCAACGATTGGATCAAAAGTAATGGCCAATTTTACCCCTTACTCAAGTCTGGCCGACGAGACCTCCTCGTCACCGAGGTGCAATTCCATAGCAACCACCAGGAAAAGGGCTTCCAGAAACTCGTGCAAAATTTTAAGCGCGATCCAACTGTCGAATCAAAAGTTATGGCCATTTTGACGAGTTATTCAAGTCTGTCCAACCAGACCTCTTCATCACCGTGTAGCGATTATATAGGAACCCTAAGGAAAACGGCCTCTGAAAACTCGTGCAAAAATTTGAGCGCAATCCAACGATCAGATCGGAAATTATGGCCATTTTGATCCGTTACTCAACTCTAGACGACCAGACCTCCTCGTCACCGAGTTTTGATTACATAGCAACCACAAGGAAAACTGCTACTGGAATATCGTGCAAAAAATTTAAGGACGATCCAACTGTCAGATAGAAATTATGGCCATTTTGAACTGTTATGTAAGTGTGGCCGACTAGACCTTCTCGTCGCCGAGTTGCATTTCCATTGCAACCCCAAGGAAAAGAGCCTCCAGAAACACGTGCAAAAATTTGAGCGCGATCCAACGGTCGAATCGAAAGTAATGATCATTTTGACCCGTTACTCAAGTCTGCCCCACCAGACCTCGTCGTCACTGAGTTGTGATTCGATAGCAACCCCAAGGAAAACAGCCTCTGGAAACTCGTGCAAAACTTTGAGCACGATCCAACAGTCAGATCGAAAGTTATGTCTATTTTGACCCGTTACTAAAGTGTGGCTGATCAGACCTCCTTGTCAAGGAGTAGCGATTCCATAGAACCTGTTGCGATGTCGTGGTCACACAAATTAATTACCCTAGCTTCAAACACAACACAAGATAGTATAGAGCAAGCAAGGGGTCGATCCCACGAGGAAGATTCAAGTCAGATTTTTATGCTAGATGATATGCAATTTGGCGAGGGGGTTTGGACGTTATCTAGGCTAAAGCAAAAGAAAACAGAAAACTATCAAACAAAATTTAATAAAATCAGAAAATTATCAAGAGAACAAACCTTGGTTACACACACACATCCACCTACAAAAAATCAGAACTGATCATGGAAACGAAACATCAATTTATATTCTGAATATTTATCTCTTCTTAACATTGGTTAGTTAATGGATCCGCCGTATAACTATCCCTAACCATCAAACAACCACAGTGTCCGCACTAGTAATTTAATTCAATAACAGCCTTAAGAACTAGATAAGTTGATTAATCAAGAAAACATAATTGTCCGCAGTCTAAGTTGGATTTGATTGAATGTTCCCCCTAAGATTAATAATGTAGATCCACCATAATTATTAAACTCAGTTGCTTCATAAGTTCATATACCACAACTCCAATTTTGATATCAAACTTAGTAATAGATTGTCTACAATAATAACTTAGAGTCCGCTATAGCAATTAAAATAAATAATCATAGGAAAAATAAGCATAGGAAAACAAACATATTTATCATATAAACTGAAAAGAAAAGGTAAAATAAATCTCACAGTTCTTGAAATCCAAAGGTTTCCATGTCCTTGTAACCAAGAAAAAGTGTTTAGCCTTGCATGTTTGTTGAACAACTAATCAAAAAGAAGGAAGAATGCATAATTTCGAGTTTTTTAGAGGAGGGGGCGTTTTTCTCCTCTTGGCTGGCTGCCCCCCTTCTCTTCTCTCATTCTTTTTATATCCTAGGAAACCTAGTCTCTGTTTTACAAAATAGTCCACCTTTAAGTAGACTATTTACATTTAAGTACTTCAATAACTATTTTCCTAAAAAAAGAGAAATAGCCTTGCATGAAATCTTCAAGCTTTGACTTAGAGGAGCTAAATTGCTGAAATAAAAAATTGGATATCGGTTTAGATGCTTCGGAACGTAATTTGGACTCGTTTCTTCACGAAACCTGTTTGCTGACAGAATTTAGTTGTCATCTTTGAAAACTCATATCTCCCTCATATGCCATCGTTTTTTACTGAAATTTGGAGCATTTATAGCAATTTGAGTCAGGAATCCAACAAAATTTAGTTTGATATAAATTGGACTTCTTTAGTTCCAGATATTCAAGTCGGAATGGCCGAAGGTCAACACTAGCAGATTGCGAGATTTGACTTTAAAGGCTGCGATTTCCATGCTCTTCCTTATTTTATTTTCTTGCCTTGGATGTCCAGAAAGGTATGGATGTTAGCTTTTTAATTCCACTGGAATCACTTCATTTCAACCTCTAGAGCTCACGCACTGCACAAAACATCGACTGAAGGTCAAATCTGCCAATTATCTCCAATTTACTCCTTTTTGCATCTTTCATCCAAAAGTGCCTTCAAAACATAAAACAAAGAATATCAAGGCATTTTATATATAACATAGGCAAAACACTAGTTAAATGTCGGTGAAACTATCGAATAATATAGTTGCATCAAATACCCCCACACTTAGCTCTTGCTTGTCCTCGAGAAAGGATAGGTAAAATCAAATTGAAGTTAAATTAAATTAAATCACTATGAGTAATCTTCTAATCTTCCATCAATATCCAAGAATATATGCATTATAAACAAGAACACAATTAAGAAGGATAAAGAGTATAAATTTTCATGAATTTATTTACATGCAAACTTCAAAACTCAATTAATCGTCGGGATTTAAATAAAATCTATACCATGCCAAAGTGATAGGTCATCTCATTGATATGCACTCCGACACTCACGTGTTTAAGGCTTATGTGTTTAAATCTCTCAAATTCAATCAATGAATATGTTCTACCACAAGCTTCCTCTTCAATCTCATCTCCATTACTAACATGTTATAAACAATGCATGAATCAAAAATTCTTATTTTCTGGTTGTAATTGGGCTAAGGTTAAGGTGGGGTAAAAGAGAGTAAAAGAAAAGGTTCAAACCAGAGAAAGTAGAGCATTCTGAAAAATGATATTTCAAACAAGATATTCCATCAAAGCACATAAATTTTCCATCTTTAATCACCAATGCTTAACTTCTTTTGATTTCAAGCTTTTTCAACATAAAATCTTAAGAACATAAAGGAACAATTTTTTATTTTTTTTCCTTTTCTTATTCTTGTTTTTTTACCTTTGGCAACTTTGCTCATCTTTTCATCAAGCATCATTTCTTCTTTCTTTTCATATAATTTCCAACCATAATTCCATGAGATATCATAAGTATATGCTCTCCTAATCCTTGGCCAGGGGAAAAGGAAAACATAAAAAAAGTTAAGGTTTATACCATAAAACAAAGAAAAGATAAACAAGCTCAAAAGGGGCTCACTCAGGATAATATGCTTTAGGTTGGCTTTTTGGCTCAAGTGGTTAAAATTCCTAATGCCTTTATCATCTTCACGTATATATGTAATGTGAATGTAATCTCAATAAGATATGAAGCAAGTTTTAGAGATACATATCATTGAAAGAAGGCACAATCAAAGAATATAATGTTGAAGGCTCAAAAGATTGCATTGATATAACACTATAAAGTCAACATGACATATTTTCAAAGTCAATCCCTAAACCAATTAAATCTTAAAACTTGCATGCACACTCCTTCATTCGATTTATATCTTCATCTATCTCAATTAATTCTCATATATAATACTCACATTCTCATAAACCAATAGGAGTTCAAAAGATCAAACATAGAAATTTTTTATTTTTTTTAGAACAACAAAGAAAATCAAAATAAGAAAACCAACATTCTCCTAATACCCCCACACTTAAAACACGACATTGTCCTCAATGTTGAAATAAAAGAAAAGGAATATAGGAGAATGAAAAAAATAAAGTAAAATGCAAAAAATAAAAGATAAGGGAAAAAGAAAGCAAATCTGTTTTTTATTTGTGCTGGGTTGCCTCCCAGTAAGCACTTTTGCTTTTTGTCATTGGCTCAACATGTTGCATGCTCATTCTTCATAGATTGGTTCAGCTAACTCTGTAGAAGTGGTGAGTTTTGTCGTCCAACCTTCATAGAAAGGTTTCAAGCGATGCTCATTGACCTTAAGTACTTTGTTGGTTTATAAACTTGTAATTTCAACTACACCATAAGAAAAAACATTAGAAACAACAAAGGGTCCAATCCAACGAGAGCGCAACTTTCCAGGAAAAAGTTTCAAACGCGAATGATAAAGAAGGACTTTGTCTCGATTATAAAACTCTTTTCTTGTAATCATTCGGTCATGGAGACTCTTAGTCTTTTCTTTGTAAATCCCTGCATTCTT
>Ga0325400_1000891_pt1 | contig 23550 bp, 16 predicted proteins | sample PopdelMetagenome_2_FD_205662 | JGI IMG/M metagenome (GOLD analysis project Ga0325400, IMG submission 205662) | Populus deltoides microbial communities from Bellville, Georgia, United States - Xylem-PdKOR-R1 | ecosystem: Host-associated > Plants > Phyllosphere > Stem > Wood/Secondary xylem...
CGGCTCGCGCCGGCCGTGTGGATCGATCAAGCGGGCGTCCGGGCAACCGGGCGCCCGTTTCGCGTCGGGGGCCGTTGCCTGCACCGTCCGATCGGCTAACGCGCGGACCATGCCCGCCCATCCGATCGACCTCGTGCTGTTCAACAGCCTGACGCGCGCCAGCGAACCCTTCCGGCCCATCGATCCGCAGGACGTGCGCGTCTACACCTGCGGGCCAACCGTCTACAATCACCAGCATATCGGCAACATGCGCGCTTTCCTGTTCGCGGACACGCTGGGCCGCGTGCTTCGCTGGAAGGGCTGGCCCGTCACCCACGTCATCAACATCACGGACGTCGGCCACCTCACCTCCGACGCGGATGCGGGCGAGGACAAGATGGAACGGGCGGCGGCCAACACCGGCCGATCGATTTGGGACGTGGCCGCCTTCTACACCGCCGCCTTCAAGCGCGACGTCGCCCGCCTCAACATCCTGGAGCCCGCACGCTGGTCGGTGGCGACGGACCATGTGCCGGACATGATCGCCTTCGCCGAAGCGATCGCCCCGGCGCACTGCTACGACCTGCCCGGCGGCCTCTATTTCGACGTGTCCACCGTGCCCGATTACGGCCGCCTCGCGCGCGGTGCGCAAGGCGACGAAGGCGAAAGCCGCATCGATCCCGTGGCGGGCAAGCGCCAGCCGCAGGACTTCGCCATCTGGCGCCGCTCCGCGCCCGGCGAGCAACGCCAGATGGAATGGGACAGCCCGTGGGGCCGTGGCGCGCCCGGCTGGCATCTCGAATGCTCGGTAATGAGCCGGCGATACTTGGGCCACCCGTTCGACATCCACACGGGCGGCATCGACCATCGCGAGATCCATCACCCAAACGAGATCGCGCAGAACCAGGCCTTCTGCGGCTGTGCCGATCCCGGTGCCCGGCTGTGGATGCACAACAATTTCCTGGTGGAACGCGGCGGCAAGATGTCCAAGTCGACCGGGCAGTTCACCACGCTGCAGACGCTGGTCGACCGCGGCGTCCACCCCCTCGCCTACCGGCTGCTCTGCCTCCAAAGCCACTACCGGTCCGAACTGGAGTTCAGCGGCGAGGCGCTGCTGGCCGCGCTGACGCGGTTGCGCCGGCTGACCGCCACCGCCACGCGCTGGCTGGCGGGCGAGAGCGGCACCGCCTCGGCAGACGCGCACCTCGCACGGCTGGACGCGGCGGTTTCGGACGACCTCAACACGCCGGTGGCGCTGGTCGCGCTGGACACGCTGCTCGCGGACAATCGCGTAGCGCCGGCCGAGCGAGTTCGCGCGATGGACGCATTCGACCGCGTGCTCGGCCTCGACCTGCTGCACACTAGGCGCGGCGATCTACGTGTCGCACCGGCCGACGCCACATTGCGCGAGAACGAGGTGGAGGTGCAGCTGGCCGAACGGCGCGATGCGCGTGCGGCGCGCGACTTCGCCCGTTCGGATGCGATCCGCGCAGAGCTGATCGGGGCGGGTGTCGAGGTGATGGACGGCGACCCGCTCGGCTGGGAGTGGCGGATCGAGTTCTGACGCGCGGCCCGGCGAAAAGGCTTTCCCCGTCGCGAAACAGCGGTAAGCTCGTCCAATACCGGGGGGACGGGATGCTGGAACACGGGGCGAAGCGTGCCGACGCGGTGCGTGTGCTGGCGATCGCCGGAACGCGGCCGGAAGCGATCAAGCTTGCGCCGCTGGCATTGGAGGCGATGTGGCGGCCCGAGCTCCGCTTTACGCTGGTGGGCACCGGCCAGCATCGCGCGATGTTCACGGATGCGCTGGCGCCGTTCGGCCTCCACCCCGACGAGATGCTGAGCCTCGGCACGCCCGGCCAGACGATCGATGCGCTCGCCGACGCGATCCGCGCGGCCATGCCCGCCCTGGTCGCCCGTCACCGCCCCGACGTCGTGCTGGTGCAGGGCGACACCACTTCCGCCTGGGCGGCGGCGCTCGCCGCGTATGAGGCCGGCGTGCCGGTCGCGCATGTCGAGGCGGGCCTGCGCTCGGGCGATCCGCGCCTGCCCTGGCCCGAGGAGCGCAACCGCACGGAGATCGACGCGGTCGCCAGCCTTCTGTTCGCGCCCACGCCGCGCGCGGTAGTGAACCTGCGGCGCGAGCATGTGCCGGGTACGATCCACCTCACCGGCAATAGCGGCATCGACGCGTTGATGCTGTTGAAGGCCAAGGCAGCGCCCCGCGCGCGCCAGCCCGGGCGCCGCCACCTGCTCGTGACCTGTCACCGGCGCGAGAACCAGGGCGTGCGGCTGGAGGGCATCGCGTCCGCCGTCCGCCGGCTGACTGCGCGCGGCGACGTGACGGCGCTGGTGCCGCTGCATCCCAATCCTGCCGCAGGCGCGGCGCTGCGCGCATTGCTGGGCGACACTGCAGGCGTGGCACTGACGGAACCGCTCGACTATCCGGCGATGATCAACGCGCTGCTGGAAGCCGATCTCGTCCTGTCGGACAGTGGCGGTCTGCAGGAGGAATGCCCGGCGCTCGGCCTGCCGCTGCTGGTGCTGCGCGACGTCACGGAACGGCCGGAGGCGATCGCATGCGGCCGCGCGCGGCTAGTCGGCACCGATCCCGACCGGATCGTGGCGGAAGCCACGCGCCTGCTGGACGATCCCGCCGCGCATGCCGCCATGGCGCGGCCTGCCTTCCCGTTTGGCGACGGCCGCGCTGCGGGACGCATGTTGGGCCTCTTGTCGGCCATCGCTCGCGCGGATGACAGGCAGGCGCTTTTCGGCTAGGCGCCACGGCTCCACGAAGGACCGAACACGATGGCGACGACCTGGACGCCCGCAAGCTGGCGATCGCACGAGGCGCGGCAGCTGCCCGACTATCCCGATGCGGGCGCGCTGGCCGCGGCGGAGGGCGAGCTCCACCATTACCCGCCGCTCGTCTTCGCGGGCGAGGCGCGCGCGCTGACGGCCGAGCTGGCGGAGGTGGCCGCGGGCCGTGCCTTCCTGCTCCAGGGCGGCGACTGCGCCGAAAGCTTTGCGGAATTCCATCCCAATACCATCCGCGACACGTTCCGCGTGTTGTTGCAGATGGCGGTGATCCTGACCTTCTCGTCCAAGCTGCCGACGGTGAAGCTCGGCCGCATGGCCGGCCAGTTCGCCAAGCCGCGCTCGGCTCCCATGGAGGAACAGGACGGGGTCAGCCTGCCCTCCTATCGCGGCGACAACGTCAACGACATCGCCTTCACCGCCGAAGGCCGCGCGCCCGATCCGCAGCGCATGATCAAGGCGTACAACCAGTCGGCGGCGACCCTCAATCTGCTGCGCGCCTTTGCGCAAGGCGGCTATGCCAATCTGCATCAGGTCCATGCCTGGACGCTTGACTTCATGGGCCGCAGCCCCTGGGCCGCGCAATATCAGCAGGTGGCGGACCGCATCGGCGAGGCGCTGGCCTTCATGGCCGCCTGCGGCGTATCGCCCGAGACCGCCCCGCAGCTGCGGCAGACGAGCTTCTACACCAGCCACGAGGCGCTGCTGCTGCCCTACGAACAGGCGCTCGCGCGGCAGGACAGCCTGACCGGCGGCTGGTACGGCACCAGCGCGCACTTCCTGTGGATCGGCGACCGCACCCGCTTCGAAGGATCGGCACATGTCGAGTTCCTGCGCGGCGTGAACAACCCGCTCGGCATCAAGTGCGGCCCCAGCCTCGATCCGGACGTGCTGCTGCGCCTGCTCGACCAGCTCGATCCCGCGCGCGCGCCGGGTCGCATCACGCTGATCACCCGCTACGGCCACGACCAGATCGAACGCCACCTGCCTCGCCTCGTCCGCGCGATCCAGCGCGAAGGGCGGCCGGTGGTGTGGAGCTGCGATCCCATGCACGGCAATGTCGTCAAGGCGGCGACCGGCTACAAGACGCGGCCGTTCGAGCGCATCCTGGCGGAAGTGCGCGGCTTCTTCGCCGTGCATCGCGCCGAGGGCACGCATGGCGGCGGCATTCATGCCGAGATGACGGGCCAGAACGTCACCGAATGCACGGGCGGCGCGGTGGCCGTGACCGAAGAGGGCCTGCGCGACCGCTACCACACGCATTGCGACCCGCGCTTGAACGCCGGCCAGTCGATCGAGCTCGCCTTCCTGCTGGCCGAGATGCTGAACCAGGAGCTGCGCGAGCGCGAGCGGCAGGCGGCGTGAGCGGTGCTCCCGCTGATGCGGGAGGTCAGCCCTCGATCAGGTCGAGATAGGCGACGACATCGTTATCGGTCTGGGGGAATAATCCCGCCTGCACGGCCTGCGGCTGCGCCGCCGCCGCGCGCATGGCTTCCGCCAGCGTGCCGTACATCAGCGTCTCTGCCGTCCCGATCTCGCCGTCCAGGTGGTACAGCCTGACGCTTGCCGCCTCGTCCGTGCTCCGCACCCGACTGCCTCCAACCGTCGGGCGGCTACCCGCCACGCCGCGGCGAGGCAATGGTCGAGATGGCGGCACAAGCACGTCAGTCGGCGCTAACCCCGGCCTGGCGAGCGGGCGCGAGAGGCGGCAATGGCCGCCGGGCGAGGATGGCGGCGTCCGCAGCGTCCACGCCCAAACCCGTCAGCGTGGCTTCCACCACCTGCGTCGCGAAATCATCGCCGGGTTGCTCGCGCAGCATGGTCGCCATCGCGGCCAGCGCCATGCCGAGCACCAGATCACGCCCGACCACGCTGTTCACGACGCCTAGCCTGCCCGCATCGATCCCTTCCTGCACCGTGCGCTGCGCCTGCCGGTGCGTCTCGGCGCCGAAGATGATGCCGTTGTTGCTCAGGTTGATCATCGACCAGCCCCAGCGGGCATCCTGCCGCGTCCGGCCAAGATAGAAGCGGATGGCGGCGGCGGCCCGCTCGCGCGGATCGTCCAGTGTCAGCACCGCTTGCGAAACGGACAGCAGGAAGTCGTGCGTGACCTCGAACGTCACGGCCTCGCGCAGTTCGGCCATGCCGGTGAAATGGTCGTAGAAGGTCTGGCGCGTGATGCCGGCAGCCGATGCGATATCCTCCACGCGGACGAACAGGCCGTTCTCGCCCCCGAACAGATCGAACGCGGCGGCGACGATGCGGGCGCGCGTCCTCATCCGACGCTGTCGGCCGATCTCCTGCCTGCGTTCCTGATCCGCTGCATTGGCTGCCACCACCATCTCCCGCTTGCACGGCGGGTAATCTCGGCATCGGCCCGAACGCAACGCGAGATGGCGCCGCATGCGGCGAACCGGGGCCGCCAAGCCGGCGCGTTGACTTCAAGGCGGACCGGGGCTAACTCGAATCTTACAAAGTGTCCCGTTTAAGGTACGCGAGTTGCAGGAGAGCAAGCGATGGACGCCGTGACCAGCCACGCCACCGGGTTCGCCAAGGCGCTGCGCGCAATGCGTGACGCGCTGGGCGCGGACAATGTCCTGACGGAGAAGCTGGAGGACCATGGCGATCCGTTCGCGCCCGCGGGCGAATGGTATCGCCCGGGCGCCGTGCTGCTGCCCGGCAGCGTGGAGGAGGTCCAGGCGATCCTGCGCATCGCTACCGAGCACCGCATGCCCGTGTGGACCAGCAGCCAAGGCCGCAACAAGGGCTATGGCGGGGGTGCGCCGCGCGTGTCCGGCGACTTCACCATCAGCCTGCGCCGCATGAACCGCGTGCTGGCGGTGGACGAGGAGAATTGCATGGCGCTGGTCGAGCCCGGCGTGCGCTTCTTCGATCTCTACGATCACCTGCGCGCGACGGGTTCCAAGCTGTGGATGTCGGTGCCGGATCTGGGCGGCGGCAGCGTGATCGGCAACGCGCTGGAACATGGCGTCGGCTACACCCCGATCGGCGACCATTTCGCCAACCATTGCGGGATGGAGGTGGTGCTGGCCAATGGCGACCTCCTGCGCACCGGCATGGGCGGCATGGCGAACGCGCACAATTGGCTGGTCTACCCGCACAGCGCCGGCCCGTCCTGGGACGGCATGTTCAGCCAGTCCAACTTCGGCATCGTCACCAAGATGGGCGTGAGCCTGTTTCCCGCACCCGAAGTCTACGCGCCCGGCTGGTTCACGCTGAAGGACGAGGCCCAGTTCGGCCCCTTCCTGGAGGCGCTTCGGCCGCTGATGATCGATGGCACAATCCCCAACCAGCCGATGATCATCAACGCCGTCTGCGCCGCGAGCGCGTTTGGCGAGCGGACGCGCTGGTACGACGGCAGCGACCCGGTTCCGGAGGAGGTGCTTGACCGCATCGCGGCCACGCCCGGCTTCGGCCGCTGGGTGATGCGCTTTGCGCTCTATGGCGACGCGCCCGTGGTGGCGCACAACCGCGCCAAGATCGAGCGCGTGCTGGGCGCGATCCCGAGCGGCGCCGTCACCTTCGACGAGTTCGACGGGCAGGACCTGCCCGAACTCACCAACCCGCATCACCGCGTGCAGGCGGGCATCCCGTCCATGGCGCTGGACCAGATGACGCGCTGGTATGGAGGCGAGGAAGGCGGCCATATCGGCTTTTCCTGCGCCATGCCGATCGCCGGCCGGGACGGCACCGCGATCCGCGACCTCGCGCGCGCCGTGCTGACCGAGCGCGGGCTCGACTATTCCGCCGCGATCATCGTCGGCAAGCGCAGCATGATCCACGTGGCGCTGGTGGTGTTCGACACCAAGAACGAGGCGCAGACGCGGGACGCCTATGCGGCGGTCAAGGCGATGCTCGAACCGGCGGCCAGGCTCGGCTACGGCGAATATCGCAGCCACCTCGACTTCATGGACGAGGTCGCAGCACTCTACGACTTCAACAACAACGCCCAGCGCCGCTTCGCCGAGCGGATCAAGGATTGCGTCGACCCGCACGGCATCCTGTCGCCGGGCAAGCAGGGCATCTGGCCCGCCAACATGCGACGGCACTGAACGCCGTGACCAACCCCAAAAGAGGGCGTGACGACGGCCCCCATGCACGCTACTACCTGCCGCCGCACGCCGTATCTGATCGCGGTAGGCAAAGCCGGCGCTTTTGAGCGTCTCCGCGGGTGTAGCTCAATGGTAGAGCAGAAGCTTCCCAAGCTTACGACGAGGGTTCGATTCCCTTCACCCGCTCCACGATAGCCGAACGGGTCCGATGCTCACCTTCCTGCTGGTCGTTCATGCCCTGGTCGCGGCAGCGCTCGTCGGGGTCATCCTGATGCAGCAGTCGGAGGGCGGCGGCCTGGCATCGGGCGGCAGCCCCGCCGGGCTCATGAGCGCGCGCGGCGCGTCCAATTTCCTCACCCGCACCACCGCCATCCTGGCGAGCGTGTTCGTGCTGCTCTCGGTCGGCATCGCCGCGCTGACGACGCTCAGCCGCGAGCCGTCGCGCATCGACACCTCGCTCAGCCGCAAGCCCGCGCCGCAATACACCCCCACCCCGCCGCCCGCCGACAATTCGCAGGCGATCCCGCTCGCCAAGTAGGTGGCGGTCGGCACGGGCTTGCGCGGGCCGGATTCGGCCCGCTAGGCCCATCCTCCCATGACGCGGTTCATCTTCATAACCGGCGGCGTGGTCTCGTCGCTGGGCAAGGGCCTCATGGCCGCCAGCCTCGCCGCCCTGCTTCAGGCGCGCGGGTTTCGGGTCCGCCTGCGCAAGTTCGATCCCTACCTCAATGTCGATCCCGGCACGATGTCGCCCTACCAGCATGGCGAGGTGTACGTGACCGACGACGGGGCGGAAACCGACCTCGACCTCGGTCATTACGAGCGGTTCACGGGCGTGCCGTCGGCGCGCTCGGACAACGTCACCTCCGGCCGCATCTACCAGTCGATCATCGCCAAGGAACGGCGCGGCGACTATCTCGGCGCCACGGTGCAGGTCATCCCGCACGTGACGGACGCCATCAAGGCGTTCGCCCGCGCGGACACGGACGACCTCGACTTCGTGCTGTGCGAGATCGGCGGCACGGTGGGCGACATCGAGAGCCTGCCCTACATGGAGGCGATCCGGCAGCTCAGGAACGATCTCGGCCGCGACCGGACGGCGTTCGTCCACCTGACGCTCGTCCCCTACATCGCCGCCGCGGGCGAGCTGAAGACCAAGCCGACGCAGCATTCGGTGCGCGACCTGACCAGCCTCGGGATCCAGCCCGACGTGCTCGTCTGCCGCTGCGAGCATCCGCTGCCCGAGGGCGAGCGCGCCAAGATCGCGCTGTTCTGCAACGTGCCCAAGGAAGCCGTCATCCCGGCGCTCGACGCGCCCTCCATCTATGCCGTGCCGCTGCAATACCATCAGGCGGGCCTCGACGCCGCCGTGCTGCGCGCGTTCGGCGAGCAGCCCGGCCCCGCGCCCGACCTGCGCCGCTGGGGCGACATCATGGATCGGCTCCAGAACCCTGAAGGCGAGGTGACGGTTGGCGTCGTCGGCAAATATACGGGCCTGCAGGACGCCTATAAATCGTTGCACGAGGCGCTGGTTCATGGCGGGATCGCCAACCGCGTGCGCGTCAACATCCGCTGGATCGAGGGCGAGACGTTCGAGGCGCCCGACGCCGACATCGCCGCGCATCTGGAGCCGCTCGACGCCATTCTCGTGCCCGGCGGCTTCGGCGAGCGCGGCACGGAAGGAATGATCGCCTCCGTTCGCTTCGCGCGCGAGCGGCGCGTGCCCTATTTCGGCATCTGCCTGGGCATGCAGATGGCCTGCATCGAAGGCGCGCGCGGCGTCGGCCTGGCCAAGGCCAACACGACCGAGTTCGGGCCGACCGAAGAGCCGGTGGTGGGCATCATCACCGAATGGATGAGCGAGGAAGGATTGCAGAAGCGCGAGGCGGGCGGCGATCTCGGCGGCACCATGCGGCTCGGCGCCTATCCCGCGGTGCTGGGCGGCAACAGCCATGCGGCAGCCGTCTACGGTGCGACCGAGATCAGCGAGCGCCACCGGCACCGCTACGAGGTCAACGCGCACTATCGCGAGGCGCTGGAAGCGGGCGGTCTGCGCTTCTCCGGCATGTCACCCGATGGCGAATTGCCCGAAGTGGTGGAGCGGCCGGACCATCCGTGGTTCGTCGGCGTCCAGTTCCACCCGGAACTTAAGTCGAAGCCGTTCGACCCCCATCCGCTGTTCGCAAGCTTCATTGCCGCCGCCTTGCAGCAGAGCCGGCTGGTCTGACGCTTCGCCGCTCCCGCACAGGCGAGAGGGTAGATGCTACATGAGCCCGTTCAGCAGCGCGTCGAGTTCGTTCGACTGCGCGACCGGCTTCGCGTCGGTCTGCTTGTTGTCGGCCTGACCGCCGACGAAGCTGATTGCCGACCAGCAGATGCCCGCCGCCCAGGCCAACGCCCACCAGCGGCTGCGGAACACGAAGCGGAGCGGCACCATGGCATCGCCATAGCCGCTCCGCCTTGCCCGACCGTTAAGGCCCTTCGGTGAGCGGGCTGCCACCCGCACCCACGACCGGGTCGGTGGGCGTCGGCGGGATGGGGTCGGTGGGTGTCGGCACGGGATCGTCCATCGGCGCATCGACGGGCAGTTCGGGGGCGGGCTGGGTTGCCATGGCTTGCTCTCCTTGCACAAGAACCTGAACGCCCGGCCGCGCCGCTTGTGTCCCACGCGGGCCTGTGGTGAGGCGCGCACAAAGGGGACGACAATGAAAGCCATGCTTGCCTCCGCCGCAGCGCTCGCGGCTGCCCTGGTCGCGGTGCCCGCGGCCGCGCGGGACGTGGTGATCCACGCCGGACGGCTGATCGACGGCACGGGCGCCGCCCCGCGAACCCAGGTCTCCATCCTGATCCGCGACGACCGCATCACCGCCGTCCAGCCCGGTTTCGTCTCGCCCGCGGGCGCGGAGGTGGTGGACCTGTCGAACGCCACCGTGCTGCCGGGCCTGATCGACACGCACGTCCACATCCTGCAGAGCTTCCATCCCGGCGATCCGATCCGCCACGCGGTGACCACCACACCCTTCGCCGACCTGCTGGACGGGGTGTCCAACGCGCGCGCGACGGTGATGGCGGGCTTCACCAGCGTGCGCGACGTGGGCGACACGACGGAGGCAGTGGTGGCGCTGAAGCGCGCGGTCGCCGCCGGCACGCTGCCCGGGCCGCGCATCTGGACGTCGGGCGATCCGCTCGGCCCGACGGGCGGGCATACCGACGCGGCGAACGGCCTCGACCCCGAACTGTCGGAGCCGCGCTGGCGCGAGTCGATCATCGACGGGCCGGACCAGGCGCGCGAGGCGGTGCGCCGCCACAAGCGCGAGGGCGCCGACCTCATCAAGATCATGCCCTCGGGCGGCGTCATGTCGATCGGCGACGATCCCAAGCTGCAGCTGATGGAGGATGCGGAGATCAAGGCGGTGATCGACACCGCCCATGCGCTCGGCATGAAGGTCGCGGCGCATGCCCACGGCGCGCAGGCGATCGACCACACGCTGGCGCTTGGCGTCGATTCGATCGAGCACGGCTCTTATGCCGACGCCAATTCGTACAAGCTGTTCAAGGCGCACGGCGCCTATCTCGTGCCGACCATGCTGGTGGGCGAGCGCGTCTACCAGGCGGCGGTGCAGCATCCGGAGAACCTGAACCCGTCCACCGCCGAGAAGGCCAAGCAGATCGCGCCGCTGCTGCGCAAGAACCTGCACGACGCGCATGCCGCAGGCGTGAAGGTGGCGTTCGGGACCGACACGTTCGGCCTGTCGGCGCATGGCGAGAATGCGCAGGAGTTCGCGCTGGAGGTCGCCGCCGGCATGACGCCGATGCAGGCGATCCTCACCGCTACGCGGAACGCGGCCGACCTGCTGGGCGCGTCGGCGGACGTGGGATCGGTCCAGCCGGGCCGCCTCGCCGACCTGATCGCGGTACGCGCCGACCCGCTGGCCGACGTGCGCGCGCTGGAGCGCGTCGAGTTCGTGATGCAGGGCGGCAAGGTCGTGAAGCCGCTCACGCGGTGAGCGGCCCGCCGATCACGCCCGCGGGGCTGGCGGCGCTGCGCGCGCGCTACCACCAGCTGTTCGGGGATGAGCGGCCGCGGCTGGTGGAGACCGTGTCCTGGGCGGCAGGCAATGGCGATCGTTCGGAAAACGGCGACTATCTCTACGGCAAGAAGCGGCTGCGCGAGATCGACCGCGAGCTGGCGCATCTCGCGCGGCGGATGAAGGCCGTCGTGCCGGTCGATCCCGCCGCGCAGGATGATCGCGGCCGCGTTTGGTTCGGCGCCACGGTAACGGTGGTGGACGAGCACGACGTTTCGCGCACGGTGACCCTGGTCGGCGATGACGAGGCCGATGCGTCGGCTGGGCGGATCAGCTGGGGCTCGCCGCTGGCGCGCGCGCTGCGCGGGGCGGCACTTGGCGACGTGCGCACAGTGGCGCTGCCCGCGGGCGAGAAGAGCTGGGAAGTGGCGGCGATCCGCTACCCCGACGCCTGAGGCCGATCGGCGCCGTCGAACGCCGCGATGATCGGGCACGGGCCCGATCCGCCCGCGCTGCACTTCTCCGCCAGCCGGGCAAGCGCATTGCGCGCCGCCTGCAGTTCTGCAAGGCGGCGGTCCAGCACCGCCAGTTGCTCCCCCGCCAGCGACCTTACCTGCGCGCGATCCTCCGTCGCGTCGAGCGCCAGCAGCGTGGCGATCTGGTCGAGCGTGAACCCCGCGCCTTGCGCGGTGCGGATGAAGCGCAGCCGCCGCCGGTCCGCCTCGCCATAGCGGCGAATGCCCCCCGCCCCGTCCGGCCGCGGCAGCAGGCCGCGTCGCTGATAAAAGCGCACGGTCTCGACGCCCACCCCCGCCGCGCGCGCCAGCCCGGCGATGCTGTCCGACGCGAGGGGTTGACTCCGTACCATGGTACGGCCGGTATAGCGGCGCGACCATGACACCTGCAACCTGTCGCAAGAAGCGGCGCGGCGCGGCACGCGCGCTGCTGGCGAGCCTGCCCTGCTTCGTCGCGGCCGCCGCGCACGCCCAGGACATGTCCGGGATGGCGATGCCGCATGCCGGACACCCCGCGAATGGCCAGCACACCATGGCTGACGGCACGGTGATGGCCGGCCACGACATGGGCGCGACGGCCGAACCGATCCGCTACGGCGCGGCGCATGCCGGCGACATGGCGGGCATGCGCCATGTCGCCGGCATGGACATGAGCAGCGGGTCCATGATGGCACGCTATTATCCAATGAACCGCGAGAGTTCGGGCACGTCGTGGCAACCCGACAGCGCGCCCATGCGCGGCGCCATGTACCAGCTCGGCGGCTGGTCGCTGATGGCGGAGGGGTTCGCGACCGGCATCTACGACCGCCAGGGCGGCCCGCGCGGCGACAGCTACGCGTTCAGCACGTCCATGGGCATGTTGATGGCGACGCGCGACGTGTCGCCTGCGGACCGCATCGGCCTGCGCGGCATGATCTCGCTCGATCCCGCCATGGGCCGGCGCGGCTACCCCCTGCTGTTCGCCACGGGCGAGACGGCGGACGGCGTGGAGCATCTGGTGGATCGCCAGCACCCGCACGACTTCCTGATGGAGCTGGCCGCGACGTGGGCGCACCAGCTCGGGCCTAGAACCGCCTTCTCGCTCTATGCCGGCCTGCCGGGTGAGCCAGCGCTGGGGCCGCCCGCCTTCATGCATCGCGCGTCGGGCCAGGACATTCCGGAGGCGCCGCTCGGCCACCATTGGTTCGACAGCACGCACATCACGTTCGGCGTCGTCACCGCCGGCTTGTCGCACGGGCCGTTCCGGCTAGAGGCGAGCGCATTCAAGGGCCGCGAGCCCGACCAGCGCCGCTGGAACATGGAAACGCCGCGGCTCGACAGCTGGTCGGTACGCGCCTTCTGGAACCCGACGTCCACCCTGTCGCTGCAGGCGTCCACCGGCCGCCTTCACTCGCCCGAGCAGATCGAGCCGGACCATGACGAGCATCGCACCACCGCCTCCGCCTCGTGGACGCTGCCGCTGGGACCCGGCCGCAGCCTCGCCGCGACCGCTGCGTGGAGCAACAAGAACATCACGCCCGGCCCCGCGCTCACGGGCTTGCTGGCCGAAGCTACGTTGCGCCTGCAGCGACACGAACTGTTCGCCCGGATCGACCATGAGGAACAGAGCGAGCTGTTCGACGACGACCATGATCACGGCATCTTCCGCGTGACCAAGCTGTCGGTCGGCTACCAGCACGAGGTGCCGGTGGCGAACCACCTGTTCCTGGCGGTGGGCGGGCTGGCAAGCGCGTACCGCTATCCCGATACGCTGGTGGCGAGCTACGGACGGCGCGGGTTCAAGAGCTTCATGTTGTACGGGCGGCTGCGCTTCGGCTCCTGACGGCTCAATAGAACCATTGCCGCCGCCCGATATCGGGGCGCAACTCGAACCGGTCGCGGCGCAGCAGCGGGTGAAAGGCGGGGTCGTCGGCCAGCCAGCCGCCCCAGCGCTCCAGGAAGCGCGCGATTGTGTCGCCCGCAGGCGGCGCCTCGCCCCGCGACACCTTCTCCGCATGCACCATCTCCGCCTGTGGCGTGCACACGATGCGGTAGCCCAGCGCGCGCAGCCGCAGGCACAGGTCGGTGTCGTTGAACTCGACCGCGAACGCCTCGTCGAAGCCGTTCACTTCCTCCATCAGGGAGCGGCGCGTGGCGAACACCGCGCCCGTCACCATCGACCACTGGCGATGCACGCGCGCCCATTCGTGGAAGGTGCCCTCCGCCCGCTCGCGGTAGATCCAGGCATGCGCCGCGCAGGTGCCGTGCGGCACCAGGCCGGCATGCTGCAGCGATCCGTCGGGAAACAGCAGCCGCGCGCCGACACCCCCCACGCCGCGGTCGAGCGCGAACGTCTGGAGCGCGCGCAGCCACCCGGGGGCGCCGAGCCGGATGTCGTCGTTCATGAACACCAGCTGCTCGGTCTCCACCTCGCGCCACAGCCGGTTCATCTTGGCGGCATAGTGGAACGGCTCGCCCGGCGCGCGCGGCGTTGCGATGCGGCGGAGCGCGTAGGGGCGCGGCACGGCCATCCAGTCCGGCTCGTCGGGCAGGTCGTCTCCCACCAGCACGGACAGGCGATCCATCGGCCAGTCCGCATGCGCGATCGCGTCCAGCAGCTGCGCCACCCATGTGCCGTTCCCGTCCGGCAGCGCGCTGCGGCGGGTGGGGATCACCAGCGTGACCGGCGGCTCCCCCCCCGCGGGGTAGCGCCGCGCGAGCGCGAAGCTATGCGGGGCCAGGCCAGGCCCGACCGCATAGTCCGCCAGTAACGGTTGGGCGCGCAGCATCGCCCGGTAATCGTCGGAGGTCGCCCGCACGCGCGCGCCGGGATGGGCGAGCAGGATCTGCGGGATGCGCGCGATCGAGTGGCCGGCGGCATCCGCCCGGAACAGCAGGTCGGCCACGGCGGCGGTGCGGCAGGTGGGATCAAGGCCGCCGAGAGCGGCCAGCACGCCCGCCCGCACCATCACCGGCGCACCGACATAATCCTGCGCGGCGAGCAAGATGCGGTCGAACTCGGGCTTGAGGCGGAACTGGTCGATCGCGCGATCGGGCGCGCCGGCGACATCGTCCGCATAGAAGATGGCAACGTCCGGCCGCGCCGCCGCCGACGTGCGCAGCGTGGCAGCGAGCAGCGGCGACAGCATGCTGCCGGCCGGTGCGAGCACCACCCATTCCGCGCTGCCGGGCACTTCGCCGCCCGGCACCGCGCCGTCTGCGGCCAGCATCGTCACGTGCACGCCGGGATCGTGAAAACCGCGCTCGGCCGGCACGCCCGCGCGCAGGTTCAGCGCTTCGGTGCGCACGGGTTCGCGGGCGGGCCGCCCCCTCACCGTAGCTGCCAGGCTGCGCGCGATGGCGGCGCCCACGGCAGCGAAGCTGAGGCGCTCGGCCACACGCGCCCGCGCGGCTTGCGCCGAGCTATCCTCGCCCGCTTCGACCACGGCCGCGGCGCGACTCAGCGCATGCGCCAGCGCGGGCTCGTCGACCCGCGCCCACACGCCGCCACGCGTGTAGTGGCCATGATCCTCCGCCAGCTGCCAGCGATGCGCGCGCACCGGAAAGCCCGTGCCGGCGTCGAGCAGGTCGGCCGTGCCGCTGAAATCGGTGGCGACCACCAGCCGGCCCGCGGCCATCGCCTCCGCCACGGTCAGCCCGAACCCTTCGGAGCAATGCGGCGAGGCATAGATGTCGGCGCAGGCCATCAACCGCGCGAGCGCCGCCGCATCGAGTGCGCGGTCGACCAGCACGACGCCGTCCTCGCCCGCCACCAAGCTCCTCAGCGCCGCGCCTTCCGCCGGGCGATCGTGGAGGTGCTTGGTCTTGAGCAGCAGCGTCCAGCCGCGCGTGGCAAGCCCGGATGCGGCGAACGCGCGCACCAGCGCCGCAGGGTTCTTGCGCACTAGGTAGCTCGACCCGTCGAACAGGTAGAGGATGACACGGCGCGCCGGATCGACGCCCAGGTCGCGCAGCAGCACGGCGCGCGTTGCGGGTTCGGGCGGATCGTCGGCGGGCAGCGGCACGGCGTGCGGCACCACGTCCACCGGTGCGCCGTCCTGCGCCGCAAACAGCTCGGCGCAGTAGCGGCTCGGCGCCCAGATGCGGTCCGCCGCGCCGAAATTGGCCCACCATGCGTCGGGAATGTGCCCCATCTCCCACACCCAATAGCCGATGCGGTGGCGCGCGGCGGCGATCTCCGCGCGTTGCGCATCGGTCAGCAGGTGCCAGCTGTCGGGATTGAGGTGGACCACCGCCACGTCCGCCGGCCCCGCAAAGTCGCGCACGTCCGTTGCCGGGCCGAGCGGGCGGTGGATGTGGAACGGCTTGCGCACGGGATGCAGGCTCAGCTGCACGCCCGCGTGCCGCAGCGCCCCGATCAACCCGCGCGAGGCGTGACCCAGGCCGTTGTCGTAGTTCCACGGGCCGTAGAGCGCGACTTTGAGCGGAGGCCCGCCCTCCAGCGGCGGCAGAGGGTGGGCGTAGAGCCGATCGTCGGGATCGGCGGGCAGCGCCGCGGAGGACGCCGCCAGCAGCTGATCGATTACGTCGAGATCGAAGCCCGCCAGCGCCTCGCGCCAGCCGGCGAGGTCGATATGCGGAAAGGCGCCGCGCAGCAGCAGCACCTTCACGAACGGAAAACCGCGCGCGATCAGCCCGCGCCAGCCGTCCAGCACCGGATTGCCGGGGCCGCCATCGGGGAACAGGATCTCGACCCCGCAGCCCGCCTCCTCCACGCGCTGCGCCAGCGGCAGCTCGAAGCGGCGGATCACCGCATCCTTGCCGTCCACCACCTCCGCCGTGCGGAACAGGTGCTGCAGGGCGAAGGAGGACAGCGCCTTGGGCTTCAGCGCCAGGAAGTAGCTCTGCACATGCCAGCGATATTCCAGGCTGGCCGTAAGCCCGACCAGATCGGCCGCGCTCGCACGCACGCGCGCCAGCAGGGCAGGCAGGCGCTCGTCGGCGGCAGGCACGACGCTGTCGTTGAGGAGGTAGAGCAGCGGCGTGCCCCACGCTTGCGGATGAAGCGCCAGCGCGTGCGCCCACGCGCCAAAATCATAGCCGGCATTGCCCCGCACCATCACGCCTGCGGCCGCGTCCAGCAGATCGGCCGGCAGATCAACTGGCCGATCGCTGGAAACGACGAGCAGCACCGCGATGCCTGCCTCAGCCAGCATGCGCACATAAGGCGTTACATGCGGCTTGGGCGCGCCGGTCGCCGTGTGGATCGCAAGGATGGCCAGTTCGCGCCCGGAAGCCAACACCAACGGCTTGATCACCGCCGCGCGCACGTCGCGCGCAAGCAAGGGGGTGGTCGTGGGCACGGAGGCGGGCAGCGCCTCGAACGGGGAGCCGGCCAGCTCGGCACCGTCCGAGCGCCGCACGGCGCGCACCGCCGTGGGCTGGCGGATCGCGAGCAGCGCGCGAAACTCATGGCCGTCGCCGCGCGGCACGTCCGGCAGCGGCAGGGCCTGCGCGACCACGGCGTCTCCAGCCAGAAACAGGACCTCGTCACCCTCCTCCGCCCCGCGCAGCCAGCCGTGCACCACGTCGCGGTCGACATACTCGCAGGCGCCCGGCGGAGTGGCGGGAGCTGGCTGCTCGTCGGGCGCAACGGCGGACGTCGGTTCCTCTACGACCGCTGCCGGCGGCAGCTCCGCCGGTGGCGGCGGGGGCGACAGTCGGGCGATCTCCGCCGCCGTTTCCTCGCGCGGGTCGAGCGCGTGCGCCCGCTCGTACAGCGCCAAGGTCGCCGCCATGTCGCCGCGCCGCCGCTCCGCATGGCCCCAGCAGCGCAGCAGGTCGGCATCCCGCGGCATGAGCACCTGCGCGGTGCGATACGCGTCGGCCGCGCCGGATATGTCGCCCGCCTCCGCCAGGGCGTGGCCGAGCTGCACCCAGATCGGCCCATCGTTCGGGCGCAGTGCCAGCCAGCGGCGATAGCCACGCTGCGCCTCTAGCCAGTCGCCGGCGTCGCGCGCCCGGTCCGCCCGCCGCCGCGCGCCGCGCGCCGCGCGGAGCAGCAGCCGGTCAAGCAAGGTGTCCCGGCCAGGTCCGTCGCCGCTGCTGTTGATCTCGCGTCCTCCGCTGCGTTCGGTTCGGGGCCCGGCGTCTAGCGGCGTCGCCGCCGCGCGCAAGCCGGCGGGGTGCGGGTGCGCGGCGGCTACCCTATGGGTCTGCGGCGATGCCCCTGCGATTCGACGAGCCCCTGCCCGCGACCTTTGATCCCGCCTTCTACCGCGCCGCGCATCCCGACCTTGCGCTGGCCGACGATGCGGCGGCGGCGCGTCACTTTGCGGCGGAGGGACGGGAGGCGGGCCGGATCGCTTCTCCACTCGCACGCCGCGAGGGGCTGATCGCCGCGATCGACACCACGCGCCCGGTGCTGGAGATCGGGCCGTTCTGCTCGCCGCTGGTGAAGGGGCCAGGGGTGGAATATCTCGATCGGCTGGATGCGGCGGCGTTGCGCGCACGCGCTGCAGCGATCGGCCGCGATCCGGTCGATTGCCCGCCGGTCATCCACCATGTCGGCACTCTCGACGCGGTGGAGGACGGCCGCTTCGACGCGATCGTCGCGGCGCACTCGCTGGAGCATCACCCCGACCTCGTCCGCCATTTGGAGGAGGCAGCGCGCGTGCTGCGCGACGGCGGACGATATTACCTGATCCTGCCCGACAAGCGCTTCTGCTTCGATCATTTCCTGCCCGAAAGCACGTTGGCGGATGTGCTGGACGCGTTCGAGGCGGAACGGACCGGCCATCGCCTGGCCAGCGTGGTCGAGCATGTCGCGCTGACGACGCATAACGACCCCGCCCGGCACTGGCGCGGCGACCATGGCGCACCGACGGCGGAAGATCGGCAACGGCGCACGGCGGAGGCGCTTGCGGCGTACCGCGGCGCGGCGGGCGACTATCTGGACGTCCACGCCTGGCAGTTCACGCCCGCAAGCTTTACGGCGCTGCTGGAAGCACTTGCCCGGCTCGACCTGTCGGCATTCGAGGTCGAGGCCGTGTACGACACGCCGCACAACCAGGGCGAGTTCTGCGCGGTGCTGCGCCGCAGCCGACCGGCGCGTCGCCACGCGCGCCGACGCCACGCGGCCGAGATCATGGTGATGCAGACGGCCGATCCCTTCCGTTATGCGCGGATGCTGGCCGTGACGGCGCCCAACGTGACCGAATATTGCCGGCGGCACGGCTTCGCCTACGAAAGCTTCGTCGGCGTGAAGCGCGGTGCCTGGCCGTGGCAGGCGACCTTCAACCGCATCGTCATGCTGGAGGAGCTGGCGGCGCGGGGCTTTGCCGGGTGGGCGCTGTATTTGGACGCGGACGCCTATGTCCACGACCTTGATTTCGACTTGGTGGCCTATCTGGCCGAGCGCGGCGACCATGCCGCGATTTTCGCCGAGTCGGGGATGGGCGGCGGCCGATGGGACGTGAACGCCGGCGTGGCGCTGGTGAACCTCGGCCAGCCGGGCGGCCGCAGGCTCGTCACGGCCTGGGCCGCCCGGCTGGCGCAGCTGAGCGATGCACGGCTGAAAGCCATGAAGGAATGGGGCGAAGACAACGATCAGGACATGCTGCACGCTGTCCTGCGCGAGGCGCCCGACTTGCTGGATCTGGTTCTGGTCGAGTCAACAGACGTGCTGAACTCCGCACACGCCCAATTCATCCGACGGTCGGGGGCGCAGTTCGATACGCTTGACGCCCGGCTGGCGGCGATCGGGGAGGAAGTGGCAGCGGTGGCCCGCACTTGGCGCCTGCCGGACGCCGCCCCGGTTGCGGCCGGCAGCCGCGAGGCCGCACGCCTGCCCCGTGCGCCCGTCGAGGGGGCGTGGCTGACGGAGGCGCGTCCCGGCGAAGGCGGAATGCTAGCCGCAGAGCGCGCGATATCGGCTTGGCGTGCCGCGGCGGCCCCTCCCGACGACGCATGGACCTGCGCCTTGCAAGGCGAGGACGTGGCGGGAGTGGCCCGCATGCTGCAACGGCTGGGCCGCGAGCCTGTAGCGCGCGGCCTGCTCGGCGGCGATCGCCAGCATGAGCGCCATGCGGCCGATCCCGCCTTTGCACGCGAACGCGCGCTGCGCACGCACGACGCGTTGCTGTCGTTGGCGGAGCTAACGGGTGCGGTGCCGGTCGAAAATCCGAACCTGGGCCCGTGGGGACGGACGCGCCGCATCGCCCCGCCCGCGCTGTTCGCCGCCATTGAGGCGACGCTTGATCGCGAGCTCGCGCCACCGCGCACCATCGGCGCCTATCTAGGGCTGGAGGTCGGGCGCGGGCTGGTGCTGCACCTGCGAATGGCCGAGGCGATCCACCTCGCCTGGCGAGCGGGCCAGGTCGCCGCCATGTTGGGCCTGCGGCAGGTCGCCGAACTTGGAGGCGGAATTGGGCTCGCCGCCTGGTACGCCCGCGCGCTCGGCCTGCTGTCGTACCGGTTGGTGGCGCCGGCCGCGATGCAGGCGCTGCAGGCCGGCGTCCTGGCGGACCAAGTGCCGGCAACCGCCATCACGGGCCGCATTGAGGGTTCGCTGGACATGCTGGTGGCGGAGGACCTCGCCACTCAGGCTGAGGCGGAAGTGGCCGAGCATCTTGCCGACGCCGCTGCGCACGGCGCGCGTGCGATCTTGAGCATGGGGCACGAAGCTTCGGCCGATCCCGCCCGGCCTTGGACGGCGGCGGCGCTGATCGCGCGGGCCGGTGGCTGGCGGCGCGTGGGACGGGCGCGTCACGGACTGCGGCCCGGCTATGTGGAGGAGCTGTTCGTCCGGGAGCCGTAACAGTCGCCGGCATGCGGCAGACGGCATCGGCCTTGATTGACTTTGACCCGCCGCGGACGTAGCCGGCAGCGATCGGGCCAAGGGGGAACAGGGGCCTCCGCAGCAGCCTTCACAAGAGCCGGATCACCATGTTGCGTCGCCGCGCCGCCGTACGAACGACCTTGGCGGCGGCCATAGCGGCGGCGGCTCCAGTGATGCCCGCGTCTGCGGAGTCGCTCGCGGATGCGATCGCCATCGCCTACGCGCACAACCCGACCATCGTCGGCCAGCGCTTCACGCAGAAGGCGACGGACGAGATCTACGTCCAGGCGCGCGCCCAATACGGCCCTACCCTCAACTTGCAGAGCCAGGGTTATTACCAGAACATCCGCCAGCCTCAGCTGACCGCGGCCGGCGTCGATCGGCAGACCAATACCGGCAACACGGGCGAGGTGATCGCGTCCGTGTCGCAGCCGCTGTGGACTGCCGGCCGGCTGCGTGGCCAGCTCCTGGCGGCGCGTGCACAGGTGGAGAGCGGACGCGAGACGCTGCGCGCAGTCGAGCAGCAGCTCGTGCAGAACGTCATCCTCGTCTATGCGCAGGTGATCCGCGACGAGCAGCGGGTGGAGGTTGGCCGCCAGAACGTCGCCGTTCTGGAGGAGCAGCTGCGCGAGAACCGCGCACGCTACGGCGCGGTGGGCGGCGGTCGCGGCGCGGGCGACGTCACGCTGACGGATGTGGGCCTGTCGGACTCGCGCCTGCAGAATGCGCGCATCACGCTCGCCCAGCTTCAGTCGCAGCTCGCCGTCAGCCGTGGTCAATATCTCCAGATCGTGGGCCAGAACCCCGGCACGCTGGAGCCGATCGCGCAACTGCCGGACGTGCCGGCGTCGGTGGACGAGGCGTTCGAGAAGGCCGAACGCTCCAACCCCGGCCTGCTCGCCTCCAAATATGCCGAGCAATCGTCCAGCGCGACCGCAGCCTCCGTACGTGGCGAGCTTGGCCCCACCGTCGCGCTGACGGGGCAGGCAAGGTATTCCAATCGTCTGTTCCCCTTTTCCGGCCAGCTCGGCACGCGTGAGGTAATCGCGGGCGTGACCGTTTCGCAGCCGCTGTTCGCCGCGGGCGCGCTCCGCTCGCGCGTGCGGGAAGCCGATGCGCGCAACGGGGCGGCGCAGGCAGCAGTAGACGCGCAGCGCCGCCAGGTGATCCAGTCGGTCAACGAGGCGTGGAGCTCGCTTTCGGCGGTGCGCCTCGCGCTTGCCTCGGGCGAGCGGCAGGTCACTTCCGCGCAGCTTGCCTATGCCGGCATGCATCGCGAGCAGTTGGAGGGGCTACGCTCGACGCTGGACACGCTCAACGCCGAGCAGGAGCTCGTCTCGGCACAGCTCAACCTGCTGCAGAACCGCTTTCAGGAACAGGTCGCGGGTGCGGCGCTGCTGGCGGCGGTTGGCGCGCTCAATCCCGTCGATCTCGTTGCGGGGCTGGATCGCTACGATGCGACCGCGAACTTCCGGCGCGTCCGCAATCGCGGGCGCACGCCGTTGGAGCCGGTCGCGCAGTTGATCGACCGCATCGGCTCCGCCAATCCGCGCCGCCCAATGGTCGCCGAACTGGCGGGGGAGGATGGCCCTGTGCCTGACGCGGTGGTGGCGCTGCCTCCCCGCCCCAGCGCAGACCAGCTTCGCCGGCCGTTGGTGCCGATCACCGAAAGCCGGCTGGTGCCCGCGTCCGAGCTGCCCGGCGGCCTGCCGCCCGCACCCGATCTGCCGCCGGCCGCCATCGATAGCGCCAAGCTCAACGATCCCGCTCCCACCGCCGGCATCCCGCCGCGCAGCGGGCTCGGTCCGTCTCGGGACAAGTAAAGCACGTGGCCACCACTCTCCGCACCGGCCGTTCGACGGCAGCAGAGCCCTCTCCGCTGCGCCGCGCGCTGTCGCTCGGCACCAAGCCGTTCCTGTTCGCCGCTTTGTTCAGCCTGGTCAGCAACCTCCTCTACCTGGCCCTGCCGATCTACACCAACCAGGTATATAGCCGGGTGCTGACCAGCCAGTCGCTCGCCACTTTGGTCGTGCTGACGCTGGGCGCCGCGTTCGTGTTCCTCGTGTCGTCGATCATCGACCATCTGCGCGATCAGGTGCTGGCCGGGTTCGGCGTAGTGTTCGACCAGCAGGTCGCCTCCCGCATCTTCTCCGCCTTGTTCGACGCGGTGGTGCGGCGGCAGGATACGCGCGCGCAGGCGCTGCGCGACCTGGACCTGGTGCGCCAGACGGTGGGCGGGCCGGCGATCGGCATGCTACTCGACCTGCCGTGGATGCCCGTGTTCATGATCATCCTGTTCGCGGCCGATCCGTGGATCGGCACGGTGACGCTGGTGGGCGCCGTGATCCTGATCCTGGCCGCGTTCTTCCAGGAGCGCGCCACGCACGGGGCGCTGAAAAGTGCGTCTGCTGGCTCCATCCGTTCCTACCAGTTCACCGATGCGGCGCTGCGCAACGGCGAGGTGGTGCGGGCGCTCGGCATGTTGCCGCGGCTGGGTGGGCAATGGGCCGCGCTGCGCCACCGTTCGCTGTCGGCGGGCTATGACGCGTCGGAAACGTCGTCGCGCTACCAGGCCTTCATCCGCTACATCCGCATGCTCATCCAGATCGCGGTGATCGCGGTGGGCGCCTTCCTGGTCACGGAGCGCCGCATCCCGTCGGGGCTGCTGTTCGCCAATATGATCCTGGCCGCCCGCGCGCTCGCCCCCATTGAGCGGATGGTGGCGTCGTGGAAGGGCTTGTTCGAGGCGACGCAGGCCTATCGCCGGCTGGAAGCCGCGCTGGCCGGCTTTGAACCGCCTGTGCCCACCACCCAGCTGCCTGTGCCGAGCGGACAGGTAACGGTGGAGCATGTCAATTTCGCGCCAGCCGGCGCCGCCAGCCTGGTGCTCACCGCCGTCACCTTCGGCATCATGCCAGGCGAGGTCGTCGGCATCATCGGCCCGTCCGGGGCGGGCAAATCGACGCTCGCCCGGCTGCTGGTGGGCATCTGGAAACCGCTCAATGGCGCGGTGCGGCTGGACGGCGCGGACGTCTACAGCTGGGACCGCGAGGACTTCGGCCGGCACGTCGCCTATCAGCCGCAGGATACCGAGCTGTTCTCGGGCACGGTGCGCGACAACATCGCCCGCTTCCGCCCGGATGCAGACGATGCGGAGGTGGTGCGCGCGGCGCAGCTTGCCGGCGCGCACGACCTGATCGTTCGACTGCCCAACGGCTATGACACGGAGCTGGGCGAGGCAGGCTCCACGCTGTCAGCCGGGCAGCGTCAACGCGTGGGCTTGGCGCGGACGCTGTTCGGCGAGCCCAAGTTCGTGGTGCTGGACGAACCCAACGCCAACCTCGATGCCGATGGCGAAG
>Ga0325400_1000892_pt1 | contig 23514 bp, 9 predicted proteins | sample PopdelMetagenome_2_FD_205662 | JGI IMG/M metagenome (GOLD analysis project Ga0325400, IMG submission 205662) | Populus deltoides microbial communities from Bellville, Georgia, United States - Xylem-PdKOR-R1 | ecosystem: Host-associated > Plants > Phyllosphere > Stem > Wood/Secondary xylem...
TTCAGTACTGAAATCGTTGATGTGAATCTTGCTTTATTTATGCATGAAGATTTTTGGGTTTTTAATAACCTGGTCTCTTTCTATCTGCTTCTATCCCTTGCAAAATGAAAGAATTTTGTTCTTCTATTATTATGTAGGGCAGCGCAAGCCTAGATGAAGATCAAGCGATTAAAGATGGAGTCATTTGAGTTTCTTTTGTTGTCAACTTTTGAGTATTGGAGAATGCTATTTTTTAGTAGATTAGGAATGTTTTTTTTTTCTAGAGATAAGGTCAAAAGTTGAGAGACCGAACAGTTTCAACCAATGCCATGGAATTGTGGAATTCATTTATTCCTCAACCATTTCAGTTGTTTTTTCACCTATGTAACGAATTTGCTAGATTCATTTTACAAAAAAAAATCTCACAAATGGCAACTGATCACCTTAAATGGTTCAACAATGATCTAAAATATTTCATTTTTGCTTAGTACTGATGTTTCCATGTCTGATTTTATTATTCAGTCACTGAAACATAGTTGCTAATTTGATACTGAATTGGAGTATAAAAACATTAGATGGAATCGAAAGCTGTTTTCCAGTTTGCTGACTTGAGCAAAACCAAGACTTTTCTTTCATTTCATATTCATGCGAATGTAGTTATAAAAGAACAACACTAATTTGTTGTATTCACTCAGATTGCAATGATGATCTATGATGAATGTCAAGGGATCGAGCAAATTTTTGTACAAGCACATTATGAGAAGGTGTTCGAATAAAGCTTGTAATAGGATTTTACATGCTTCATGCTAGCTGTTTATAAAGCTAAGAACGGAATTTTATAAAGCTAAGAATGCAATGGTAGATAATCTTGATTACTTGAGAAGTATGAAGAGACTAATCATGCTTCTTACATGCTTGTGTAATTTGAAGATCTTTTATTAGAGCTCCAATCTACACCCCAAACTTCATTTCCTGTAGCTAGATTGTTTTCATTGTAGCTTCATTTGTTCCTAATTTTTTCTTTTTATGTGATGATGTACTGTTCTTACATGTTCTTCAATTTCCTTGATCACTTCTTATTGGCTTTGTTTGGCTTGAGGAATTTCCCAAGTTTCACTATCAAACTTCATTTTGTTGGTTTTGCCAATATCGAACTAGCAATTGCTTGAAGGTAATATGGTGGCATTTCTCCTCATGCCTCTTATACTGTAGATGGATGAGTGTTCTCTGTTTGGATGCGGTGCATTGATCGTAGTTTTTCATGATTTTATTGGACTGTGTTACATTGTTCTCCTTGGTGGAATCATAAAAATCTGAAGGTTGTCCTGCGAGCACCTTTTGAAGTAGGTATCTCATGGATATAGATGCATTTCTGTATTTTTCAATTGCTAAACGCTAGTAAAATGCTTGATTTGATTTTTTGATGCACACCCTTTTAAAATTGTTGGCAATATGTGTACGGGTAAGTTCCAAATTAAAATTCATGTTTGTGTTAGGTAGAACTATACCCAAATACATGAACCAAACCATATCATTGAGGTTAATTATAGGTTTTAACCATATCATTGAGGTTAATTATAGGTTTTTTCGTGTAGATATTGTGCTGATTAACAAAAGCTAAAACAATTACTGGAACAGTGTTTTTATAGTTTTATTCTTCCCATTTAAAAATCTTTATTAGGGCCATTTAAGTTTTTTTACCGGGCTAATTAGTTATTAACAAATTAATGGGAGATAATTAAGTCTTTTCACATTTCAAAAGTATAGTTTACATTTTAAAAGTATAGTGAAACGAATAAAATGACATTTAAAGAAAAAAAAATCAAAACTAGCCTCAGTGGGCTTTTTTGTATCTTTAGAATGGTTTTTCTATAATTATTATGCCAGCTGAGGAGAGATTTAATATTTGACTAAATATAAAAGAAAAAATTTCATAGTTAAACGATCAAAATACCATTAAAAATATAAAAAAATTAAAATTGATTTCAAAGGTTTTTTTTTTTGTATTTTAACAATGATTTTTTTGTTATTACCAGGTTAGTTGAGGGAGGCAATGTGGTCATTGCAAAAATATAGAACAAAACAAATAAAAAGTAGCTAGCGCGTGTGGGAGGCATCCTGTGACCTTCGGGTGATGTATACAATACCTTTCAATAGCAAAAATCCCTCTTTTTTTGTGTCATATAGCACCATTGTGTCATCATTTTTTAGGGTGATGCGTGTTAGTGGTGGGTGAGAGGTTTGTTATTGGTAGAGCTTTTTTTTTTTTTAATCAATCCTTCCTCAAAAATGACAGCTTGATTTTCTTTGTTATTGGTATATCAACTCTTGTTTTTATTATATATAGCTTGGTTTTCTTTTTGATTTTTTTGTAAAAATTTTATTTATTTTTAATTTCATCATTTAATCTAGATTTATAATATATTATTCTATCAATTTAATTTTTTTCTTTTGATTTTAATGATGTGAAATATGAACATCTTGGTGATCACAATTAAAGGGCTATATGTACAATTTCTTGTATTCATAATTGCTATTAGTTATAGATGTTAATGGCTTTAGGCCTACAATTATCACTCTTCATAATTTAAACGCAAAATGTTCTTTTCGATTTTCAATTCCAACATATATATGATGTTAACTTATAAACAAATATTCCACATGTAAAAAAAAAGAAACAATCCCACAAACAATGTACAAAAAGGATCACAATTTAAGCAACCTTTAATTAAAACAAGAATAGAAATCTTAGTTTTTCATGTTTTCCTATTAATTATGATGCTTCTTGATAAAATCGTTAATTTCTGAAATTTGATATCAGTTAATTAAAAAAATACATAATAATACTATAAAATACCCGTCACGTATTGTAATTGTTTTTTTTCCCTATAGAATAACATGTGCACAAAGCTTTTTCTTAAATTTTGTTGTAACCCATTTTTGGGTCCCCGCACAAAAAAAAAAAATAAATATATAGTCGTAGGAAATTGGAAAAATAATAATAGCAGTAGAAGGCTGGAGCGCGCGGCAAATGGTCAGAACAATTGATTAAGAAGGTTAAGAAATACAAAGAGTGAAATTTTGATAGTATATACTTGAATGATGAGAGCCCTGTATGAAAAGGAAATTCAATTTGAGGAGAAAAGTCCGAAATTGGATGTTTATGGGCTCAATTGGATTTTATTAAAAGTTTAATTGAATTTATAGAGAGTTTGATTATAAGAAAAATTGCTTTTTAACTCAATTTGAGCTTTAATTGGAAGAAATGAAAGTTTTAGGGTCAAATTATAATTTTTGAGAGTTGATTTGGTCAAATCAAGGGCTTAATTGCATAAATATTGAAGTTTGATGGCCAATTAAGGACTTAATTGAATAAATCCAAAACAGGGACCAAACTGGAAAAGACATGAAAATATGGGGTGTGAATTGAAGTTTGTTAGGAGTGAAATTAAACAAAATTGAAAGTTTGAGGCCAATCAGGGGTGCAATTAGAGATAAACCACAAATTAAGGGACTAAACTGTAATTGGCAGAAATTTACTATTCATCATCTTCTTCAGAGGGGCTGCCCAAGGGGCTTCCTTCCCAAGGCGTTTGACGCCTCGTTTCTACCCCAAATTAAATGAAACCTGCATGAAAACGATACACTGACACCTGACTACACCCTAGTGTAAATAGTGTTTTCTGATCGAGGCTATAGCGGCGGCGAAACCGACCCAAAGTGGCCAACCTGACCAGCCATTTTCCTGCAAAAAACTGGTAGTTCATCATTGCTTCTTTGAAGAATTGGTTGGAGTGTTTTCGGGTCAAACCAAGGACTGAAATTTGTCACTAGAAGAGAAGAGGTGTTACTCTTCCACCACCTATAAATAGATGTGATTTTCATGCTTCAAAGAGGGATAAATTCGGGTCCAAAGACAACCAAAAAACCAGCCGCCCTAACCCGGTTCCTGCTAGTAGCAGAACCTGCCTCTCTCTCTCTCTCTCTCTCCACCGCGGCGTTCAGCCGCCAACATCGTCACCACCGGCTTGAAAACCTCCATCTCCATCACAAGCAACCGCCAGAACATCTCATATAGTGAGAGCGCCGCCGAGCCTCTCTCCTCTGCAACTTTTCTTCTTCCTTCACCAGCAACCGACACCGGCCACCATTCCTTCCATCGAAGCCCGTTGAGCCACCAGAAGAGCCTCCTTGTAGCAGCCAAGCTTCCACCGTAGGTCAGCCTCCTTCCCCTTCCCTTTCTTCTTCTTCTTCCTCGGTGGTCTCCACTGTTCATTTTTTAAAAAAAATTAAATTCCAAAAAAATCTTTTCTAAAAAATGGTGCTTTTCTTGTGTATTTTTCTATTATTTTGTGTAATATTGGTTTGTATTTTTATATCGTAAAGATACAAATCTGGTATTAAAATACTTGGTTTTCGTCGAAACATTGCAAAAAAAATAATAATTATAAAACCAAAAAATATAAATTTTGTTTTCATGCATACGACCAAGTCTCTCAAAGATAAAAAAAAAAAATCATCACATCGTATTTTCCTATAAAAAAATCATATTGTCTTTTTTACGTATAAAACAAAAAACATTCAAAAAAGGTTTTAGCATGCACTTTGGCTTTAATAACAAGTTTGTTAGAGCCATCAGAACTAGGCTAATATTTCAAAAATTCTAAGAAAATCTTTTAATCTTCTTTTAGTATCGGGGATTATGAATTTATACGTAAAACATATTCCTGATATTAAAAATATAGTTTTCATATAGACGTTAGAACGGTTAAGTTTTTACTCGATAAGATAAGGACCTCCTTATGAGGAGGACTTTTCTTGAACCATAGACGAACCAACAACTAGAAATACAATAGCACCTTAGCTTTTTATCAGACAATCAAACAATGTAGCTTACCTTAGGTAAGATGTATTTAGGGTGCTAATACCTTTTCTTTACGCAACCAGTCCCCGTACCCGATCTCTGAGACCAGTTAGGGTTCTCAGTGACCAAAATACTAGGTGGAGACTCCCATTCCATTTTACACTAATAAAAGACAAGAATTTCTTGTCTCCCCATATTTGCATGATAGATAGATACATTTTAGATTTGAAGTGGAATATTCGTCGTAACGCCGCACCCGTGTAACAAATTTAATATATAATTTGTTCAAAATCCGTGAGTGAAAGCGAATTAAAATTATGGTTAACAAAAATCCAAATTGTATGTTGTAAATTCCACCCCCAATTTACTACTTTTTTTTTTTAATCTGTTTGATTGATTCATAATCTCCTCTACCAGAGGTTCCACGAGAACATCCAATTGAAATCTCTGCAACAATTAGCATTAACTTTTCTCGACAACTTCACCTCCATCAGCTAATGTATTGTAGAATTTTCCTTCGATTAATGCTACTCTTCCTTTAACCATATTAAGACAACAAGCAAAGTCATGCAAGTTTATTTTATTTCAGGGTTAGGCGTGTACGTACGTATACCATTTTTGACAGCTTGAAAGCTTAATTTATGCTTGTTTTCTACGATCACACAACATCCTCTCATCATGTTAAACTTTTCCCATAACGTTAAGAACTTATAATTAATCTTGATATGCTTTTTTTGCCTATTATATATAATTAGCCCATATATCTCACCAAAAACATATAATGTATGTATTTGATAATTTGGTCGTTTTTCAATATATACTAGTATGGGAAAAAAGTATATTATATATCATACCTTGATTACCATAAATATTGAAGTCTTGGCAAAGTAGTATTTGAGTTATCCTCCAGCTACTTATTGAATGAAAAGAAAGAGTACGAAGAACAAAAAGCTTATCGCCAACATCACACATAATAATGGAAAAAATGCATAAAATCTGAGAAATGATAAAAGTTACAAAAGGAAGAAAATTAGAGAACGAGATAGTGTGATTGTTCTACTGAAGAGCACTGCTCATTCAAGGATATATTTATTCTCTTGTTATATTGTTTTACAAGATGAACGCAGCCATATATATATACACCTCAGGGCTGCTATCCCACGAGAAATGAATGAGCTATTGCCCACGTTGCACCAGCTATACGTAAGGTTAGAAAGGACTAACAGAAAAGTAAAGAAGAAAATAACAGAAAGGAAAAGAATAACAGACTAACAGCTGAAACTAAAAGAAAACGATCATCCTTTTTCTTCTAGTAACTTCTTATCATTGTCATTCTTCAACAGCCCCCCACAAGATGGAGCATAGTAGTTTACAATGCCCATCTTGGATATATGAGAAGAGAGCAATGTTGCAGGAAGAGCTTTTGTAAATACGTCAGCCAATTGAAACTTTGTGGAAATATGTGTAGTCTTCAGAATTCCTTCTTGAATCTTGTCACGGATAAGGTGACAATCTATCTCGATATGTTTGGTCCTTTCGTGGAATACTGGGTTCAAAGCAATGTGTAATGCAGCTTTGTTATCGAATGCAATGCAGCAGCATGAGGGTGAGAAACTTGTAGGTCTGTGAGGAGATAACGTAGCCAGGTAATTTCTGAATCAGTGGTGGCCATGGCACGGTATTCAGCCTCTGTTGAAGATCGAGATACAACTGATTGCTTCTTGGATTTTCAAGAGATCAAAGATGAACCAAGAAATATGCAAAAACCAGAAACAGAACGTTTGGTGTCAGGACATGATGCCCAATCGGAATCACAATATGCGATGAGATCCAAAGTGTTGATAGAAGGGAAGAAAAGACCCTGCCCTGGAGCTCCTTTAAGATATTCCAGGACTTTGAATGCAGCTGTTAAGTGAAGATTAGTGGGACAGTCTATGAATTGACTTAAAATCTGCACACTATAAGATATATCTGGCCTGGTAATCGTTAAGTATAGAAGTTTTCCAACTAACTTCCTGTAGTAGGTATGGTCAGATAGGATGTCACCCTTGTCTTTGCTAAGTCGCAGATTATGATCCATGGGGAGTTTGGAAGGTCGAGACCCCAAAGTACCCGAGCTGGCTAAGATGTCCAGAGCATATTTCCTCTGACATATTTGTATTCCTTGTGCTGTTCTGGCTATTTCAAGCCCAAGGAAATAGCGCAATGTTCCCAGGTCTTTGATCTTAAATTTGTTATTAAGGAAGACCTTGATTTCTTCAACAACAGTAGGGGAGTCACTTGCCACTATGATGTCATCGATATATACCAGCAGTGCTGTGAAAGAGTAAGTATCCCGCTTGATGAATAAACTGTAATTAGACTTGGATTGAAAGAAGCTAAAATCAAGCAGGGCAGCAGAGAATTTTGAGTACCATTGTCGTGATACTTGTTTTAAACCATAGAGACTTTTAAGCAGTTTGCAAACTTGGTGAGGTGATCCTTAGGTGTATCCAGGAGGACGCCTCATGTATATTTCTTCCTGCAAATCTTCATGTAAAAATGCATTATTGACATCAAATTGATACAAACCCCAGACTTGAACAGCAGCAATAGCCAAGAGGCAGCGCACGGTGACTAGCTTGGCAACAGGGGAAAATGTTTCGTGGTAGTTAATACCCTCTTGCTGTGTGTATCCTTTGGCAACTAATCTTGCTTTGAATCTTTCAATGCTACCATCTGCATGGTATTTAATCTTATAGACATATTTGTAGTCAATAGGTCTTTTGCCAGGAGGTAAATCAGTCAATATCCATGTCTGGTTAGACTCCAATGCCTCTAACTCATTTTGCATGGTTGTATGCCAGTGAGGTTCGAGGACAGCTTGAGCATATGTTTGTGGCTCAGTATGAGAAGATATCGATGCAGCGAATACTTGAAAAGGTAAAGAGAATTGTGTGTATGAAAGAAAGTTACTCAAGGGAAATTGTTTACCTGGAAGAACCTCAACTGTCGTGGCCTGAATTGGATTGGGAGAATTGAGAGAGACCAGCTGACAGTGAAAATCCTACAAATACTTGGGTGCCTGTGTCATTCTACTAGATTTGCGAATAGGAATGTGAGGAGGAGATGAAGATGTGGAAATGGGAGAATGTGAGTGATCTCAGAATGAAGGGCCTGATGGTGAATGGTGCGATGGAATACTTGTATCACACGTTTCAGGCAAGCTAGCTGTAGTTGGAGACAGGTCAACAGATTTGGAGGGTGAACAAGAAATGTGAGTTATTGGATCAAATGAGGTGTGAATAGTGCTCAGAGGGTCTAAGGTAGAGGAGTTGCAGGTGTGTGGAAAGGAAAAACATACTCATGGAAGGTGACGTTTCTGGATAGAAAAGTGTCATTGGTTTCTAAGTCTAATAACTTGTAACCTTTCACCCCAAAAGGATAACCAAGGAAAATACATCTTCTTGCTCTAGAATCAAATTTTCTTCTTCCCTGACTTAAAGTGGTGGCAAAACATAGGCACTCAAAGACTCTTAAGTGATCATAGGTAGGATCATGTTTCAATATAGCTGCATAAGGTGTTGTATTTTGCAGTAGGGGCGTAGGGATGCAGTTTATAAGATAAGTTGCAGTAAGAACACAATCATTCCAAAAATCTAAGGGCAGATTAGCTTGGAATCTAAGGGTTCTAGCAACATTCAAGATGTGTTGGTGTTTTCTCTCCATTATCCCATTTTGCTGTGGGGTCTCTACACAAGTCTTTTGGTGGATGATACCATTTTTGCGATAAAAATCTGTCAGCTGAAACTCTATTCCATTATCACTTCTTAGGTACTTAATCCATCCTAGTTCCAAATTGGGTGTTAATAAAGTTATAAAATGACTCTATGGATCTTTGTGTGTCTGACTTATTTTTGAGCAAATAAACCCAAGTGCCACTAGACATATTATCAACAATTGTTAAGAAATATCTACTCCCATCATAGGCAGTCACAGAACATGGTCCCCATAAGTCACAGTGTATAAGTTCAAAGTTGAAAGAAGTTTTGTGTAAGCTGTGATTAAAAGGAAGTTTGTGTTGTCTGGCCATGGGGCAAACAGAACAAGGAGTTTTAGTAGAACATAAGTCTTTGATTACAATAGAATCTCTAATCAATTACAATCTAGAGTTGGAAATATAGCCTAAACGGTAATGCCACAAATGAAAAACAGGACTAGTATGTGTGGTACAGGCAGAATGCAGATGGTGGGTATCAAAATACTTGGATAATTTACACATCAAGGCAGTAGGAGATACTTGAATGTGCTGGAATTGGTATAAACCATTCTTCATTTCACCCAATCCAATCGTTGTCCATGACATAAGGTCCTGCAGAAAACAAACATTGGACAAGAAAATAAAACAGCAGCAGATGCTTTTAGTTAATGTTGGCTCAGAAAGAAGATTGAAAGTAAAAGAAGGGACGCACAAAACATTCTCAAGAGTGATCAAATTTGAAAGTTTAACAGTGCCTATGTGTGTGACTGAGATTTCTTGTCCATTGGGAAGTTTGACATTGTAGGACACGGTGGCTGTAATTTGTGTAAAAAATACAGTGCTACAGATCATATGATATGTAGCTCCTGTATCGATAATCCAAGGAACGTTAGTAATATCAAAAACTTTATGTGCAGAAGTGGAGAGACAAGTTGCGATACTAGACATAGATGGAAGACTTGTGGAATTGGCCATATGAACGGTTGAATGTGGAGCCATAGAGGAATGAATCTCTGTTGAGTTGCGCTTCTCATGGAGTAATTGTAAGATTTTCTGATATTGATTTGAAATCAAATCCATCTTGTCAACATGGTGCTTTGGAAAATCCTCTGCTATGATCATGTTGGTTTGTCTAGTATGAATATTCGGTTTCTTCCCTTTGTTGTACAGCTTGTGTCCTGGAGGGTATCCCACTAGCTTGTAACACTTTTCAGCCAAGTGACCACTCATATTACAATGGCTGCAAACATGAGGTTTTGCATTTCCAGCTTTGAAACAATCTTCTAAAGAATGTCATTGGATCTTGCAATAGGGGCAATAGGGTCTGTTAAAGGTCTTGAAGTTTGTGGATGTGTTTCTAGTGAAAAAAGCCATTGAATCAAGGGTAGATGTGCAAAGTAACACCTGATGTTGTTTTTCCTGTTGTTGAATGAGACAGAAAACCTTGCTGACTTGTGGTATTGGATCCATCAGCATGATTTGATCCCGTATGTTGGAGTATGTTTCATTCAATCCTATGAGGAATTGAATTACATAGTCTTGTTAGTACTGATCAGTCAGGACCCTCATCTGTCCACAAGAACATTCGGGCATGGGACAGTGCAATGCTAACTCATCCTAAATTGATTTTAGCTTTTCATAATAGATGTTGACTAAATCATTTCCTCGTGTTAAGTTTGCTAGAGCTCCTTTTAATTGAAAAATCCGTGGTCCGTTTTGTTGAGTAAGTCTCTCACAGAGTTCCCTCCAGATTTCATATGCATTATCTACAAGGATGAAGGAGGATTTCATTGAGGGACTTACAGAGTTATGAATCTAGGAGACAATCATATCATTGCATCTTTCCCAAGCATCAAGAAGAGGATCGTTGGGATCTATTGGTTTTGTTATGCTGCCATCAACAAAACCCAGCTTGTTCTTAGCTCTAAGGGCCCTTTTCATGGCTCTTGCCCAAGTAACATAGTTTTCTGTGGTTAGTAGATCGGTCACCAGACCGAGAACCAATGTATCACGTTGTCAAGTCGATATGGGTTATTTTGATCTGATAGGTTGTGGAAGCGTGATGTTGAATGCATAGTTGAGGTTGGTGTTTGTTGGTTTTCTGTTTCCATAGTTATCTAGAGAACCAGAAGCTCTGATACCATGTGAGAAATGATAAAAGTTGCAGAAGGAAGAAAATTAGAGAACGAGATAGTGTGATTGTTCTACTGAAGAGCACTGCTCATTCAAGGATATATTTATTCTCTTGTTATGTTATTTTACAAGATGAACGCAGCCATATATATATACACCTCAGGGCTGCTATCCCACGAGAAATAAATGACCTACTGCCCACGTTGCACCAGCTGTACGTAAGGTTAGAAAGGACTAACAAAAAAGTAAAAGAAAAAAATAACAGAAAGGAAAAGAATAACAGACTAACAGCTAAAACTAAAAGAAAATGATCATCCTTTTTCTTCCAATAACTTCTTATCATTGTCATTCTTCAACATAAAATACTTTAGTTTTAAGTAATTAAGGCACACATATTATTAATTTAAATCGACACAAACAAGATACATAGAGGGGTGGCTACCTTTATTACATAAATACCCACATGATTATGAAGGCGTTGCCCTTTCATGGCCAAGCACCTTGCCATCTCTGTGAATATGGTAGGTAGCTAGACAAGACGCAGTACATCTTAATTATGAGCTGATGGGAACATGCATGTACGTATGCACCTCTCGGAATTTTATTTCTCAATACAGATACTAGTTCGTAACACTACATATGAGATAGAAGGGCCATGCATGCATGTTCTATTATGCTGGCTAATTTTTCGCAAAGTGATTATCAACAGCCTGGCTGACAGATTCCAAAAGTTTGATGTAATCATCAGGAGGTGGGCAGTGATTACAGGAGACAGTCCATTTTACACTTCCGTCAGCTGTAAACTCCAATTTGAGCTTGTGGTCGCTGCCCAGTTCGTGTTCTATCCATGTACGGAAGGTAGTGGTTCTCACGGGGGGCTCTATCATTGTCACTTCACCCTCGATTTTCCTGATTTCTCCTGATGATGATTAGAAAACATTAATGGTGCACGGGGCTTAATTTAAGATATATAAATCTGAAGGGAATTCATCCTAGCTAGAGATCGAATCATCACATGTAAGGATCGGAACTATAATTTGGACTGGCCTGGATAGTTTTTCAGAAATATATATATATATATATATATATATATATATATATATATATATATATATCACGTCTAAGTAAAATCACAAATTAACAATAATAATAAGTAATTAGAATTTATATCAGTAAAATGTGATTAATTAAAAATACTGTTTGGAAATTAATTCATGCAAAGGGAATAAAGTCACCAAACCAACAATAAAAACAAAGTGCCTATCAATTATTATTGCATTTGCATCCTTGGTTACACGTACCATTGGGAAACTGGAGTTGAATCGTCGCGCGGTAGCCTGGAGCAATTTGAATGTCGATCCCAATCCCAATCTGACGGCAGATATCGTGTATGAGGTATGGCGGATTAAAGACACTGTAAAACTGTTCTGGAGTAGCGTGTTCAAGAGGTATCGTTATGGTCTGGCTTTGACTTTGAGCCATATCTTGGATCTTTTGTAGACTGGTTGCTAAGAAACTCTTGGAAATTAATTAGCTGACTGATCCGACGAAGAAATGGGGAGACCGCCTTGGCCTTAAATAGAATTCCTGGAGAGTCACTTGCCCTCTAATGTAGGACCTACGTCCCAGATGCTAGCTTGCATTGAAAGAGCTAGGTCACAATTTTATGAATCTTTTTTCAAAATATATACCACTTTAATTATTTTTTTTTTAAAGTAGCGTGTAAGAAAAGGGTTTTTATAGAAAACAATGCTATAAATGGTTGAGAACAGCACACACAGCCAAGGTTGTTAAAATTGTGTTTTGACTCGTAAAATCATACGATTTTACGAGTCAAAACATGCATTTCGGGTTGAATTGCTTGAAAAAATCCAAAATGGGTGAAATCGGGTGAAATCGCAAAAATCAGATGAAATCGCGTAAAATCGCGATTTCAGGACCGATTTTGCAAATGTGCCAAAATGATGTGCTGAAACAAAATTCCCCCCTGGTCCAGCTGTCAGGCGCCTATTGGCTGTGGAAATGCACAGTCAAGCGACTGTCTTCACTCTTCAGTCTTCACAAATCACAACTCACAAAATACTCTTTCTTTTATCCAACCGAACAAATCCCTAATCGGCTAATCCCTAATCCCTTTATCTAATTAACCAACTAGGCGCCGGTGACGATGACGATCTCCATTCTCCACAAAAGTGGTCACGGTCCAGTCTTCACTCCTTCTCTTTCCTCAGTGCTCACGGTCGCGACTTCCTTTTCTGTTTATCGCGATTTTAACAGCGACAACGATCTCTTCAACAGCTCACGGCTTCGGACTTCCTCTTCAATCTTCATTAACAGTGGCATGCCGGCAACGATCTCCTTTCTTTCCCATTTTCAACAGCAGTAGGCGACATCAGGCTCTTCACCGTAAGTTCATTTTGCCTTCATCATCATCACTGCAGTAGTTGATTTTTGCCCCTGTAATAGATTTTTATTTTGCCCTATTAACTGTTAGTCTGTTACCCTGTAATTATTAATTACAATTTTGATTTTGCCCGGTCCTGTAATTTGTGTATGTATAATGTTGAATTGAATTGAATGGAATTGATCGGGTGAAAATTGGATGGACTGAATAGATCGGGTGAGAAAATTGTTGAATTGAATGCCACACTGCCACAGTATATATCTTGACTAAATTAATAGTATTAATCAGGTGAAAATTGGATTGGACTGTAAACTATTGAATTGGACTAAATTGAATGCCATTTCAGTATTATAGGACTGAATTAATTGGACTGAATTGAATTAAATTAATGGGGTGAAAATTGGATTGAAAAGTGTTGAATTGTACCGAGTTTAATGTCATTTCAGTATTATAGGACTGAATTAATTGGACTGAATTAATGGGGTGAAAATTGGATTGAAAATTGTTGAATTGGACTGAATTGAATGTCATTTCAATATTATAGGACTGAATTAATTGGACTGAATTAATGGGGTGAAAATTGGACTGAAAATTGTTGAATTTAACTGAATTGAATGTCATTTCAGTATTATAGGACTGAATTAATTTTGTGAATTTTTATGTATAACAAAAGGTTAATTACAATCATAAAATATTTGGATTGATTACAGGGCTGATTTGAGTTGATTTTGTGAATTGTTTTTTGAAGCATGAATTTTTTTAATGTATTTTAAAATTCCTTATGATTTTACGATCTGTTTTTACGATCCGAGTTTGTTTTGTACTTTCCGTGTCGTGTAAAAATCGCGATTTTAATAACCTTGCACACGACCACATAAGTTATATTTGAAATATATATTTTTTATTTTTTTAATTTGATTTAAAATTTAAAATAATACTTATCCTCTACCCATTAAAACAATTGATTTTTATTGACGTTATTTTATTTTCAATAGCAATCCATTTAGATTTCGATACATGCTATTTTCAACTTTTACTTTCTAGCAACATGACACTGTATACGGAGTAGATGTACATTATGTTAAAGAAAATTAATATATCCAGAAACTAATGTCTTATTGCAAATTATGAGAAGAAGTTTTCAAAAAAAAAAAAGGGTATAAATGAGAATAAAGAGCGTAACAAAGGATTAACAAAAGGTATTCAATTGATCAAATCTTGAATACATATAAATAGATAAAAAAAAAAAAAAAGAGCACAGATACTCAAGTTTTAAAAATAAATCAGTCAATACAAGCACCAATTTCCAAACTAACTTGGGAGATGTCTAATAAGATGGGCCACTTTTTAATGCCAAAGATATTTAACTGAACAAAATTTATGAATATAGAATTTTTAATAAAAAAAATAAATACATATTTCAATAATCAAAAAAACTTATCTGGTAACCTGTTTATTTCTGTGTTTCAAAAATACTTTTGAAAAAATTTGATTTTTTTTTATTTTCTTTTTTGCTTCAAAATTATTTTTTATATATTTTTAATGTTTAATACAATTTTATTTGGCTATTTATTTGGTTAATTAGTTTTTTTACTATTAATAAATATTTTTTTAAAATATTTTAAATAAATACCGACGGCCTTACAGACGGAAACAGGCCGTCGGTGATTACTGTTGAAAATACAGACGGACTTATTCTGTCAGTAAATTTCTCGCGGTAATATTTTTTTTGGCGCGCTTCGCCGTCTGTAAGACCGTCAGTGTTCTGTTGGTGTTTGGTTTTTTTTTTTAATTTCCGACAGAGTTAGCGACGGAATGAGGAATTACCGACTATTGATATTCTAATGGATGTAATCCGTCGGGGATGTCGTCGGTAAGAATTTTACGAATGAATTACGTGCATTACACCGACGGAATTAATCCGTTGGTAAAACTGTTTAATGGTGTAGTGAAAGATAATTGCAATATTTTGTATATGATGTGGAATTTGGAGATGTTCAAGTATTTTGATGACCACAATTTTAGGTACAACCGTACGTTTGTGTTAACAATTGCTATTGTAGATGATAATATCTTTGGCCTATAATGTCTTGTGTTCACAATAATAATTACAAAATTCTCTTTTCATTTTTCAATTCCAATATATGATGTTAACTTATACGGTGTTAAATTTCACTTTTTCCTATTATGTTTGCTTATTGATGAAATTCCCAATTTCTGAAATTTCATATCAATTATTTTATACCAAAGAAAATATAAATAAATACATAGTAATATCATGACAACATTCACTTGCCTCACATATTTGTATTTTTTTTTTTTTGAAATCTACACTGGAAAGCAAATTAAAATTGTGGTGAACAGATATCCTAATTATAATTTATAAATTGCCATTGTAGATGATAATATCTTTGGCCTATAATTTCCTGTGTTCACAATGATAACTACAAAATGGGCCACTTCACAATAATAATTTCTTGATGTTAACTTATGAAAAAGCATTCCCACAAAATAAAATAAAAAATCTTCCAATACAAGCATTGATTCTTTTTTAGATTAATGTGAGTGTTCAGGTCAATTTACGTGCACCTCGATTAATACCACGGGTTCTGAAATTAACGATCATGTAATTCAATGACCCTGAAATTTGTGGGACTCAAACTGGTGAACTCTAGAGAGCAAACTCGGGATCTAACCAATTGAGTTACAACCCTTAAAATTACAAGCACCATTTTAAAACTACCTTAGAAGATATTTAATAAGATGGGCCACTTCTTAATGCCAATTGTCCATTTATCAACTACATCATCGATTTTCAAACATAAATTGACAAAGATATTCAATTAATCAAAACTTACGAATACAAACTTTTTATTAAATAAATAAGTACATATTTAAATAACAATAAAAAAAACTTATTCAGTTTTAAGTTGAATAGCTCTCTGATGACGACAAGTTCATAGAAACGCAAGAATATTTTTAAAAATATAGTTAGTTAGATGAATAAACTCATAACTCGTGAATGTGGACTAATTTATGTGAAAGGTACAATAACCAGTAAAGACTAGCGATGAGAATGCAATTCACAGAGAATTAATATGTGTTTGCCTATTCATCTTCAAATTCTTGCATCTATGTGTTGGGTAATGTAGAGTGTTTGGCTCTGCGTTAACTTCTGTGTTTTTTATCAAACTCAATAACATAATGTTTGGTTATCTTCAGCAGCTGTGTTTAGGCCATGGGACCCACAAAAATATGATGTTTCACTACAGGTTTTGCGCAAGCAATTTTTTCATGCTTTTTCCTGCGTTTTTGTTAAGTGAAGAGTTGCACTCTCCACTGTTCACATGAACAGTGGAGTGTTTCCGGTCGGACCGGGTCCGGTCCAAAGCTAAATGCATTGAACCGGGTCCGACCCAGTAAAAAAAATATTTTTATTTTTTTAATTGTGTTTTATTTGAAAAATTAGAAGGATATCACTTGATGATGTAGCATTTGCAGAATTTAATCGCAATCCCAATTTTGTTCTTGCCGGGTTTGATCCAGTTAAAAAAATTCAATTTTTATTTTTATTTTTAATTGTGTTTTATTCAAAAAAATTAGAAGGAGATCGCTTGATGACGTATCATTTACAGAATTTGATCGTAATCCTAATTTTATTCTTGATGATATTTTACCTGATGTTGTTGCGCGCTTAAGAAACCATGGAAAATGTAGTCCTTATTCACGTGAACATTAGTTAAATTTACAATATTTATTTCATGATGTAATAACATTAGTTAAATCTACAATATTTAAATTAAAAACCATCAATATATATATATATATATATATATATATAACCTCAATTTAAAAAATATTTTTTTAACCAAACATATTAAACTACTTTTTGTTCAACCTCAATTTCAACTACAGTTTTAAACAAACATATATTTTTTCAAACCAAACATATATTTTTTCAAACCAACCTCAACTAAAAATAATTTTTATAAAATAATTTTTTTAAAATAATAACCACAACAGTTACCACAATACCAAAGACACTAGAGTTTGTTTTGGTTTATCACTTGAGTCCTTCATCTTGTCTCTGGCCTCGAACATTTTACAATTTACGAAACTAGTGAAGTCAGTCAACTAGAAAATGGTAACATTAATGACGTGGAATCTGGATACGTTCTCGTATCTTTCGGACCACATATTTATGACTATACCTACATTTTTTTGTCTTCACAATTGCTATTGATTGATGATAATAATTTTATACCTACAATTTGTTGTGTTCAAACCTAGGCGATCTGAAATGATGAGGGAGGCTTGTTTCGTATTTCTGGAGAATCATCACGTAATTACGAGAGCATCAGATCAGTGTTTGTTTTGCTATCCACAGTAAAAACATTTTACTAGATTGTAAAGGCTACAATGCTATTAAAAATAATTTTAAAGATAAAATAATTTTTTTTTCATGTGATGCGTTTATTATTATTAGATTTAATAGGAGTAGATTAGTCTTTTAACTTTTTATTTGTAAGATTGTAAAGGCTACAATGCTATTAAAAATAATTTTAAAGATAAAATAATTTTTTTTTCATGTGATGCGTTTATTATTATTAGATTTAATAGGAGTAGATTAGTCTTTTAACTTTTTATTTGTAAGATGTAAAGGCTACAATGCTATTAAAAATATAATTTAATTAAAGGTATTTTTGGAATTTTCTTTTTAAAAACACAATAAAATAATTGAATTACTTTTAAAAGTAAAAAAACTTATAACTTGTGTCAATGAGTTTTTTTTTTCTTTTCATCCTAGTTTTCTTATTATTATCAAGTGGGGCTAAAAGGCAATATGATTTTTTAATAAATAAATAAATAATTGATGACACATACGACGTACAAGCTAGCAAGTATGAGCATCATGCACCCATTAGGCAACGCATGTGGGCTGCTCCAGAGGCCAAACATAGCCTTGTACAATGGCTTTGGTATTGGCGAACTGAGATCTTCATGGTGGACGGGTGCATGTAAGCGATGGACCGGTAATATGGCTTAGGTGGATTCTTTTCTCCTTCTCCTCCTCCTTTTCTTTCTTTTTTCCTTGCAAAATATAAAAGTGTATTTTTATTTTTTTTTTATATCTAATTTAGTTCTCAATTTTTATTGCTATTTATTTTAAAAAAATTAAACGTTTTTCTTTAAATTAGTCCCTTATCATTTGATTTTATTTAATTTTTATATCAAATTTAATTATCATTCTTTTATTTTGCTGTTTATTATTTATCATTTTACTAATTAAATCTTGTTTTCAATTTCTTACCTAGGCATTTTGTGGTTGAGAATCTTACTTTGTTATTTTATAAGGTTTGCATTCTATGGCGTTAATCCCGAACTCATGAAAGGGTCACGAGTTTTGGATATAACACGGTGATGTGAACTCTATAGATATAAAGATCTAGAAACTCACAGTCAAATCAACTCTTTTCAAGAAAGCTAAATTCATGCTTGTAATTGAACTTGACACAACGATAACCTGTATCGAGGCACCAAGACTATAAGTAACAGAACTTTAACCCAACGCCTATGAAGAGACACGAATGAGTAATATGAAAGACACCATGAAGCTTCGTTAATTCTTCGATGAATCAGAGTAGTTCAATGAAGAACCAAAACAAGAGAATCCTCTCACCAATCACAATACATTATTCTAAAATTAAAGTCTATATATATATATATATATCCCAAAATACAAGTTAAATAACCCTATTTATAATATATAAAAGCTTTTTAAACAATGCTAAAAAATTAATAAAATAGTTCTAAATAAAATAGGAAAAAAAATCATAAATCAACTGGGATACAAATATAAATTTCGTATAGTAATTTTTAGACCTTATCGTAAGATATTTTTAATATTCGATTGATCTGAAATTTTAACTTAATATAAAATAAGAACTTTGAAAACTTTTGGTAAAATTATGCATTAGAAAATTATGTTTGCTAGAGTAAAATCATGCATTAGAAAAAATAAACCCAGAAACATCTCTAATACCCAAATTAATTAGCCTATGAAGTAGATATATCAAGTGTCTCTTATATATAAATTAAATTAACTAAGTTTTAAGAACACTTGCATCTCTTTAATATTTTTTTTAAGGTGAAGAAAAATTAGAGTTAGCATCCGGCATAATGCAAGTAACCTAACTAGTACAAGCTATTTGTCAAGTTATTTCACATGAGATGAAAAAAGATGAGATATCATATTTTGTTAACTTATTTTTATGAAAATAAATGTCTTTGAATTTTTAGATAAACAATTATATGCTCACAAAGATATAAATACTGATAATTTATACCAACATGAAACGCCAAATGAAAATCCATAACCACAAGTTTAGAATAAGTGAAGATCAACCAAAGCATGGTATGTGGAGAATAGATAGAGGTTGACTTTTTCAATTATAATATTCAGCAAAACGAAATAAGGTATTAGACTTGCTAGTGTCTATACAAGGAAAAAAATAACCAGACCTACTAGTTATTAGCAATGATAATAAAATTAGCGGCTTTTTTTTTTTTTTATTGGAACCATTCAAATAGTAAGGGATTTTTTAATTTAATCCCAATTTATTTATATTAGGATCCTAGTGTCTATTCAAGCCCTTTTTTTTTTTATTCATCTTTCATCCATGCAATTTTATCTGGTAAAAAAATAGAAGAAGAAAAGTAGAAACCTATGTTCGAATCTTCCATGGGCTTTAACTGGTTCAACTTGAACCGGTTTACCACTCTGGCATTATTAATAATTGGAAATAAATAAAAAAATAATTGGCAGCAACTTAATGACCGCATGTGCAATTTCTTGCGTTCACAACAGTTGTGGATAACTTTGGTCCTACCATTTCTTCTCTTCACAATTATAATTGTGAAATGTTATTTTCAGTTAATATATGATGTTAACGTCTTAAGAAATAAATTTTCCACAAACCACCTATATATTAGTTTTAAGTATTTATTATATTTTAAATTTTAAAAACAATTAATTTTTTAAAAAAAAAACATAATATACATTAGTCTCTACGACTCTAATAAATATCCAATATTTAAAGGAATATCGACCAAGAACAATACTTTATTATAATAGAAATCATATAAGTATAATAACTTTATAATTTTCTTTACAAAGTATTTTTGTCCTATAAATTTTATCTTTACTTTAGATTCATAGATCAAATATTAGTTTCATTAATTTAATATTATATGAATATTAAAAATAAATAAAGTTTTTTATTAATAATAAATTATATATTTATATAAAAAAAAATAATGTTACATATAACCAATCAATTGATTACATTGTATATTAAAAAATTAACACAACAACACAGAGATTGCAATTTTAACAACCAGCAAAATTTTGTTTCACGCGAACAATAAACCAAGACCCTGTATAAAATAATATGCATGTGTAATTACTTGTTTATTAGTGTGGTAAATAATGCTTTTTATAAATATTTTAAAATTATATTTTATATTTTTTTAATATCAGTACATTAAAATTATTAATAATTATAAGAAAAATCATCAATTTAATATTTTTTTAAGATAAATATATTTTAAAAAAACATTAAAAAATAGTGTCCATTTAGGATAGCGTTTTAATAGGAGTTTTCAAAAATTTTGACTTCTTTTGCTTTAAATTGATTTTTTTGATGTTTTTAGATTGTTTTGATGTGCTGAAATAAAAAAAATTAAAAAACTATTATTTTAATATATTTTAAAGTGAAATTGTTATTACTGTACTAAACACCACCTAAATCCTAAAACTATCAACAATTTGAACCATTGTTACCAATTTTTGGATCACACATACAAAAATACAACAAATTGAAAGAAATGTTAGGAGAAAATAAAAAAAAAATATGTATCAATTAAGAAGAACATGCCAAAATGCCAAAAACATTATCAAGGATTGTTTGAGGAAGATCAAAATTGAATTTGACAGTATATCTTCGACTAATGAAAACTCTATTGACAAGGTAAATTCAATTGAAGGAGAAAAATTCAAGCTTGTATGTTCTAGTACTTGATTAAATTTTTTTAAAAACGTTTTTGAAACACAAAAAAAACAAATAACAGTTTAATGAAGAACCAAAACAAGAGAATCTTCTCACTAAACACAAATCAAAGTGTTTATGTGTATGTATCTAACAAACTAAATACAAGTTGAATAAGTTTATAATAAATAAAAATCTTCTAAACAAGTTTGAAAAATAATAAAATAGTTCTGAATAATATAAAATAAAAATATCCTAAATGAACTAGGATGCAAATACAAATCTTGCCCAATCATTCCTAAATCTTATTGTAAGATTTTTTCAATGTTTGACTAAATTTGAAATTTTAATTTAATATAAAATAAAATCTTTAAAAATTTATGGTAAAATTATACATTAGAAAATTATATGTATTAATGTAAAATCATGCATTAGAATATTATGTTTGTTATGAGGATTTCGATATCGGGTCTCTATGTTCGCATCTTGAAGATGAGCCCTCCTAGCTACGAGTCTATGAAGATATGGATGTGGGATTGGTGTGCCACGAGCACAACCTTATGTAGGAGCTTCTTCTTTTTTAATAGAAAGGAGCTTTCTGAGTTGAGCAACTCGAGATTCTCGAGTGTATAGAAAGTTCTGTGTTAAGATACCCAAGGTTGGTGACAGGTAGTTCGTTCCTATCTGTTTCATTTATTAACCGAGGAGATTTAAATGCATGACATTTTACCTAGGGAGATGTTGAATAAGATGGTCCACTTCTTAATGCCACTTGCTCATTGACCGAGACAAAATTTAGGAACACAAACTTTTTAATTAAAAAAATACATATTTAATAATAATAATAATAATAAAAACCTATCCAGTAAGTATTGAGTTGAATAGTTCTTGACAATAACAGGTTAATGAAAAGGCAGAAAAAATTTAAAATACGTAGTTAATTAGATGTATAAATTCAAAACTCGTGAATTTGGACTGATATGTGTGAAGGGTAATATAACCAATAAAGACTAACGATGGGAATGCAAAATAATTTCTTGGCATTTAAATTTGCAACAATTTTTTATTTTTATTTTGGCATTTAAATGATAAGTGCATTTTGAATGATAAGTGCAAAATTTCGTGTATGACGTGGAATCTGGACATGTTCAAGTATATATTTTGATGACCACAATTTTATTAGGTACAACCGTTTGTGTTAACAATTGCTATTGTAGATGATAATATCTTTGGCCTATAATTTCTTGTGTTCACATTAATAATAATTACATAATGTTCTTTTCATTCTTCAATTCCAATATATATATATATATATATATGATGTTAACTTATGAAAAAACATTCCACACAAAAACTTTCGAAAAGGATGGGAATTATATAATGTAATGTCAAACTATTGGATAAAGATTATCATTGTTCATAAAATCACAATTTTAAGTAACTTAAAACTCTGAATAAAACTTTTAAATTTCACTTTTTCCTATTATGCTTGCTTATTTGATGAAATTCCCAATTTCTGAAATTTCATATCAATTATTTTATACCAAAGAAAATATAAATAAATACATAGTAATATCACAAAAACATTCACTTACCTCACAAATTTGTATTTTTTTTTTTTTGAAATCTACACTTGAAAGCAAATTAAAATTGTGGTGAACAGATGTCCTTATTATAATTTATAAATTGCCATTGTAGATGATAATATCTTTGGCTTATAATTTCTTGCGTTCACAATGATAATTACAAGATGGGCCACTTCACAATAATAATTTCTTGATGTTAACTTATGAAAAAGCATTAATTCCACAAAATAAAATAAATAAAAAATCTGCCAATACAAGCACCGATTTTATAACTACCTTTGGAGATTTTTAATAAGATGGGCCATTTCTTAATGCCAAATGTCCATTTATCAACTACACCATCGATTTTCAAACATAAATTGACAAAGAAATTCAATTAATCAAAATTTACGAATACAAACTTTTTATTAAATAAAAAAGTACATATTTAAATAACAATAAAAAAAACTTATTCAATTTTTAAGTTGAATAGCTCTCTGATGACGACGACAAGTTCATAGAAACGCAAGAAAAGTTTTAAAAATCTAGTTAATTAGATGAATAAACTCATAACTCGTGACTGTGGACTAATTTGTGTGAAAGGAAAAATAACCAGTCAAGACCAGCGATGAGAATGCAATTCACAGAGAATTAATATGACTTAATTTGCCTATTCGTCTTCAAATTCTTACATCTATGTGTAATTGGGTCATATGATATCTTTAGTTAAAGTCAAAGAGACTACGTGCCTGTTTTGGTTTAACCCATGAGTCCTTCATCTT
>Ga0325400_1000893_pt1 | contig 23513 bp, 30 predicted proteins | sample PopdelMetagenome_2_FD_205662 | JGI IMG/M metagenome (GOLD analysis project Ga0325400, IMG submission 205662) | Populus deltoides microbial communities from Bellville, Georgia, United States - Xylem-PdKOR-R1 | ecosystem: Host-associated > Plants > Phyllosphere > Stem > Wood/Secondary xylem...
AGGGCGAACGGCGTTCCCCTCTCCCCGACCCTCTCCCCTAAAGGAGAGAGGGAGTTCATGAGGAAGAGCTTAAGTCCATGGCGAAACTGAGTTCAGTCAACAAGAACGAGCGTCGCAAGAAGCTGGTGAAGCAGTACGCTCCCAAGCTTGCGAAGCTGAAGGCGACGGCCAACGACCAGTCGCTCGACGAGACCGAGCGTCTCATCGCGCGGCTGAAGATGGCCGAGCTGCCGCGCAACGCCAACCCGACCCGCATCCGCAACCGGTGCGAGATCACGGGCCGTCCGCGCGCCTATTACAGATCATGGCAGTGACCGATCCCCTGGGTGACCTGCTCACCCGCATCCGCAACGGCCAGCGCGCGAAGAAGGACTCGGTCCTCTCGCCCGCCAGCAAGCTGCGCGTCCGCGTGCTCGACGTGCTCCAGCGCGAGGGCTATATCCGCGGCTATTCCGAGGAAGAGATGGGCCCCGCCAAGGGCGTGCGCATCGAGCTCAAATATTTCGAGGGGCAGCCCGCGATCAAGCACATCGCCCGCGTGTCCAAGCCCGGCCGCCGCGTCTATTCGGGCAGCCAGGCGCTGCCGCGGGTCATGAACGGCCTGGGCATCACCATCGTGTCGACGCCGCGCGGCGTGCTCTCGGACGCCGAGGCGCGCGAGCAGAACGCCGGCGGCGAAGTGCTGGCGGAGGTGTTCTGATGAGCCGCATCGGCAAGAAGGCGGTCCCGGTCCCGGCCGGCGTCACCGCCACCCGCGAGGGCAACCAGTTGTCGGTCAAGGGTCCCAAGGGCACGCTGACCATGCCCATGTCCGACCTGATCTCCTACGACGTCCAGGACGGCTCGATCGGCGTCACGCCGGCGAACGACACCAAGCGCGCGCAGGCGTTCTGGGGGATGCAGCGCACGCTGGTCCAGAACCTGGTGACGGGCGTGACCGAGGGCTTTTCCAAGAAGCTGGTCATCACCGGCGTCGGCTATCGCGCCGCGGCTCAGGGCAAGGTCCTGAAGCTGCAGCTCGGCTACAGCCACGACGTCAACATCGACGTGCCGGACGGCATCGAGGTGAAGACCCCGGACGCCACCACCGTCGAGATCAGCGGCGCGGACAAGCAGAAGGTCGGCCAGCTGGCCGCCGAGGTCCGCCGCTGGAGGAAGCCGGAGCCGTACAAGGGCAAGGGCATCAAGTATGACGGCGAGTTCATCTTCCGCAAGGAAGGGAAGAAGAAGTGATGACCAAGGGTCTCTCCCTGTTCGAGAAGCGCCGCCGCCGCAACCGTACCGCGCTGAAGGCGCGCTCGGGCGGCAAGCCGCGGCTGTCGGTGCACCGGTCGGGCAAGCACATCTACGCCCAGGTCATCGACGATGCCGCCGGCCGCACGCTGGCGTCCGCATCGACGCTGGTCGGCCATGAAGGCAAGACGGCGAACGCCGAGGGTGCGAGCGCCGTGGGGCGCCGCGTCGCCGAGGCGGCGGTGGCCGCCGGTGTCACCAAGGTCGTGTTCGACCGCGGCGGCTTCCTTTTCCACGGCCGCGTCAAGGCGCTGGCCGAGGCGGCTCGCGAAGCCGGTCTGGAGTTCTGAGAATGGCTGACGACAACAACCAGGGCGTCGAGCAGGTCGCCAACGCGGCTACCGGCGGCCAGCCGCAGCAGGATGGGCAGGGCGGCAACCAGGGCGCGTCCGGCCAGGGCGGCGGCTACCAGGGCGGCGGCGGTGGCTATCGCGGTGGCGGCGGTGGCCGTGGTCCCGGTGGCGGTCGTGGCGGCGCCGGCGGTCGTGGCGGCCCCGGCGGCAATCGCGGTGGTCGTGGCGGCCCCGGTGGGCGTCGTGACGACCGGCGCGGCGGTGCGCAGGACGACGGCGGCGAGGAGCTGATCGAGAAGCTCGTCCACATCAATCGCGTCTCCAAGACGGTGAAGGGCGGCAAGCGCTTCGGCTTCGCGGCGCTGGTCGTGGTGGGCGACGGCAAGGGCCGGGTCGGCTTCGGCCACGGCAAGGCGCGCGAGGTGCCCGAGGCGATCTCGAAGGCGACCGCAGCGGCCAAGAAGGCCATGGTCCGCGTGCCGCTGAAGGACGGCCGCACGCTCCACCACGACGTCAACGGTCACTTCGGTGCGGGCCGCGTCACCGTGCGCTCGGCGCCGGCGGGGACCGGGATCATCGCGGGTGGCCCGATGCGCGCCATCTTCGAGTCGCTCGGCGTTCACGACGTGGTGACCAAGTCGGTCGGGACGTCCAACCCCTACAACATGATCCGGGCGACCTTCGAGGCACTGGGCGAGCAGACCTCGCCCAAGGCCGTCGCGCAGCGCCGGGGCAAGAAGATCGCCGACCTGCTCGGCCGCGGTGCGGGGGCGTCCAACGCCACCGCCGAGGCCGAAGCCGTCATGGTCACGGAGTGAGCGACATGGCTACCGTCAAGATCAAGCAGACCGGCTCGCCGATCCGCCGCACCAAGGACCAGCGCGCGACGCTAATCGGCCTCGGCCTCAACAAGATGCACCGCGTCTCGGAGCTGCAGGACAGCCCCGAGGTCCGCGGCATGATCCGCAAGGTCCAGCACATGGTCGAGGTTCAGGAGGGCTGAGCCCCTCCACTTGACCGGTGACAAATACGGGGAAGGGGGCTAACGGCCCCCTTCCTTTTTCTCTTCAAGCGCGACCAAAGCGAAAGCGAGTGCACATCATGAAGCTCAACGAACTCCGCGACAATCCCGGTGCCCGCAAGTCCAAGATCCGTGTCGGGCGCGGCATCGGCTCGGGCAAGGGCAAGACCGGCGGGCGCGGCCAGAAGGGCCAGAAGAGCCGCGAGGGCGTCTCGATCGCCGGTTTCGAGGGCGGCCAGATGCCGCTTCACATGCGGCTGCCGAAGCGCGGCTTCAACAACATCTTCGCGCGCGACCATGCCGAGGTGAACCTGGGCGCGATCCAGAAGGCGGTCGACGCGGGCAAGCTGGACGCGAACGCGACGGTCGACCACGCGGCGCTCAAGGCGGCGGGCCTGGCGCGCGGCGGCAAGGATGGCGTCCGCCTGCTCGGCAAGGGCGCGTTCTCGGCCAAGCTGAGCTTCAACGTCGCCGGCGTGTCGAAGGGCGCGCGCGAGGCGGTCGAGGCGGCCGGCGGCTCGGTCGAGGTGCCCACGCTGGTGCCGGCGGCGGAGAAGGCCGCGGCCAAGAAGGGCAAGGCCCGTGCGGCGCGGATCGAGGCGGCGCAGGCGAAGTAACCTCCTCGTCATGCCGGGCTTGTCCCGGCATCCACCGCAGGTCTCGCGCAACGACCGTTTGCTCGCACACGACGGTGGACCCCGGCACAGGGCCGGGGTGACGGAAGGTGGTTAGACAAGCCTCGCAGCGTGACTATATGAGCGGCGGGGGGCGCAGAACGTCCTCCCGCCCTTTTTGTTTCCGGGAAGACGCATGGCATCCGCAGCCGACCAGATGGCGCAAAGCATCAGCCTGGCGAAGTTCGCCCAGGCAACCGACCTCAAGAAGCGGCTGTGGTTCACGATCGGCGCGCTGATCGTCTTCCGCCTCCTGTCCTACGTGCCGCTGCCCGGCGTCGACCCGACCGCGCTGGGCATCCTTGAGGCGCAGACCCGCGGCGGCGTGCTGGACTTCTTCAACACCTTCTCGGGTGGGTCGCTCAGCCGCATGTCGCTGATCGCGCTCGGCGTCATGCCCTACATCACCGCGTCGATCGTGGTGCAGCTGTCGACCTCGCTGTCGCCGCAGCTCGCGGCGATCAAGAAGGAAGGGGAGAGCGGGCGCAAGCGGCTCAACCAGTACACCCGTTACGGCACGGTGCTGCTGACGGCGATCCAGGGCTATTTCATCGCGGTCGGGCTGGAGGCACTCGGCGCCAACAGCGGTGTCCAGGCGGTGATCGAGCCTGGCATGCTGTTCCGCATCGCCGCGGTCATCAGCCTGATCGGCGGCACCATGTTCCTGATGTGGCTGGGCGAGCAGATCACCAGCCGCGGCATTGGCAACGGCGTCTCCCTCATCATCATGGCCGGCATCGTCGCCCACCTGCCGACGACGCTGCTCCAGTTGCTGGAGGGCGGCCGCTCGGGCAGCCTCGACCCCGTCCGGCTGGTCGGCATCCTGGTCGCGGTGGCGGGGCTGATCCTGTTCATCTGCTTCATGGAGCGCGCGCAGCGGCGCATCCTGATCCAGTATCCCAAGCGCCAGACCCAGCGCGGCATGCAGGCCGAGCGCAGCCACCTGCCGCTCAAGATCAACACCGCCGGCGTGATCCCGCCGATCTTCGCCTCGTCGCTGCTGCTGATGCCGCTGACCATCAGCCAATTCGCCGGCAACTACGCCGCGGGCGAGAGCGGCTGGGGCGACTTCATCATCAGCCTCAACCAGTATCTCCAGCATGGGTCGCCCGTGTACATGCTGCTGTACGGGGCCGGCATCGTCTTCTTCTCTTTCTTCTACACCGCCGTGGTGTTCAACCCGGAGGAGACCGCGGACAATCTGAAGCGCTACGGTGGCTTCGTGCCCGGCATCCGGCCGGGCAAGAACACCGAGAAGTATTTCGACTACGTCCTCACCCGCATCACCGTGATCGGCGCGGCGTACCTCGCGATCATCTGCCTGCTGCCCGAGTATCTGGTGTCGGCGCTGTCGATCCCCTTCTATCTGGGCGGCACCAGCCTGCTCATCGTCGTCAACGTGACGATGGACACGGTGACCCAGATCCAGTCGCACCTGCTGGCGCACCAATATGGCGACCTCATCAAGAAGGCCAAGCTGAAGGGCGGTCGCCTCCGCTGAGGCGCGCCGCCAACCTCCGTTCGTCCTGAGCCAAGTCGAGGGACGGCTTTCGTGACCTCGGTCGTGGGAAGAACGGTGCTTAGACTTCGCTCAGCACGAACGGTTCAGGGAATGACGCAATGAACATCATCCTCCTCGGCCCCCCCGGCGCGGGCAAGGGCACCCAGGCGGCGCGGCTGGTGGCCGAGCGCGGCATGGTCCAGCTGTCGACCGGCGACATGCTCCGCGCCGCGGTCAAGGCCGGCACGCCCGCCGGGCTCCAGGCGAAAGCGGTGATGGAGCGGGGCGAGCTCGTGTCGGATGCGATCGTCTCGGCGCTGATTGGCGAGCGGCTGGACGCGGGCTGTGCGAACGGCGCGATCTTCGACGGGTTCCCTCGCAACGGCGAGCAGGTGGCGGTGCTTGACGTGCTGCTGGAGGAACGCGGGCAGCGGCTCGACCACGTCATCGAGCTGGAGGTCGACGAGGCGGCGCTGATCGAGCGCGTGGTCGGTCGCTACACCTGCACGGTGTGCGGCACCGGCTATCACGACCGCTTCAAAATGCCCGTTGTCGAGGGCGTCTGCGACGTCTGCGGCGCGACCGAGTTCAAGCGCCGCCCCGACGACAACGCCGAGACCGTCTCGACCCGCATGGCCGTCTATCGCGGCGAGACCGCGCCGATCCTGCCGCTGTACGAGGCGCGCGGCATCGTGTCGCGCGTCGACGGGATGGGCGAGATGGACACTGTCGGCACCCACATCGCCGCGATCCTGGACGACGAAGCGTAACCGGAACGGAGCGAATCCTGCGCTGTTGATCCGTTACGCAGCGTGGTAGGATCATAGTATGGGCGCGGAACATTCCATCGTCGAAGCGTTCGCTCCGGTCCGGCACGCAATCACCGTACCGGAATTCGTAGCACTCGCCGATGCCGGCTTCTTCGAGAAGTCGGGACGGGTCGAGCTCGTCGATGGAGAGATCATCGAGATGAGCCCGCTTCACCTCGCTCACGGCCGTGTGCTGATGGAGTTGTCGATCCGCTTTGGCCTCGCCGTGTCCGAGCTTGGTGGCGACCTCGAAGCGGTGACGCCCGTATCGGCCGAGTTGGAGAGAACGAGCCTGCCAGAGGCGGACATCGTCGTGGCGGCCAGCGCGGGCATAGCGGACGGCTTTCTTCCCGGATCGTCGATCAGGCTACTAGTCGAGGTATCGGTAAGCTCGCTGCGCTATGATCTGACGGTCAAGCAGAGGCTGTATGCACGCACCGGCGTACCGGAATATTGGGTGGCAGATGTCAACGGTCGCGTGATCATCCGCTTTCATGAGCCCGATGGCGAGACTTACCGCCAACGGGCAGAGTTCGCGTTCGGCGCCTCCGTCCCGTCCGCCACCATCGAGGGCTTGACGGTCGACACGTCGCGACTCGCCTGATCGGTGGACGCGCTCACCGCCTTTGGCCTGTTCGCGGTCACCTTCATGCTGGTCTGCTACATGCTGGAGGACCGCGCGCGGTTCTGGACGCTGCTGTTCGCGCTCGGCTGCCTGATGGGCTCGGCGTACGGTTTCCTCCAGGGCGCCTGGCCGTTCGGTGCGGTGGAGCTGATCTGGTTCGTGGTCGCGCTGAGGCGCTGGTGGGTCATGCCGGGCAGGGCGGCGCGGGCGGAACCGATCGCTTGACTTGGCGTTTGCCCGCGCCTACCTGCCCATCTCTCCACGGCACCGGTCTCCGGCGGCGCTTGCGCGCACGCCGGTGTCTCGCGTGGGGAGCAAACGCTTTGAGATAGCGCCTGCGCGGCCATGCCGGGCGCTGTGGAGCTAGGAGAACAAGTTCATGGCACGTATCGCGGGTGTCAACATCCCGACCAACAAGCGCGTGGTGATCGCGCTGACCTACATCCACGGCATCGGCCCGGCGCACGCCAAGGCGATCACCGAGAAGCTTGAGATCGCGCCCGAGCGCCGCGTCCAGGACCTGACCGACCAGGAGGTCCTCCAGATCCGCGAGACGATCGACGCCGACTACCAGGTCGAAGGCGACCTGCGCCGCGAGACTGCGATGAACATCAAGCGGCTGATGGACCTCGCCTGCTACCGCGGCCTGCGCCACCGGCGCGGCCTGCCGGTCCGCGGCCAGCGCACGCACACCAACGCGCGCACCCGCAAGGGCAAGGCGAAGCCGATCGCGGGGAAGAAGAAGTAAAAACGATCCCGGGGGATCGTTCTAACTTCTTCTCCGTCGGAGACAGGTTCGAGGCAGACCGCCTCCCGGCCTCCGTACCACGACATCAGGTCAGGATTTAGAGAATGGCACAGGCACCTCAGCGCATCCGCCGTCGCGAGCGCAAGAACATCACCGCGGGCGTCGCGCACGTCAACGCCAGCTTCAACAACACCATGATCACCATCACCGATGCCCAGGGCAACGCGATCAGCTGGTCGTCCGCCGGGATGATGGGCTTCAAGGGCTCGCGCAAGTCGACCCCGTACGCGGCGCAGGTTGCCGCCGAGGACGCTGGCAAGAAGGCCGCCGAGCACGGCGTCCGCACGCTCGAGGTCGAGGTCAAGGGCCCCGGTTCGGGCCGCGAGTCGGCGCTGCGCGCGCTTCAGGCGGTCGGTTTTCAGATCACCTCGATCCGGGACGTGACCTCCATCCCGCACAACGGCGTGCGGCCTTCGAAGCGTCGCCGCGTCTAAGCGTTACCTTCGTTACCTTCGCGGCCGCTGACGAGCGGTCGCGCTCTCTATACCGAGGCCGATCGCGCTCCCTCTGGGCGGGGGCGGCCTCCAACCCAGGGGAACCCCGTGGCTGTCAACGCAAAGAACTGGCAGGAACTCAAGAAGCCCAACGGGCTGGAGCGCAAGGGCGGTGACGGCAAGCGCCGCGCCACCTTCGTCGCAGAGCCGCTGGAGCGCGGCTTCGGCCTGACGCTGGGCAACGCGCTGCGCCGTGTCCTCCTGTCGAGCCTGCAGGGCGCGGCGGTGACCTCCATCAAGATCGAGAACGTCCTGCACGAGTTCTCGAGCCTCGCGGGCGTGCGCGAGGACGTGACCGATATCGTCCTCAACGTGAAGCAGATCGCGCTGCGCATGCAGGGCGAGGGGCCCAAGCGGCTCCAGCTGTCCGCCACCGGCCCGGCCGAGGTGAAGGCGGGCGACATCGCGGTGTCGGGCGACATCGAGGTCATGAACAAGGACCTGGTGATCTGCCACCTGGACGAGGGCGCGACGCTCAACATGGAGCTGACCGCCGACACCGGTAAGGGCTATGTTCCCGCCACCGCCAACCGTCCGGCCGACGCGCCGATCGGCCTGATCCCGGTCGATGCGCTCTATTCGCCGGTGCGCCAGGTGTCGTACAAGGTCGACCCGACCCGCGTCGGGCAGGACCTCGACTACGACAAGCTGACCCTGACGGTCGAAACCGACGGCACGGTGACCCCGGACGACGCGGTCGGCTATGCGGGCCGCATCCTCCAGGACCAGCTCGCGCTGTTCGTCCAGTTCGACGATTCGGCCGCGGTGCGCGCTTCGGCCCCGATCGGCCAGGCGGCGGCACCGTCGGCGGGCAGCGTCGAGCCGGTCGGCGACACCCAGCAGATCAACCGCTACCTGCTCAAGAAGGTCGACGAGCTGGAGCTGTCGGTCCGTTCGGCCAACTGCCTCAAGAACGACAACATCATCTATATCGGCGATCTGGTCGGCAAGACCGAGGCCGAGATGCTGCGCACCCCGAACTTCGGCCGCAAGTCGCTGAACGAGATCAAGGAGGTGCTGTCGTCGATGGGGCTGCGCCTCGGCATGGAGATCCCCGGCTGGCCGCCCGAGAACATCGAGGACATGGCCAAGAAGCTCGAGCAGGAGATCATGGGCTAAGCCGCACGCAGCTAGCGGAGCTAGCTGCGAGACGGCGTCAGCCCGGCCGGCGGGTCGGCCCAGCCGACCCGTTCGACGTCAAGGACGCGGCTTCGCCGCGGCCCGGCGCGCCAGGTCGATAGAGACATGGACCCCAGCCTCCGCTGGGGTGACGGAAGATCGGGTGGCCACCGTCCCACCGGTCCTGGGGTACCTGGAACGGCCCCCTGACGAACGAGAAGGAAGAAGAAAATGCGTCATCGCGTCGGCGGCCGTAAGCTGCAGCGTACCTCGGCCCACCGTCTGGCCCTGTTCCGCAACATGTCGGCCGCGCTCATCAAGCATGAGCAGATCACCACCACCGTCGCCAAGGCGAAGGAGCTTCGCCCCTATGTGGAGAAGCTGATCACGCTGGCCAAGAAGGGCGGCCTGTCGAACCGCCGCCTCGCCCACGCCCGCCTGCTCGACGACGCGCAGCTCGCCAAGCTGTTCGACACGCTCGCCGAGCGCTACGCGGGCCGCAACGGCGGCTACACCCGCATCATCAAGGCCGGCATCCGCGCGTCGGATGCCTCGCCGATGGCGATCATCGAGTTCGTCGACCGCGACACGGCCGCGAAGGGCCAGGACTCGGGTCCGGTCCAGTCGGACGAGGACTTCGACGAGGCGGCCTGATCGGGTCTGTCGGGGGGAGCGTTCCGCAAGGGTCGCTCCCCTCGGTCACCAACAGGCGAGGCCCTGGCTAAACGACGACTGCAAGTCCGTCGGCAGGGACAAGGTGGGGAAGACAGTTTAGCAGTTGCGCATGCGCAGCTATTGGCGCAGCCTGCCGCCATGACCATGTTGCGTGCTCTGGCGGCCGCAGTGCCGCTTCTCGTGATCGCCTCGCCAGGCGCCTCGCAGCAGGTGACCGCGACCGGTCGGCCGGTGGCCTCTTCCAGCGACGCCGAACCCGACGACATCGTCGTGACCGGATATAGAAGCCGCAAGGCGCCGGGTAATCGGGTCGACGTACCTGCCACGGTGAGCACCGTGAGCAACCGCATCAAATACGGCTATTCGGAGCGGTTCGCCAAATGCGCCGCGCGTAGCAAGCTTTCCAGCTTGGCGCGCCTGCGCGTGGTGGTGGACGGCGAGGTGAACAGTGCCCGTGCGCGTGGGGCCCAAGATCGCCTGATGCGGACCTACATCACGTGCGCCGAGAGCCCGAGCTTCCTCTCCAATACGTTGCCGCCACAGACCGCCAACGAAGTGCCCTTCGTCAAAGACATGTTGTACTCGGGTGACTTCTACGGGGTCAGTCCAGGTTACGACACCACGCCGCTCGGCGTCTCGATCTACGACCGCGGGGCGCTGACCATTGCCGCTATGAAGCGGTTCGCACCTTCGCTGACGCTGGCACGCGCGGATGTCGACGACGTCGAGGTCCAGCGTCGGTTCAACCTGCGCGAAATCCCGCGCAACCGGCTTCGGCTCCCGCTTGACCGCAAATATTTCCAGGTGGCGGTATGTATGGTCCGGGTGGAGCCAAAACTATCGGTGCGGCTGGCACTCAGCGAAGGCGGGGCACGAATGGGCGATGTGCAGGAGGCCCTGATCGACCGGGCGCGGGCCTGTGTCGGCGGCGCGCGCAAGGTCAAGGTCGATCCGACTCAGTTCCGGTTGTACATCGCCGATGCGGTGTACCGTTGGGTCGTGGCAGCGCGTGATATCGCCTCGCTCATCCCCAGCGACGATCAGCTCGCCTCCACCGATGTGAAGCAAAAAAGCTTCTGAGACCGAGCGCGCATGGCGGTCGCAAGCGAACCGGCGGACGTGAGCTGCCGGCGAGCCGATGAGGGTCATGGCGCGTCCTCCCGGTCTTTCAAGCGCTTCCGGCTGCGGCTAGAGCGCGCGCCATGAACCACCCCGACACCATCCTCATCGTCGATTTCGGCAGCCAAGTGACCCAGCTGATCGCGCGGCGGGTGCGCGAGGCCGGGGTCTATTCGGAGGTCGCGCCGTTCCAGGCGGCCGGCGAGGCCTTCGCGCGGCTCGCTCCCAAGGGCGTGATCCTGTCGGGCGGCCCCGCCTCGGTCTGCGACGAAGGCAGTCCGCGCATTCCCGGTGCCATTCTCGACTCCGCCCTACCGCTGCTAGGTATCTGCTACGGCCAGCAGGCGATGAACCTCCAGCTCGGTGGCCGTGTCGAGCGGGGCATGACGGGCGAGTTCGGGGAGGCGTTCGTCGAGGTCGCGGCGTCCTGCGCGCTCTTCGACGGCCTGTGGGGCGAGGGCGAGCGCCACCAGGTCTGGATGAGCCACGGCGATCACGTGGCGGAGCTCGCACCGGGTTTCCGACCTGTCGCCGCCAGCCGCGGCGCCCCGTTCGCGATCACCGCTGACGAGGACCGCCGACGCTACGGGCTGCAATTCCATCCGGAAGTCGTCCACACGCCGGATGGTGCGAAGCTGATCGCCAACTTCGCCCGCCATGTCTGCGGGCTTCAGGGCGACTGGACCATGGCAGAGTTCCGGGCCGCCAAGATCGCCGACATCCGCGCGCAGGTCGGCGGCGGCAAGGTCATCTGCGGCCTGTCGGGCGGCGTCGACTCGGCGGTCGCGGCGGTGCTGATCCACGAGGCGATCGGCGATCAGCTGACCTGCGTCTTCGTCGACCACGGCCTGATGCGCAGCGGCGAGGCGGACGAGGTCGTCGGCCTGTTCCGCAACCACTATAATATTCCGCTCGTCCATGTGAACGCGGAGACGCTGTTCCTGTCGGGCCTCGCCGGCCTCACCGACCCGGAGGCCAAGCGCAAGTTCATCGGCAAGACCTTCATCGATGTGTTCGAGGCGGAGGCGCGCAAGATCGGCGGCGCCGAGTTTCTGGCGCAGGGAACCTTGTACCCGGACGTGATCGAGAGCGTTTCGTTCACCGGCGGCCCGTCTGTGACGATCAAGAGCCACCACAATGTCGGCGGATTGCCCGAGCGCATGAACATGCGATTGGTCGAGCCCCTGCGCGAATTGTTCAAGGACGAGGTGCGGTCGCTCGGCCGGGAGCTCGGCCTCCCGGACGCGTTCGTCGGGCGGCATCCGTTTCCCGGTCCCGGACTCGCGATCCGCATCCCCGGAGAGGTCACCAAGGACCGCTGCGACATCCTTCGCAAGGCCGACGCGATCTACCTGGAGGAGATTCGCGCCGCTGGACTGTATGACGCCATATGGCAGGCGTTCGCGGTGCTGCTGCCGGTTAGGTCGGTGGGCGTGATGGGCGATGGCCGGACCTACGACTCGGTCCTGGCGTTGCGCGCGGTGACCAGCGTCGATGGAATGACCGCCCAGGCATTCCAGTTTCCGGGCGACTTTCTGCCGCGGGTGACGACGCGGATCATCAACGAGGTTCGCGGCATCAACCGCGTCACGTACGATTATACGTCCAAGCCGCCCGGCACGATCGAGTGGGAGTAAGGCCGGCGACACTTCAGGGGTGTGTCGGCCAGTTAGCGGCGCCGGCCCCCCGCCCATGGTTGATAAGCGTATCCAGGCATGGCGGGGACCTATGGGGCGGCGGCCACGCTGCACCGGCCGGGAGTGCCCGCCGGATCGCTCTCCCGGCGCCCGACCATCTATGTGCAGCCATGGCCTCGTGCCCCGCGGCTCAGAAAGGCGCTCAGCTACGGTAAGAGGGGGCCGTGCGGGTAAGCTGGCGGGTGGCGACGGACAGGCGATTTGCCTTGCCGCGAGGGCTCCTCACGGTCAGCGACGCGTGCCCCAGTCGAACCAGCCGCGGCGCTCGCCGGCGGGGTAGGCAGGGCGGGCGGCGCTTGCGGGCCGGATCGTCGCGGTGCTGACGGGGCGGATCGTCGCGGCGGTCACCGGCGCGGCCTTGGCAAGGCGAGCGTTCTCGCGCTCGACCTCGGCATGCCGCCGGTCCGCCTCCGCGACGCGCGCGTCGGCGTCGCGGCGATAGGCGGCGTGCGCATCGCGTTCGGCGGTGTAGCGGCCACGCCACTTGCGCCCGCCGCCATGGCTCGCCAGCCCGAACAACCAACCCGCGACGAGCACCAGGACCAGCACGGCCCATTGCGAAGCAGTGGAGAAGAGCATGGTCGGCCTCCCGTTACCGAAGCTCAACGATCCCGCGGCGTCGGGGTTGCAGCGATCGGCCGCTTCTACATGACCTTGAAGAGCGAGTCGGAGATCGAGCAGGCCGCCGGCCCCAGGATCACCACGAACAGGGTCGGAAGGATGAACAGAATCAGCGGCACCGTCATGATCGCGGGGAGCCGCGCGGCCTTCTCCTCGGCGCGCATCATCCGCTCGTTGCGGAACTCGGCCGACAGGACGCGCAGCGCGGAGGCGAGCGGCGTGCCGTATTTCTCCGTCTGGACCATGGTGGTGGTGACGCCCTTTACCGCCTCCAGGTTGACGCGGGCGGCGAGGTTTTCGAACGCCTGGCGCCGATCGGTGAGGAAGCCCAGCTCGATCGCGGTGAGCGAGAACTCGTCGCCGAGTTCGGGATAGCCGCGGCCGAGCTCGCGGGCGACGCGGTGAAAGGCGGCATCGACGGTAAGTCCGGCCTCCGCGCAGATCACCAGCAGGTCGAGCGCGTCCGGCAGGCCCTTGCGGATGGCATGGCTGCGCTTGGTGATCGCGTTCTTCAGGTAGATGTCGGGCGCCTTGTAGGCGAGGATCAGCGCGCCCGCCACGACCGCATATTTCTTGAACGGGCCCCAGGTCGCGAACCCGTCGGTGCCGTAGACCCACACCGCCATGCCGCCGCCGAACACGATCGGCAGCACCAGCCGGCCGAAGATCACCGCCACCGCCCATTCCTTGGACCGGATGCCCGCCTGCATCAGCTTGATCTGGACGGTTTTGAGCTGCGAATCCTGCAGCACCTTGAGCGAGCTCAAGAGCGTGCGGATGCGATCGGCGGTGTCGTTGCGCTGGACCAGCTTGGCGCGCCGCTTGGTGGAGGCGGTGATGCCCGCCTTCAGCTGCTCGCGGCGGTCGTTCAGCGCCTTGACCCGCTTGGCCATCGGGTCCTTGACGGTGGTCGCCGCGTAGATGGCGACCATCACCGCCATCGCGGCGACGCCCGACAGGATCGTCGCCACCCATAACACGTCGACGCCGAGAAGGGTCGGTCCGGCCGGCTGCATCGTTCCTGTCCCTCAGATCTCGAAGTTGATCATTTTGGCCATGATGAAGGCGCCGATCGCCATCCACACGATACCGCCCAGCCCGACGGCGATCAGCCGCGGATCGATGAAGAAGGTGCGCATATATTCGTTGTTGAGGAACCAGATCGCGGTGAAGACCAGGAACGGCAGCGACCCGATGATGTAGGCCGATGCCTTGGACTCGGACGACATGGCGCGGATCTTGAGCTTCATCTGCGCGCGCTTCCTCAGCACGTCGGCCAGATTGGCGAGCGTTTCGGCGAGGTTGCCGCCGGTCTCGCGCTGAATGGCGATGGTGATGACGAAGAACTGGAACTCGGCGGTGCCGAGCCGATCGGCGGTCTCCTGCAACGCGGCATCCATGGTACGCCCGATCTTCATCTTATCGGCGACCATGCGGAACTCCTCGCCGACCGGGCCGTCGACCTCGGCGCCGACGACCCCCATCGTCTCGGAAATGGGCAGGCCCGAACGGAGGCCGCGGACGAGCAGTTCGATCGCGTCGGGGAACTTGACGGTGAACTTGGTGACCCGCTTTCCGATCAGCCGGCCGACATACCAGTGCGGCAGCCCCGCGCCCGCCCCGATCGCTGCGAACAGAGCGAGCAACAGCGGCGCGCCCTTGAGCAGGAGCAGCGCCAGAACGACCACGGCGATGCCCGCGCTGGCAGCGCCGTAGCCACCGACCGTCCAGCTCTTGCCGGTCATCGCCAGCCGCTTGGCAAGCTGCTGGCGATTGGGGAGGATGCGCCCGAAGGTCACGTCCAGCCGGGTGTTCGCGCGTGCGTTGGAGATGCGCCGCATCCGCGCCTCGGCCACCACCACCAGGTCGCCGTGCCGTTCGCGCACCGCGGCCAGGCGGCGGTTCTGCGCGCGTCCCGTCGACGGCCCCGAAAAGGCGAGCGCGATCATTCCGATCGTCAGCACGCCCCCGAAGGCGAGGAGCAGCAGCGCCAGCACGCTACTTTGCCTTGGCCGGCCGCTTGGCGAGCAGTCCGCTCAGGAGCGACTTGCCCTTCGCCTTGGCGCCGTCGTCCTTGCCCGCCGGCACCGCGTCGCCGTCCACCGCGGAGGCGAGCGCCTGGGCAAGCTCGACCAGCGGCGCCACCGTCTTGCTGTTGCGCCCGGCTTCCGCGAACGGTTTGCCGAGCTTGGCGGCCTGCGCGGCGAGCTTCTGGTCGTAGGGCAGGACATAATCGAGCCGGCGCTCGATCGAGCTCTCGAAATCCTTGCGGGTGATCTCGGTCTGTCCGGCCGGCACCCGGTTGGCGCACACGAAGACGCGGGTCTGCGGCGCGTTGGACTTCAGCCACGACAGGAGGCGGATGGTGTCGCGCGCGGCGGCCAGCGTCAGCTCGGTGGTGACGACCGCCAAGTTGACATCCCCCATCAGCGCAGGGTGCTGGACCAGCATGCCGCGCGGCAGGTCGACGACCGTGCACTCGAACGCGGCGCGCATCTCTTCCTGCAGCTGGTAAAAGGCGGCGCCGTCGGTGAACAAGGGTGCGTTGATCGGCGCCTCGGCAGAGAGCACCGCCAGCTTCTCCGACGCCTTGACCATCGCCCGTTCGATGAACAGCCCGTCGATGCGGCTGGGATTCTCGATCGCGTCGGTCAGGCCGCGGCCGGGTTCCAGGTCGAGCGCCAGCGCCCCCGTGCCGAAATGAACGTCGAGATCGAGCAGCGCGGTGGATCGGCCGACCTTCTCCGCCAGCAGCCAGGCCAGCGAGGTCGCCACCGTCGACGCACCGACCCCGCCGCGCGTGCCGATCACCGCGGTGGAGCAATGCGGACGCTCGACGCCGCCCTCGCTCAGCTTGGGCGCGTTCAGCATCGCCTGCGCGTGGCCAAAGGCGTCGCGCAGCATGTCGGGGGAGAGCGGCTTCAGCAGATAGTCCTGGATGCCCGACGCGACCAGGTCGCGGTACAGCCGCACGTCGTTGACCTGCCCCGCGGCGATCACCACGGTGCCCGGCTCGCACACCTCGGCCAGCGCGTTGATGTCCGACAGCGGATCGCCCGACTCGGCCAGGTCGACGAAGAGGATTTGCGGCGAGGCGGAGACCGACAGGGTCTGGATCGCGTTGCGCAAGCCACCCTTGTGGATGGTGTCGGTCGACCAGCCGAGTTCGGACGCGATCGGGCGCGTCGCCTCCGCAGTGGCATCGTCGCAGACATAGGCGACGAAGGGGGCGCGGGTACCGGCACCTGCGGGTTTCCAGGGGGCATTCATGTCAGCGGGTCCCTGCCTTTTCGACCTTGAGGGTGCCGCCGGCGCCGGTGGTCGGCGCCTTGCGGTAGCTGTCGATCGCCTTGTAGGCCGATTGCGGATCGATCGTCGGTGCGCCGTCCGCGCCGCGCACCAGGTCGGCCGGGTTGGCGACCATCCCGGCCAGGTTGGTGTTGAGCGCGCAGCCATAGTTCGAGTGGGTATGCCCCTCGAAATCGTTGGACAGGTTGCGCGACCAGTCCGGGCAGCCCGGAACGGAGGCGTGCATGCGGCTGACCACCACCCGTACCGTGCCCGGCGTCACCGGCGCGGGCGTGACCGGCACCTCGTCGGACAGCAGCAGGCCGTAGCGTGCGACCACCCCCGCGATCGCGCCGGTGGCGGCGGGCGCCGGACCGGCGCTGTCGTCCACCGCGATCCGGTCGCCATAGCCGACCCGGACGGTGCGCAGCCAGCCTTCCAGCCGCGCCTCCTCGCCGGGCGCGAGGCGGCCGCCGTCGGCGCCGAGGTCCAGCGCGTAGTCCGTTCGGCTGACCACCGGCTGGTGGACCGATTCGAACCCGCGATTGGGTGTTCCGGCGCAGGCGCCCAACACCGTGGGGAGCAGCAGCGCGGAGAGGAGAAGGGTCGGCTTGGTCATGATGCGTGGGTCTCGCCGATCAGTTGGAGAAGCCGGGGGCGGGAAGCGCCGTCTTGCCGCGCGACTTGGCGGGCGGCGCAGGTGTCGGTGCGACAGGCACGGGGGCGGTCGCACCGATCGCCGGAGCGGGGGCGGAGGGCTGGGCGACGGTCGGCACCGGCCGGGTCTCGCCCGAGCGGCCGGTCTCGATCTGGCCGAGCGCCAGGATACCGAGATCGGTGGCGGAGCGGTGGCCATCGGTCGGCAGCGCGACTTGGCGCGGGCTCGCCATCGGCTTGACCAGATAGGGCGTGATGACGATGACCAGCTCGGTCTCGTTGCGTTGCCAATTGTTCGAGCGGAACAGCGCCCCCAGCACGGGGACGTTGCCGAGGCCGGGCGTCTTGTCGATCGAGTTGCTCTTGGTATTGGAGAGCAGCCCGCCGATCATGATGCTCTCGCCCGAACCCAGCTCCGCGGTGGTCTCCGCGCGGCGGGTGGTGAGGCCGGGAACGCGGGTGCCCGCCAGCGTGATCGCGTTGGAATAGTCGAGCTGCGACACCTCCGGACGCACCCGCAGCGAGATGCGGCCATCGGCCAGCACCACGGGGGTATAGGCGACGCTGACGCCATATTGCTTGTAGTCGATCGAGATGGTGCCGAAAGCGCCGGGCACCGGGATCGGGATCTCGCCGCCGGCCAGGAAGGTCGCGGTCTCGCCCGACAGGGCGAGCAGGCTGGTGTTCTGAAGCATCGACACCTGCCCCGTCGCCTCGCCGAGGTCGATCGCGGCCAGCAGGTCCAGGCCGAGCAGCCGCCCGGCCAGCCCGAGCGTGGTGCGCTCCGCCCCTTGCGTGAAGCTGTAGCTGGTGCCGCCGCCGGCGACCGGCGTGATCGTGCCGGGCGCGCGACCGCTGCCGATGCCGAACAGGAAGCCGCCGGTGCGGTCCAGCGATGCGAGGTTGACGCCGACGGTCTTCATGAAGCCGCGGCGGACCTCCGCGACGCGGACCTGCAGACTGACCTGGAGCGGGGTGGCGGTGCGCAGGCGCGACAGCACCTTGGTGTTCTCGCCGACAAAGGCCTGGACCAGCCGCTCGGCCTCCGCCGCATCGGCGGGGGCGGCCACGGTGCCGGTGAGCAGCACCAGTCCGTTCATCGGAGTGGCGGTGACCTCCGCATCAGGCAGCGCCAGCTTCAGCATGGAGCCGATGCTGTCGTAATTGTTGCCGACCCGGACGGTGGCGGCAAAGGCGACCTGGCCGCCCCGCGTGGTGGCCGATACGGTTGTCTCGCCGGGCTTCTTGCCGAAGACGTAGAGCTGGGTGGGCGAGCGGACCTGGACGTCGGCGACTTGCGGGTCGGCGACGAACAGGTCGGTCATGGGCGCGGGCAGCGTCACCAGCTGGCCGCGGCCGGTGCCGAGCTGGACCAGGCGCTGCGCGGCGCTGATGCCGGGGGCCGGCCGCGCGGGCTGGGACCGGGACTCGGACCGGGGTTGCGACCGGGGCTGGGGCCTGGCTTCGGCCACGCCGGGGACCAGGGATGCGGCGGCGAGCGCCAGCGGGATGGACAGGCGCATCAGTTCTTCCCTCCGACCGGCACCGCGGTCACTTCGTTGCCGCGCGCCACGCGCACTACCGGGCCGACCGGGACAGCTACCGCGGCGGCCGGGGCGGCGCCCATCGGGATGCCGGCGGCGGGCGCCGCTGCCGCCTGAACCGGGCTGGGCGCCGTGCGCCGCGCGTAGCGGGACACGTCGGCGCCGGTGGACGAGGTGGGGTTGCCCGCCTGGGGCTGGCCCGCGACGCGCAGCAGCATCGCTTTCTCGGCCTTGGGATCGGCGCCGTCCGGCACCTTCACCGCGCCCGACGCGATCGCCTCCTCCAGCTCGCCCGAGCTGTCGGCGAGGCTGCGCAGGCTGAGCGACAGGGTGCCGAGTTGCTGCGCCACCGCGATCTGTTCGGCGATCTTGGGGGTCGCCTCGACAGTCACGGTGGTGAAGGTTGTGACGGGCGTCTTGCCCTCGGCGTCGGCGGTGTTGTCCGTACGCTGGTCGGTGGCGAGCACCCGGATGTTGCGGATGATGGTTTCGGAAACCTTGAGCGCGCGGGTGTCGCCGGTGCCGTTGGCGTCCACCGATTGGGTCAGGACCAGGTCGATGCGATCGCCGGGGAAGACGAAGCCGGCGACGCCCGTGTTCTGCGACACTGGCACCGCCACCGCGCGCATGCCCGGGCCCAGCGCGGCGGCGAGGAAGCCGCGATCACCGGGCTTGACCAGCTGCCCTTGCGTGACCGGTTGGCCGGCGCTGATGGGGTTGCGGACCACCGTGCCGATCAGCGATTGCAGGTCGGTCTTCTCGCGCAGGTAGTAGGCGTTGCCGACCAGCTCCTTGGGCCAGGGCTGGAACTTCAGCGCAGCAGCGTCCAGGATGGTGCCGACCGGCAGCGCCTTGGTCGCGACCAGCACCTCCGGGCCGTCCACGACGGGGGCCGGAGCTGGCGCGGCGCTGGCCTCCGGCGCGGCGGCGCCGGCGACCAGGGTGCGCGCGGCAAAGGCGGTGACGCCCGCGACCGAGAGCGCGCCTACCAGCAGTACGACCTTGCGACTATCCATGCCCTGTTCCGACCTTTGGGCTCGTGCAGCCCGGTTGATGGCGCGTTAAGCATCGCGCGGCAGTGGTTAAGATACCGTTCCCGGCAGAAGCGCGATGGCGGCGCCGGCGATCGCCACGCCGTAGGGAACCTCGATCGCGGTGACGCTCGCGCGCCGCCAGCGTGCCTCCGCGAGGAGGAGAAGCGTGATCGCACCGCCCGCGACCGACATGATCACCAGCATCTGCGCGAACGCGCCGAGCGGCAGCCACAGGGCCAGCGCGCCCAGCATCTTGACGTCGCCGCCGCCCATCTTGTTCAAGAAGAACAAGGCCATGAACGGCAGGAACAGCAGGACTGCGAGCCCGAGCTGGACCGCCATGTCCGGCCACGCCAGGCCATTCGCCCACCACCAGATGGGTGCGAGCAGCGCCAGCGCGGCGTTGATGCCGTTGCCGATGGTGCGGCGGCGCGCATCCTCGATCCCGCCGGCCAGCAGCAACGCGAACGCGATGCACAGAAGGGCGGTCGGGGCGGAATGCGGTGACATGCCCGATGGGGCCTAGACGGTCGGGCTTACGAAACCGTAACCACGCTGGCGCAGCCATGGTCGCAGCCGATCCCTCCAACTGGCGCCGCGCCTACCCGCCCGGCTTTGCGGTGAGCCGTTGGACGGCGCCGGACGGATGGGTGTTGCGGCGGTTCGACTGGCCGGCCGGCCGACCCCGCGGCACCCTGATCTTCCAGGTGGGTCGCGGCGACATCTTCGAGAAGTATCTGGAGGTCTTAGCCTATTGGCATCAACGCGGCTGGTCGCTCGCCGGGTTCGATTGGCGCGGGCATGGCGGATCGGGGCGGTTCGACCAGGCCGCGCCGGTGCCGAGCCAGTTCGCGCCGGCGCTGGCCGACTTGACCGCGCAATGGCACGCCTGGGCCGCTGTCGCCCCGCAGCCGCGCGTGCTCGTCGGCCACTCCATGGGCGGCTACCTGTCGCTGCGCGCGGCGCTGGACGGGGCCATCGCACCGGACGCGCTGGTGCTGGTGGCGCCCATGCTGGGCCTGCGCAGCCCGGTCGGCGCGCAGGCGGGGGAGCGGCTGTGCGGCTGGCTCGCGGCGACGGGCATGCGCGACGTCGCGGCGCCGCCTGTCGATCGCATGGCGCACCTGACGGCCGACGCGGCCCGTTACGCCGACGAGGCGTGGTGGCACGCCCGGCTGCCAGAGCACCGGCTCGGTCCGCCCACCTGGCGCTGGCTGCACGAGGCCTTTGCCGCCACCCGCCGCCTGCGTGCCGATTCCCGGCTGGCGGCGCTCGGCGTACCGACGCTGATGCTGGTGGCCGACCGCGACCGGTTGGTCGACGCGGCGGCGGCGCGCGCGGTCGCCGCGCGGTTGCCGGCGGGCGAGCTCGCCAGCTTTCCCGACGCGGCGCACGAAATCCTGCGCGAGGTCGATCGGGTCCGCGACCGGGCACTCGCCACCATCGACGCGTTCCTGCACCGGGTGGCGCCGTGAGCTTCGACGTCGCGATCGTCGGCGCCGGGATCGCCGGGGCCGGCCTTGCCGCGGCACTGGCCCCCCACGCGCGCGTCGCGCTGTTGGAGGCGGAGGCGCAGCCCGGCTACCACGCCACCGGCCGCTCGGCCGCGTTCTGGTCGGAAACCTATGGCGGCCCGGCGGTCCAGCCGCTCACCACCGCCTCCGGGCCGGCGCTGAGGGCAGGCGGCTATCTCGATCCGCTCGGCTCGCTGCACCTCGGCCGCGAGCGCGACGCGGCGACGGTGGACGCGTTCGTCGCCGATTTCGCCAGCAGCGGAGTGACGCTGAACGCGGTCGACCCGCGCGCGATCGTACCGGGGCTGCGGTCGGGTTGGACGCTGGGCGTGATGGAGCCGAGTTGCGCGTACATCGATGTCGCCCGCCTCCACGCCGATCAGCTCGCGGCGGCCAGGAAGAATGGCGTGGCGGTGATGACGGACGCGGCGCTGGAGTCGGCGACGCGACGGAACGGGCGCTGGCACCTGGACACCCGCGCCGGCCCCGTCCTGGCGGCGGTGCTGGTCGATGCGGCGGGCGCGTGGGCGGATGCGGTCGCGCGGCGCGCGGGCGCGGGGCCGCTCGGCATTCGACCCTATCGCCGCACGGTGGCGCAGCTGCGCACCGATCCGGCGCCGCCCGCGGGCATGCCGATGGTCGCCGACATTGCGGGCGGCTTCTACTTCAAGCCGGAGGCGGGCGGGCGGTTGTGGCTCAGCCCGCATGACGAGACGCCCTGCGACCCATGCGACGCCGCGGCGGAGGAGCTGGACGTGGCGCTGGCGGTGGACCGGTTCGAGCACGCGGTCGACTGGCGGGTGGCCGCGGTCGAGCGGCGCTGGGCCGGCCTGCGCAGCTTTGCGCCCGATCGGCGGCCGGTCTACGGCTTCGCGCCCGATGCCCCAGGCTTCTTCTGGTGCGCGGGGCAGGGCGGCTTCGGCATCCAGACCGCGCCCGCGGCGTCGGCCCTGGCCGCGGCGCTGATCCTGGGGCAGGCGGTGCCGGCCGGGATCGATCCCGGCCTCTACGCGCCGGAGCGTTTCTAGGCGCGTCTGGCGCGCTTCCGCCTCGTGCCGGGAAGTATGTCGCGGCCTGTCACCGGCCGTCGAACTGCGCGCGTGCCTGCTCGACGCGGGCCAGATTGTCCTCCGCCCATATCCAAACGCCGCAAAAGGCCGCGCCGAGGCTCAGGCCGAGCTCCGTCAGCCGATACTCGACCCGCGGCGGCACGACCGGGTGAACGGTGCGGGTCACCATGCCGTCCCGCTCCATCTGGCGGAGTGTCTGCGTCAGCATCTTCTGGCTGACGCCGGTGACGAGGCGCGAGAGCCGGGTGAAGCGCAGCTCCCCATGTTCGGCCAGCACCTCCAGGATGATCATCGTCCACTTGTCGGCGACCCGGTCGATCAGGTCGTTGACCAGCGCCTCCACCTTGGGATCGCAATCGTCGGGCGGCGGTGTTTCCGCGATCCGGCGGGCCTTGCGGACGGTGGCGTCCCTGAACGGCAGGCTCGACATGGGTGTCACTCTCCCTCCGGTGCGTATGGATTTTCTCGGTGCCTTCTTTCCCCGCGAACGTAGCGCGCTAGATCGCCGGCTCCAACTGGAGCGGATCTCATGAAAACAAGCGGCAACACCATCGTCATCACCGGCGGCGGCTCCGGCATCGGCGAAGCCTTGGCGCACCGGCTCCACGATGCCGGCAACACGGTGATCGTGGCCGGGCGGCGACGCGACGCGCTGGAACGGTCCATCGCGGGGCGGGCGAACATGCACGCGCTGGAACTGGACGTGGAGAGCGCGGACGGGGTCACCGATTTCGCGCGCCGGCTGTTGGCCAACCATCCGGCCGCCAACGTCCTCATCAACAATGCCGGCATTATGCGGTTCGAGGCGCTGGACCGCGCCCGCGACCTCCGCGACGCCGAGGCGACGATCACCACCAACCTGCTCGGCCCGATCCGGCTGACCGACGCGCTGATCGACCATCTCGTGCAGCAACCCGGTGCGGCGATCGTCAACGTGACCTCTGGCCTCGCCTTCGTGCCGCTGGTGGCGACGCCCACCTACAACGCCACCAAGGCGGCCATCCATTCCTATACGATCGCCCTGCGCGAGGCCCTGAAGGGCCAGGTGGAGGTCATCGAGCTCGCGCCGCCGGCGGTGCAGACCGGGCTGACCCCGGGGCAGGAGAGCCGCCCCGGCTACCAGCCGCTCGACGAGTTCGCGGACGAGGTAATGGCGCTGCTGTCGCAGCAGCCGACCCCGCCCGAGCTCCTGGTCGAGCGGGTCGGGTTCCTCCGCCGTGCCGAGGCGGAGGGGCGGTTCGATCAGACCCTGACCCAGTTGAACGAGTTCGCGGCCAAGGCGCGCGGCGACTGACCTTTCCTACGTCCCGGAACCATCAACGGAGGCGATCATGCCCTTTGCCAACATCAAAGTCCCGCAAGCCGCGCTGTCGAGCGCGCAAAAGGCGGAAATCATCCACCGCGTCACCGACCTGCTGGTCGAGTATATGAGTGAAGCGGCGCGGCCGCACACCATGGTGCTGATCGAAGAGGTGCCGGACGGCGGCTATGGTCGCGCGGACGACGTGTTCGTCATACCCGACGCCTATCGGGCGACCTGATCCGGCCGACCGCGCCGGTGCCCCGCTCCTGCTGAAAAGGGGCGGGTGCCGGACGCGGGGCGCGATCGGCCCGTCCGGACTGGCCGTGCCCGGACCGGTGGAACGCGTTTAGCAAG
>Ga0325400_1000894_pt1 | contig 23483 bp, 13 predicted proteins | sample PopdelMetagenome_2_FD_205662 | JGI IMG/M metagenome (GOLD analysis project Ga0325400, IMG submission 205662) | Populus deltoides microbial communities from Bellville, Georgia, United States - Xylem-PdKOR-R1 | ecosystem: Host-associated > Plants > Phyllosphere > Stem > Wood/Secondary xylem...
ATGTTTAAATGAGCTTTAAAGGGTTGGGTATGACATCTCGCCAGACCCACAGGCGCTTGGGATCTGCACGTAGCCAAGCCCATGGGGGTTGGGTCTGACATCTTGCTAAAACCATAAGAGTTTAAGCTTGGCTGTAGTCGAGCCCAAATGAGGTTGGGCCTAACATTTTTCCATACCTTCTTGTTATGGGCCCTGGCCTCTACTGAGCTTCTATAATGGATCTTTTTTCTATTGATCCCTTATAGTCATAAGTTTTATGAGAAAAAAAAAGGTTTTCAGTATGAAATACTTCGATCCATTAGTAGCCCCCTAGTCTTTGTGAATTTAATACGTGAAAATCTTGAAAAGGCCATCCTTTTTAATTAATTGATCTCTTTACCTTCCTTGTGCGTTTTGTCTTCCCAATATTTAATTGTTGGGATCCTCTTGGCCAAATGTCACATCCTTATTAGAGGTCTTTTTTAGAAATAAAAAAGATGGCTTGTATTTAATGCAGTATTTGAGCATATTTCTAGAGATCTGAGATAATATGACATGTTCTTTATCCAACAGTTGGGGTGATAAATCGTCTCCTTTATAAACCTAGTCATTTACCTCCATCTTTCTTTTACTTTTTGCAGTTATTGTCAAGTTGATTTAGAGATTTCTTAAGTAAGTCACTTGATTAATACTTAAAATTGTATTTTTATTAAGGTTTTATATCATCATATTGCACTTAAAGTATCATTAAATTCCCTAACTTAAGCATGTTTTATAATAAGTCTGATAATATAAGATATCTTTAATTTATGGTAAATGCTCATTTCAAATGAAGGCATGTTTCACAATTCAAAGGATTGATTGATTTGTTTAACTATTGAAATTTAGAAGACAAAGAGAGGGCTAAGCTTGGAGAAGAGATGTTGGTTCAATTCAAACTGGAACATCATTCGGTTATTGGATCATAATTGAAGTTGTAGAACTTGGATTTACGTCTGATTTATATGGATGAAAAGCTAAGACATAGGCCTAAAACTTTCATGCATAGTCCAAGATTCAAAACGGCCCTTTTCAGGTTCAAATTGTAGCAACAAAAGAGACGTCAGTATCTGTCCTGCAGCCCAGACACTATTTAGTGTTCAGACCATATCTTGAGTTCTAGAAGTCAAAATGAGCTCATTCTTGTTTTGTTGGAAAGTTGAGACAATATCCCAAAACTTTCATGAAGACTATCTATTCAAATTCGGATGTTAGCAATGATGTTTTGTTCAGATAAGAAGATAAGGGTTGTCACCAAGTCAAAGAGGTGGTCACCTACTCAACAATTAGTCATCAAATCAATAGTTCTTAATTTCAGCCTATAAAAGGAGGCATTTGCCACACATTTAGGCATATTGGTTGTTTAGATCAAGATATTTCTCTTACTCTCTTTCTTTATATTTTGTAATGTTCAAGTTTTATTTTATATTATATTAATCTCTTGTTTATGTTTTTCATTTCCTTTCCTTTACTTAGTTAATTTATATCTTATTTATGTTCTTATCTTGTTTATTTATGTTTCTCTCTTTCATTATGTTTAATTAAGCTTATTATGTCAAGGTAAAAAGGTTACACTGATGGTGTAAGAATAAGTATAGTGTAAACTCAATATGGGCTTTAATGTTTGATACTAACATGTTTTGTATTTGTTATCTTATTCACTCTTAATACTTTGCTTGTTAAATGGTTAATCTAGATTTGTGTTGTATAACCCTTGATACAACAAATACTTGGCGCTTTCATAACCTACTGTATGGTATAACCGACACTTATGCTATGAAAAGAACTTGATTTGTTGTTAAAATAAATTAATATCATGAATACCTAACAACATTTACAAGTATTAACATTATTCGAATAAGATAACTAATGTAATCATGTTAGCATTTTATAATCCGATTGGAACCTCCTTTGTGTGTGGTTTCCAGTTGAGTAATAAAAAGAGTTTATACTATACTTATTTGAAATACCATTAGTGAATCATCTAACCTTGACAACTGTTTTATCTTTGTTTAATCCTTATATCAATATCCAATAAAATTCTCATAAACTCTTTGTTTTATTAAATAAATATATTATTTGTAATTTATATAGTTCACCTCCATGTGGTTCGACTCCAGTCTTGTCAGGTTATTTATTACTTCGACACTCCTACATTTGGGATAAGACATCAATCTTTTGTTCATGTCATCACTCCTAAATTTTTATCTTGTACATCATTTTCCTTTTTCTTAGAAAAAATGGACTCTTATAGGGTTAGATCTGATTCTAGAAGTATAAACATCATTTCACCTAGTATTTTAAGGGGTTTTTAGGAGAGGGAAAGGTCACCTCCAACCCTCGTATTTGACGCTCCCAACACTCTAAGTGTTGGGGAGGTGTTAATGGTCGATAACTTGGTACCCATGTAGCCTTGTAGCCTTTTAAGAAAGAAAGAATCAATGAGGAGACCTTGGTTTCTACTTGGGGATGCTTTGAAATTATAGCCCCCTTGTGTATGTATGAAATAGGACATTCCTTCCCTCTTCAAGGATTTATTAGCGATGTTTTTAGATATTATAGGTTAGGCTCGGGACAATTACACTCTAGTGGGTGGTCTTATCAACATTTGATAAGTTTCTTAGGCTTGTTAGTGTAGAGCTCACCATAAACCTTTTCGGATCTTGTTACCAACTGGTCACGAGTACTGATGACGGTAATGATTTCTGGTGGTTCCTTATTTTTGCTAATAGCCCTAGTGGAGTGATGGGAAAATCTCTCAAAGGCAAGCTCGTGTGCCCAAAGAAATAGAGAGAAAGGTGGCTAATTATGAGGTACATTGGGACAGTTAGCCTTTAGGGAGGTATGTACCAAATTCGAGGTTGTTCCCATACCTAGAAGGTACCTTCTTGTGAGGTGAACAACATGCCTCGTTTGAGTCAGCAAAGAAGAAGCTCTTAGTTGTTGGCTTCTACCTTAATGGAATACGAAGTCAACGAGATTGCTAAAAAGGAATACATGAACCTGTTACAAAGTATGCAACTTTTCTCCTTTTGTTTTTATTCAATAAAAAATCACCTTTGATTTTATTTTTATACAGGGTTGATAGCCGAGGAAGAAGGAGAGACCTCTGCTATATCAAAAGAAAGGAGTTTATCATCATTAAGAGAGACGTTTTAATTTCCTGAAAAAGAAATGGAGCATGACCTGATTTTTTGGATGAGCTCCTAATTTATGAGGGAGCAATAACGAGGGTTAGAGCTCCTGCCTAAATAGAAGCTAAGGGGAATCGTACCCCCCTGGTTGGGGCTCATGCTGACTAGACTCCCCTAGAAGTGATAATGGGTGTCATTTTCTATTTTAAAAAGGAAAAGGGTCTCCACCCCTATAGAGGCAGGCACTCGATCCTCGTAATGAAGATATATGTCTCTTTGTCTCATCTTTTATTGTGGTCATGGAGGCTACAACTACGGAGTCCACATCTTGAGGCCAAAAGTTTGAGGACACCTTTTCTTATCTTGCACTTAATCATACCCCATTCAATTTTCTTGCCCTAAATAAAGAGAAGAGGCGGGTTATAGAGGTTGTTGATGGTGGAAAAAGGGTCCTCGTCATTCTTTTAGACATCCTCTAGATGTCCAGTGAAAGCTACCACCGTCATTTAACTATGATGAGCCAAATGTGTTTTAATTTAAGGAATATCTTTTCTATCTTCTTTTTTGCTTACGAGGCCTTCTAAACCTTTATCATTTACGAACTTTTATAATGTGTGCCAACTCTAAAAGGATCTGGGCATATGAGAGGAGCCAGTGAAGGATGTTATTACTAGTCACATAGTAGGTCATACTACTTTTTAAAGGCTCCAAAAGGAGAAGACCATCATGAAGACCGAGATGAGAGGTTTAAAAGTGGCATACATTTCCTTGATGGGTAAAATGAAGTTATTCTTCATATAAGCTCCACTGAATAGCGGTTGCAGGAGGCCCTTCATAAAGTTACAAATTTAAGGCATACTATCATGAAGTTACAAGCATTTAAAGATGTTATGTGTTTGGAGCCCCAAGATGCCAAAAAGAAAGTTCAAAACTTCTAAGAGAGGCTGGAGGCTGGAGGCATTGAAGAGTTCTGCTAAATAATTCCAATAAGTTTTTAGAGGGTTAGTAGGCTTGTCTAAGACGGTTGGGGACAAGATTTTTCTAGCTATGTCCAATCTATACTTCTTTAATTGCTCTAAGGGAATGCAAATGGACTTTAGTGTTGCCTTTCATTCCATTCTCGTGCATGATTTTGAGGACGTGTTTCCTGTTAGGGTCGTTATTGCCCACTGGGCAGAGTACTTAGCTGAGGAGCTTGGGCTGGATCTCTAAGCCTCCTAGTATTTTTATTAGTATGTATATTCTTATATACACCTTAGTCCTATGCGGTTGATGATTGTAATATACATTTATGTAATGAGAACTTTTTTTGATAAAAAATATTTCTTGTTTTGTTAATTTATATGGCCTTAAAACCTTGGTGTAGAGATTTTCTCAGGGTCCAACGCCCATCTTTTATCTGTATATTTATGGGTTTAATACTTATCTTTTAGTTGAACACTTTTGGGTTTCACACTCACCCGCCGTTATACCACTTTGAGTCTAACACCCATCTAGCTGAACGTTTATCAAATATCAAACTTTGGTAGGATTCCCCCCTACTTGGAACCAAAGAGAAATCTTGGGTTGCAAGTATATTTTTGTGTGTTCAGTAGGCTTATTATAATGCCCTTAGGATTACATATGCATTCATGTTGTGGAGATGAAAATTGTTTTGTAGAGCAACTGGTGAAAGCCGATTCTTCCTTGTCATTGGAGTTGTTGGTTATTACCTTAGAAGATTCATATCTCTTTTGTTAATAGCGTTGTCATTCCCATTCTTGGAGGTTGTGTCGACGCACTAGGGAAATCATATGTATCCCTTCCAAAGTAAGTTGTGCAATCACACTAGAAAGACAATTTATCCCCTCTAAAGTAGTTGCCCTAGAGAGATGTTATCAATTCATTTTTGTTGATGTTATTGTCATTCCTATCCTTGGAGGTTGTGTAGGGGCACTATGGATATTACATATGTCCTCTCCAAAATAAGTTGTGTAATCATACTAAGGAAACATCAATCCCTTTTAAGGCTTATTATGCAATCGCACAAGGGAGATCATGTTCATCACATCCTTGAAGGTTGTGGGGTGATTGTCCTAGAGAGATGGTATCATTCCTTTTTAGATGAAGGCGTTGTCATTCTTATTCGGAGGTTATGCAGGGCATTAGGAAGACCATGTTTGTTTTCTTCAATGTAAGTTTATGCAATCATGCTATAGAGGCAATTAATCTCTTCTAAGGCTTATTATATAATTGCACTAGGGAGACCGTGTCCATTTCGTCCTTGTAAGGTTGTGGGATAATGGCTATTTTGATTCCTTATTTTGGATTGGTATGGCCCTTGGGCATTCCCTATTAGAGACAAAAATCATAATGGATATATGGATAATTTATACTTTATTGATTGTGATATAATTTCAAATGATATGAGTACCATATGTGATGAAGATTTCTTCCTTTTATATCTTGAAGATGTTAGGTGTTGGTCTTTACTATTTTTGTTATTCGAAAGGGGTTGTCCCTTCTCAAGGTTAGTTTTCCTCTATTTTTTTTATTGCTGATTTCCTCCAGCTTTCTCAGTACTATGTCACCGAGCTTGAAGATTTTGTTCTTAACCTTAACATTATGATAATATGCAATTTTGTTCTTATATACCTTATTTTTATAGCTATAATTAAACGGGTTTCTTCTAGGAGATCTAGGTTATTCCTGAGGTCTAGGTGGTTACCTTCCGATATGTAGCAGCCCACTCAATAACTCGGGCATCCGATTTCAGCCAAGATTATGGCCTTAGTTCCATAGGTGAGGAGAAAAAGATTTTCCCTGATAGATGTTTTCTGGGTGGTTTTGTAGGCCCACAAGATCTTATTTAACAGCTCTACCTAATTTGACTTGATCTCTACTATCTTTTTTTTAATCCATTCAGCAGAATCCAATTGGTAAGTTGTCTTGGTTGTTTGTTTAGGGATGAGACACCGAGGAGAATCAATGGTTGATATGGAGTTTTTGACATTGTTCCTTCATTTTATGGTTGTCGAATTTTGTCTTATTATCGACTATTAAAACCTTTAGAATCCTAAATCTACAAATGATGTTCTTCCATAGGAAATAAATGACCTTGTTGACGGTGATAACTACTAATGCTTCTACTTCGACACACTTAGTGAAGTCGTCGACACCCACCAAGATGAACTTTTTATTTCTCATGGCTTTTGGGTAAGGGTCTAATATGTTTACCCCCTACTAGGTAAATGGCCATGGGGAAGGTATGATGATGAGCTTGGAAGAGGGTTGTCTAGAGATTGATGTAAATTTTTGATATTAATCACACCATTTCATAAAAGTAGTAACATCACTAAGGATCATTGGCCAATAAAACCTTGTTTTAATGACATGGGCTATAAGAGCCCTAGATTCGGTGTTTAAACCACATATTTCCTCATGAATTTCTCATAAAACATAAGCACTCTTCGTCAAGGATAAGAATTTCAACAAATAAAACCTGGATAGATCGCTTGTATAAGATCCCATCAATCATGCAATACTTGATTGCATGTCTAGTTAAATAGATGGCTTCATTTCTATCTGAGAGCAACTTTCATGTGAGTAGATAATTCTCGATAATAGTTCTCCAATTATTTTGTATGTTGATAAATGTAGTTATTGGTCCTTTTCATATACTTGTTTTCTTGAGAATTTCAATCCATACTCCTAATGAAAGGTTGATCAAGTTGGATCTTGCTAATTTAGAAATAAGGTTTGCTCTCGTGTTCTCTTCTCTAAGAATCCAGGTAATCAGAATTTCCTTGACTCTTTTTATCCCTAAGAGGAGAGTCCGGACCTTTTAAAGATACTTTTTTAAAGTAAGGTTTCTCATTTCAAAAATCCCTTAGCATTAATTTACTATAAATTGGGAATCGTTGTAGTCATGGAGGGGGAAGGGTTTCAAAACTTTTCCTATACCTAATCCTGCTAGGAGAGCTTCATATTCTAACACGTTGTTGGTAAATGAGAACTCGAAATGAATTTCATACTAAAAAACTTGTTTGTTGGGTCTTTCAAGTACTGTTCTAGTGTCACGCCCTTCAAAATTGAAGGACCTATCAACATACAGTTCCTAATATGGGGTTGAGAGAGTGAATTTTGAAGGGACTGCCAGTTCAATAGTTGGCGTAGGATTGTCCAAGTTTTTGCTTTAAAAGTAGCATTTAACTATAAATCTATCAGAAAGCTAAATCGATTCATTAGTTTGCTTCTAAATCGGACATGATTGATGTGCTCCGTGGAGGGCCTTCTATGTGTTTGGTCAGCTCTTGATATTGAAAATTATGCTTGATTATTTTGATTTTGACACTTCTGATATGGTTCGGCTGCCAGTTTGGGTTAAATTCCCTAACCTACTTCTTCAGTGCTGGTCACCATTGTGTTTTTCTAAACTAGCAAGTGTGATAGGGAAACCAGTGCATTCTGATTCTCCAACAACCTCTATAACTCGACTCTTTTATGCCCGAATGCTGGTTGAGATTGATTTACTTGCTGAATTACCATCATCAATCAATATCACCCTTCTCAATGGTGTTTCCAAACCTCAGGTAGTGTTATATGAATCTCTGCTATGGTTTTGCAAGAAGTGCAACACTTTTGGACATTCCAATTCTGCATGCAACAAATCTTCCAGTCATAAGCGCAAAAAGCATCCCCCAACAGCTTCTGCTCCCTCTGAATGCTCCAATCCCTCAGCTAATACTGAAGCTATTGAAAAACAGTCAATCATGAAGGAACCTTAAGGAGAACCAGAGGTTGATCTAATGGCTGCTGAAGCAGTTGTAGTTGTTGAAGAGAGAGTAGGTTATTCTGTTTGCAAGTGGGCAAAACTGGCTTTACAGCCTAGATCCCTTGATACTTCTTCTGACTCTCCTCAGGTTGTTCATGTCTCTAAAGATCGCTTTGACACTGCTACCACATTGCCTCCAAAGAGGCAATACTTGACAAGGAGCAAAGCTACTGCCACCTCTACCTTTGGCCAATCACGAATGTCATTAGAGCCCCGTTTGTTTGCTGGAAAGTAGTTTCCTTTTGAAAAGTGAATTATTTTCTAATGTTTAGTAGTGTAATGGAAAATAAGTTGGAAAACACTTATTAATGTTTGGTTATGTCATGGAAAATGAGCTGAAAAATAACTTATTAATGTTTTATTTTTCTCAAGTTTATTAAAATAATGAGTAACAAATCTTACAAATTAAAAAGTTGAATGAGAATGAAATTGAAAAAAATATAATTTCATAAATTATCTCAAATAAAATAAATAATAATCAAAATAATAGAGATCAAATCTAAAAAATAAAAAAAATAAAAGATGAAGAAATGAAAATAATAATAATTAACATTTCATAAATTATTTCAAAAAAAATAAGTAACAATCAAAAGAATGAGGACCAAATTTAATAGATAAAAAATTTCAATAAAAAAATGATAAGGGAAAGCAAATAACAATTATAAAAATAAGGACCAAAATTAATATAAAAATTAAATTTTAAGAGATGAAATTGAAAAATAAATATTCAAAACAAAATATATATAGTAATCAAAAGTTTGAGGACCAAATTTGATATAATCAACAAATAGTATGACATTTCTAAATTTTTCACAACTTCCGGAAAGTGTTTTCCGCCCAAATTTTCCAAGAAAACACTTTCCTAGAAATCAAGCCAAATTTTCATTTGACTGGAAAGTGTTTTCCGTTGACCAACTTTCCTAATATTAAACAAACACAGGAAAGTTTGGAAAATGGTTTCCTGAAAAATGAATTCCACGAAACAAACATAGCCTAGGAAAGAGTGGTCTTTCCAAAATCTCCTCATTAGCTGACTCCAGGATCCAGGGCAGCACAATTTCAACTCCATCCTCTTCCTTTTGATATATTATACTCTTGTGGAATATTGGTCAAGGAATATGTCCTTGTGTCTATTTTGGGTTTTCTAGTATTGTATTCTGGTGTTGGCTTTGTAGGCCTGATTTCTAGTTGTTGCAGTTCTATCTGTCTGTTGCTGTGATGTTTTGTTCTTGTCTGTTTTGCTAGTTTGGGTTGCAGGTGCATTTTCTGGCCCTGCCTGTGGCCTCTCCGTTTGGCTTCTGGTTTAGTTTCTTCCAGCTTGATTGAAGTCAGTTTTCCTCTGATGGTCCTGCTTGCTGGCTCTGTATTCTTCTTGCTGGCTTGTTGCCTCTAGTTTTTGGTTGCTAGATTTCTCTTGCATGGGCTTTGTGGGAGTCTAATCCCCCCGGCTATGTTGCTTTTTGGGTAGCCTGTCCCTGTTGGATGCTCTTCTTGGATTGTGGCTGTGCTAGCTTAGCTCTAGGCTGTTTGTCCACGCATAGGGGCTGGTTTGGGCTGCTTGTTTTCATGCTGTTTTACTGGTTCGCTTGCTGTTGTGTTGGCTTCTCAACTGGCTTGATGTTGTTGGTTGCCTTTGTTGCTGGTTTGAGTACTTAGTGTTCTGGTTCCTGATTTGCTACGGGAGCCTGTTCCCCAAGCTTTCTAAGATTCAACTGCTGTTAGGTTGGTGGATTGGTTCATTTTGTCTGCATAAGGGAGCCTGTTCCCTTGTTCAATTTTTTGTTCTGCACATTGTTGTGCTTATTGCCAGTTTGCTTGTTTTGGGGAGGTTGTTTCCCAACACAAGCCTTTTGTGTAGTTGGCTTAGATTATTTCTGTTTAGCAAGATTTGCTTGCTTTGGTTTTCTCAAGGGAGTCTGTTCCCTTTGCCTGTTTATCTCTGCACATATATACTGCTGGTTTCCAGCTTGTTTAGTTTTGATCTATAAATTCTTACATTTTATAAAAAAAAAAATGATGTTTTTTTAAGGTTTTGAAGAAAGGTAGGCTGCATTCTCCCAGCCTGGATATGAATTGGTTCAGGGCAGTAAACCTTTTGGTAAGACATTGACATTTTTTTATCTTCTGCGGAGGAGTCATGTCAAGAATTGCTTGAATTTTCTCAAGATTGGGCTCCATTCCTTTGCTGCTCACTAGGAAGCCCAAAAAATTCCCCCCTCCTATTACGAATGTATGCACTGATGTTTGAGGAACCTACAAGCCTTCCACTAGTGAGGAAGTTTGATCGTAGAGTTCATTTGAAACCAAGAGGTCAACTAATCAATCACAGACCCTATAAAAGCTCATTTATTCATAAAGGAGAAATAGAAAGGCTAGTCAAATAGATGCTAGAAAGTGACATAATCCAACAAAGTGTGAGCCTTTTTGCTTCACCTGTATTATTGGTAAAAAAAAGAGGACAATACATAGCGTTTTTGAGTGGATTTTAGACAATTTAATGAGATAACTATCAAGAATAAGTTCCTAATCCTTTTAATTGATGACTTATTGGATAAGCTATAGGGGTTCGAATTCTTTTCTAAACTAGACCTCAAATTTGGCTATCATCAAGTCTATATAAAGGAAGAAGATTTAGAGAAAACTGTATTAAACCTATCCAGGACACTATGAGTTTAAGGTAATGCCATTTAGACTCACAAACACACCTGCCACCTTTTAAGCACTCATAAATGTTAATGGAATATGAAAAGTTTTGAGATGATATGGATAATAATAGATGAGCGAGAACCTTCAATTGTTTAGGGTTCTAGTTTTGTCCCGCTTGGTGTGGTGGATGAAAGATTTTCTCCTTTAAGAATTCTTTCTCCCATGTGCCTTTTTCCTCTTTCACCAAAGAGGAAATAAGAATCTTCTAAAGAGACCTAAATTTCCATTAAATTCATTCATAAGCTTGTTATGTTCTAAACATCATAAAATGTTTTTTAAGGAAGTTTGTTTTAGTATTTTTTTTATGACATATTAGTTTATAGTTCTTACTTAGAATTACATATACATCACTTGAAATATGTTCTAAAATCTCTTCATGCTAATCAATTATATGCAAAGAAATCCAAATATTGTTTTGTAAGTGGCAAGTGGAATATTTGGGCATGTAATCTTAGCAGATGAAATTGTTATTAAATTTAAGAAGACAAAAACAATGAAGGAATGGCCATCACCAAAATCATTAAAGGAGCTCAGGGGTTTTCTTGGTTTGGCAGGTTACTATAGAAAGTTCACTAGAGGATTTGGTATCATTAGCAAACCACTTACAGATTTGCCATGGAAAAATAGTTTTGGATAAAATAAAGGAGCATAGAAAGCTTTTGATATACTAAAGAAGGCTTTATGTAAGGCTCCAATCTTAGCCTTACCTGATTTCACTAAAACTTTTGTATTGTATATAGACACATGTGCTGCAAGGTTAGAAGCAGTGCTCAATCAAAAGGGCTAACCTCTTGCTTTTTTTAGCAAGGCCTTGGTAGGCAAACATATGGGGTTATCCATATATGAGAATGAGTGTTTGGCAATTTTAATTATAGTAGACAAATTAAAACACTACCTAAAACATCAACAATTTATAATCCAAACCGATCATAAGAGTCTTAAACATCTACTAGACTAGAAGATCCACACCATTAGTCAGAAGAAAGGACTTACTAAATTAATAGGATTGTGTTATCAAATTTTATACATAAAACTGAAAGAAAATGTGGTTGCAGATGCTCTATCAAGAAAATACAACTATAGAACCGACCAACATGGAAATAAAAAAAAGTGAGGGGGATGATTTTAGTGCAGTAACCAGATTGGTGCTTGTTTGGTATGAAGACATTTATGGTTCATACAACAATGACTAAACAATATAGGAGATAATTATTAGTATGATAATAAATGCAAGCAGATTTCTAGATTTTACTTATTAGAAGGCATTCTAAAGTATAAGGGCCAATTAGTATTTGGAGACAATGAACCCTTGAGAAATTAATTATTGTAGATTGCATATAATTTCTGCATTGACGATCATGTTGGAATGCAAAACTCTTACAAAAGTCTTAAGGTTCATTTCTACTAGCCATCCATAAAGAAGCCAGTGAAAGAGTTTGTCTAACAGTGTGACATATATTCCCAAGCTAAAGCAGAAATAGTATCTTATCCATGATTACTACAACCCTTGCTAACTTCCAAGAAGGCATGAGAAGACATCTCAATGGAATTCATTGAGGAACTGCCTAAGTCAGAAAGGAAAGATACTATTTTGGTATTTGTAAATAAATTCACAAAATATAGGTATTTCATAGCATTATCTCATCTTTTTTCAGCTCAGGATATTGCTCACATATTCTTGGACTAGTTTTACAAATTTCATGGATCACCTGCCACAATAGTTATTGACAGGGACAAGGTTTTCACAAGCTTTTTATGGAAAGAACTATTCAAGAGGTAGGGAGTTAAATTGCTAATAAGCACCTCATATCATCCTCAAACTGATGGCCAGCAAAAAGGATGAACCAATGCTTGTAGATATACTTGAGGTGCATGACTATGGATAACCCATAGAAATGGTGTTTGGGGCTCTCTCTTACACAGTGGTGGTACACTAATAGCTTTCATTCTGCTATAGGCACGACTCCATTTCAAGTATTATCATACCACTAACTAGAGATATGTTCCCAATTGACTCTACTCCAGTTGTTGTCGTGGAAGAGTTAGTGTGAATAAGACTTAATATGGATAAAATGTTGAAGAATCAACTATAAACAATAAGAAAAAAAAATAAAGTGGATGGTAGATAAAAGAAGGACTGAACATGAATTTGCAGAAGGAGATTAGGTATTTCTAAAGTTGCAACTATATAGACAAGACAATTTATCTCTTAAGAGGAATTATAAGTTGAATCCTAGGTATTATAGTCCATACAAAATCATTACGAGAGTTGGCACTGTAGTTTACAAACTAAGATTACTAGAAGGCAGCTCATTCCAACTTGTCTTCTATGCTTCACTTTTGAAATAAAAAATTGGTGAAGAGAGTGTGGTTTCATCTAACTTGCCAGTAATGGATGATGGTGGCAGGATTAAGATTTGTCCACTAGCAATTTTGGAAATGAAGCTTATGAAAAAGGATTATAAGGTTGTGGTGTAGGATTAATTTAGTGGTCTAATTCCTTTCTTGATGATGCAACATGTGAGGAATTAGAAAAGACTCAACAACAATTTCTTGAGTTCTATTTCGATTCTTGATGTCAAGAATCAATTGGAGGGATATAGTATTGTTACAATCATTCCATTAAGCAGATTAAGCAACATACATGTGTAGAAGTAGCAGTGCAGGAACAAATGAGATTAAACATATGGATCATGAGTTTACAAGTTGGTTAATGGTAGTTAGTAGTTAGTTAAAGTTAGTTACTGGAAAGGGATAACTAGTTGCAACAATAGCTTTTACTGCATTCTATAAATAAGAATAATGTGAATAACATGAGATAAGTAATAATAAAACAGTGTATTTTTTTTCTCTATCCACTTCTCTGATTTTCTTTTTCTCTTTTCTCTCAATTTCTTTCCTTGTTAAGCCATTAGCTTAACATATTCTTTAATAAAAAAAAGTGCAGTTAATTAGCAAATAAATAACTAATTCGTGAAATTCAACAAAAGGTTGTCATAATCAAGTGAACTTGAAACTCTTGTTATCTAAACAAAATTATCAAGAAAAAAAGAAAAAAAATATAATGTCCTAAGTTTGAAGCTTAATAGGGTGAGCACATCAATGGTGACCATACGAGCTCCAAATTCAACATCGATGGTGAGATCATGAATGGGGTGGAATTTTTTGTCAGTGAATTACAAGAGTAGACATGACTTCTCAATGCCTATAATTCAAATCCCAATTAAGACTAAAAAGAAAAATTTAAAAAAAGAAAAGCAAGTAAAGGAGAAAAAAGAACTAACCTATATCACTGATGATTATATAGTTGAAGAGACATTATCGTCTTTATCTTCTATCTAAAAAAGAAAAGGAGTTTTGTTTTATTTTTTTTTATTGTTAACAATTAGGGCTTAACGCTCAAATTAAATTAATCAAGGCAACGTTGATCCAATCAGGTCATAGTACAAAATCAAGAATAAACCCATAGACGGGTCATCAATAATCCCGTAATCCCTATTGAGAGGACTCGTTAAGCCAAAATTTGCTAACCATTCAGCTACTGCAGTAGCTTCTCGAAAAATATGTTGACGCTTGACTTCCCATTCCCTCTCCAGAATCGCATTCACTTTATTAATTAAAGCGTAGTTTGCATCCACTTCGACAATGTTCTTTGTAATCAAGTGCATTACTAACAACGAGTTAGATTCCAAAATGATTTTTCGTAATCCAAGGGAATAAGCAAGTTCCAACCAAGTAATTACTACGCATAACTTAGCCTAGACCAAAGAACACATACCTATGTTGATAGCAAACCCCTTAATCCAAGACTCCATACTATCCTGCAACAGTCCTCTGATGCCTGCAAATCCTATCTTGTTGTACTACATTCATCCATATTCAATTTAGTCCATTCCATAGGAGGATACTTCCATCTCGAGTTGCAACCAAAGAAAGAATGACTTTTAAATAGACACGCATATGGCTTGCTTTAAAGAGTGTCCATATAAAGATGTAAGGAGGTTACATGGCTTATCATATGGTGCTCATGTAGGGATGTCATCATAGCTTGACAATTTTAATACTCAGTAACTAATTTTTATTTTTTCCCTTACCTTGTCACCTTATAATTGAAAGCAATGATCATTTAAGCAATTCGTGTCACCCTTATTAATCTTTTAGTTAGAATAATTTTTTTTAACTACATTGTAATTTATTTTCTTTATGTGAGGTTCAAGGAAAGGATGAACATGCCCTAGTTGATTTAACTTCGCTCTACTATATCATAGTAATTTAATATTTATAATTAAACTAAATGAGGCTTGTGTTTGATTAATCATCAATCACACAACAATTTACTAGCAGATGACATGATTATGGTCAATAACCAAATATTTTAATTATCATAATGTGATGTGTCGTTCTCTTTATAACTGTAATCAGCGAAAATAAATTAATTTGGTATAATAGGAAAGTTAGGGTTTTTTCTTTCTTAATTTACACTGTTTAATATTTTGTTTTTTATATATAGTAAAAATCATTTCATTAATTAAATAGCTTATATTTTCTTATACCAGGCTTCACATTTTATAGTAAACTTCACGTATAATTATGTTTCAAATCTTAGTTTTATAGAAGCTTTTCATTCATGAAAAACTGTTTTTTATTTATTATACATGCAAAAACTCTTTTCACAACATTTTTAACTAAACACACATTTTTTAAGCCTAATTTTTCTAAATGATAACTAAAAATATTTTTCCTAAACTCACTTTTTTAAATTCACAATACTAAAAACTATCACAATATAAAATACACGATCATTACTTCAGTCAAATATTTCTCAATAAGAAAAAAGATGAAGAAATCAATTACTAGTGTTTGGGAGTAATCCATTACTTGTGTTTGGGAGCATGGTAAATTCTATTTTTGGGTATGTTTTAAAATTACATTTCATTTTAAAAAGTATTAAATCGATGTTTTTTTATTTTTTTAATAGTTTTGATGTGATGATATCAAAAATATTAAAAAAATCTAAAAAAATATTATTTTAAAGTATTTTTAAATAAAAAAACACTTTTAAAAAACACTTTACATTATAATATCAAACACATTGTTTAACGTTGTGTTCCAATTGCGCTTTTGAAACTTTTTGAATTTTTTTAGATTCAAATTAATTATTTTTTATATTGTTTGAATCGTTTTGATGTGCTGATATTAAAATAAATTTTTAAAATAAAAAATATTATTTTTATATATTTTCAAGTGAAAAAACAATATTTACCATATTTTTAAACATGTCTCATATCAATCATTAAAAAAATAATTGTAATATTATTTACCTTGGAGTAAATTTTAATATGTTATCGTTGGTTTTAAAATTCAATTACAAAAAATAATAATTTTAATATCATTTTAAAAATATAAATAAGTTAAAAAAACTTAGTTTCATTGCCATTTTTTGAAATACAAGTAAGTTTAAGCAACCTGTGAAAAGACAAAACTATTGTTAATGAGTTTTGTTTTTAATTTTTTCCATTAAAAAATGACTTAAAAATAATTAAACTCTGTACAGGTGTTTTTTTTTTTTTTTTTAAGAAACCCTAAAGCAAAGCGCCATCATCACCCAACCCAAAGGCCAAAGTGAGACGATAGTTCTTCCTCGCTCGCTATACACCCGGTTCCAGCCGCCTCCTCCTCAGTCTTTTCAACCACTGACGTCTGCCATCCTCCTTCGCAGCAGCCACCTTCAGCCTCCGCTACTTAAGCAGTAGTAGTAGCTCCAGTAGCATCAGCAGCAGCCGCAGGCCATCCCGATCCACTACCTGTGAGTCATGGTGAGGAATTTTTTTATCTTTCTAGATTCTTGTCCAGTCTGTCAAACTCCAAAGAAAGCGAAGGAGAAGGCTAGGCTAGGCTAGACTAGGCCAGCATTGAGGCTTTAATGCTTTGGATTTTGATAAAAGGGAAAGAAAATCAAGCTTTCTTTGGATTTCCTAAAAATCTTCCATTTTCTTATCCAACATTATTGATTGTTCCCATCTTTCTCGTTTTTAACCATTTCAATTTTCATTGTAATGCATGGATTTGAATTATTTTTAGATTTTTTAGGGTTTTATGCATGGATTTGATTAATGGTGTGGATAGTCCGGCTGACTTTAGGTTTAAACTTTGCAATGGTGGTATGCCGGTTGCTGACTAGTGCTTCCCATTTCTTTTTTTAGTTTTGGAATTTTGTTTTTGAAGTTGGCTTACTTGGAAAATATTGCAGGTCGAGAAAATTTTTAAAGATGAAGCTACTGAGGAAAAGGGAGAGCGTGCCAGACTGGTATGTTACTGTTTTTTTTTCCCAGCCGGGTTTTTTTTCTCTCACAATGGATGCTGATGTATGCATTAATGTATTTGAGAAGTTTGCGACGAAGTTACTTGTGTGGTAGGAAGTTTTATTTTCATTACTGTGTTGTTATTGTTATCATGCAATTCGATTATCAGTCAATAAATCTTGGATTGACACAATGGCTCACTTGGCATTGGTGCGGCCCCCCCCCCCCCCCCCCCCCCCTCCTTTTTCCTTCTACTTGAGTCATGTTTCCTTTTCTTTTATTTTTTTTAGGCATCGCTTATTGGTGGGATGGCAATTGCTGACTTGGTCAAGACAACTTTGGGGCCAAAAGGGATGGTAAGATTTCTTCTTTATTGAGTGTGTTGTAAAAATTGTAAAACATTGCTTGTTTTAGTTTGTTACTGTTGTCATCTTCTTGTTTTTTCATTTTTTGCCAGGATAAAATTTTACAATCTACTGGCAGAGGTCACGAAGTCACAGTCACTAATGATGGGGCCACCATCTTGAAGTCCCTTCACATTGACAATCCAGCTGCTAAAATCCTTGTTGGTATCCTTGCATTGCTAATATGGCTTGTCAATTTGCTTTTTAGGATAGTTAAAGCGTAATGATTTTGCTTGTTATTTATTTTGAAATATCCAGGTCAGAGTTATCTCTCTTTCAATTTAAAATTTAGACATGCCAGCAAATTGTTGTGTGTGATAAAAAAGAACTAAGGTAAATAGCTCTACTGGAATTTGTTATGGCAATCTTTAACTCACTACTCAGACATTTCTAAAGTTCAAGATGATGAGGTTGGTGATGGGACAACTTCTGTTGTTGTTTTGGCGGGGGAACTTCTAAGGGAGGCAGAAAAGCTTTTAGCTTCAAAGATTCATCCAATGACAATAATAGCAGGTTTATTCCAGGCTTCTGGCTTTGCAATGCTTCCTGTTTTCCCCCATCTTCTTGCTCTCACCTTTTGTTATTGTTGGTGCTTCTTGTGCACTGTTTTTCATTTTTGCTGAAAATTTGAAGTAGTGTTCGCCATATTTTTATTACATGCAGTGCTATTTTGCATTATGTAGATTGTGTTCCTTATCTGTTTTAGCTTTGCCTGCTAAACCAGAGCCTGGATATTGGATCTGGAATCAATCTTCCCATATAATCTTGATAGAGGGAATTCCCTGCTGATCACCTCATTCCTTTTTGTATTTTCAACAAGTTACACCAATTAGAGTGCCAGAGATTTTTTCCCTTTAAAAATTCAGTCATACTTTTTTTTTTTTAAAAAAACTTAGAGACCTAGTGTTAAATTAATCATGGTGAATTTGAGACTTTATAACTTTTATAGCATGAGATGATTTATTGATGCTGTTTCCATGATTGTTTAGGTTTCCGAATGGCAGCAGAATGTGCTCGTAATGCTTTGCTGCAAAAGGTTGTGGATAACAAAGAGAATGAAGGTATCGATTGCTCTATGAATATGAATTGCATAATATGTGTAGAACTTGGTTTTTGCTAATTAGCTTTCGATAGCACTTTTCATAATGCATTTTCTGGCATTGATGTCTATAATTGTTGAGTAATGCAGAGAAATTCAAGTCGGACTTGATGAAGATTGCAATGACTACTTTGAGTTCCAAGATTCTATCACAGGATAAGGAATATTTTGCAAAACTGGCTGTTGATGCTGTTATGAGATTGAAGGTGAAGTGGTTTATATTATACCTTACCAGTGATTTTTTCTTGTTATTTTCTTGATTGATTTATTGTTATTATTATTAATATTTTTTGGATGGGGGAGGGGGTTGTGCGGTTTTGAACCCATCCTTCGAAAGCAATCATTTAATTGGAGATACAGGATGACGTGCTTTTGTCTTTCTGTTTATGAAATTAAGTTCCTTTTTTTCTTTCCAGCAGTGACATCTGTACCAGGGGTCGTATTTTCTTGTTCTTCTGTCATCATGCATTGTGTGCCTGTCTGCTGTCTGTGTTTTACACCTGTCTGATACTCCTCTCTATGTTGTTACCCTTATTTCTGTTTTTTTTTTCTCACCTTCAAAGATGCATTCTTAATGCCATGATTTTGTTTCAATTGTTCAGAGAATCTGTTTATTATTGGGTTAGATGTAAAGGGTATTCTTTTCCTTGTTGATTTGGCCATATAATTGCCATTTGAAATTGCAGGGAAGCACAAACTTAGAGTCCATTCAGATTATCAAGAAGCCTGGAGGATCGCTGAAGGATTCTTTCTTAGATGAAGGGTAGGTACATCAACTTATAAGAACCTTGTCATGTTTTTTTAGTTTGCACTGCATGGTGCATATTTTTTGGCCCATGATGAGAAATGAATAGTCATTTCTAGTGTTTTGCAGCTTGATTTTTTTTTTTTAGTGCGAAGATGAGCATTCTTGCACTGTCTAGTACTTTGGAATTTCTGTGCAAGTTATCCTGTAACTGCTGCTTGTAGATCCATCTATTTGTGTTTGGTAATGGTAGTTACTAATAGATTAAAGAAAGCAACTTGCAAGATCTCACTTGGTTAACAAACGTTGGCTTTCTTGTCTGTCCTTGTATCTTTATTGACGCATTGACTTCTAATAGCCTGTTCACTAGTATTTAAATTGTTCTTTTGCTTTTTCAGATTTATTCTTGACAAGAAAATTGGTGTTGGGCAACCAAAGCGCATAGAGAATGCAAAGATTTTGGTGGCAAATACTGCAATGGACACTGACAAAGTGAAAATCTATGGGGCACGTGTTCGTGTTGATTCAATGTCTAGGGTTGCTGAAATTGAAGCTGCTGAGAAGGGAAAGATGAAAGAGAAGGTGGATAAGATAATAGCCCATGGGATTAATTGCTTCGTTAACAGGCAATTGATTTACAATTTCCCTGAAGAACTCTTTGCAAATGCTGGAATACTTGCAATTGAGCATGCTGATTTTGACGGAATTGAACGGCTGGCTTTAGTGACTGGTGGTGAAATTGCATCAACATTTGACAATCCTGAGTCAGTTAAGCTTGGTCACTGCAAGCTCATTGAGGAAATTATGATTGGTGAGGATAAGTTGATTCACTTTTCAGGTGTTGAAATGGGTCAGGCATGTACAATTGTATTGAGAGGTGCAAGGTAATGTGTTTCTTCAGCGTCTATAAAACTATTATGTTGTTATTGCTGATAAATATGTTCAGTTTTTGGTTCTTTGAGCGTTTAGACCTGATGTTCTCACTTCGTATATAGATCACTGTTAGCTTGCTATTTATGAAGGCAGATTAATGAAACTATTTCTTTGGAATTGATGTGTTTGTGAATGATCCAATTGAGTCTGATGGTCTGGATAACCCCAATGCAGCAACTCTGTTGTGTCCCTAGATTTGAAATATAATATAGATACCTTTTCTTTTTTTAAAAAAACCATGGAACTAAGGTTTATTTTTCAGTTGTCACCTTTTGATGTGTTTTCAATTGTTGCAGCCGTCATGTGCTTGATGAGGCTGAAAGGTCCCTGCATGATGCCTTGTGCGTGCTGTCTCAGACCGTTAATGACAGCAGGGTTTTGCTTGGAGGTGGATGGCCTGAGATGGTGATGGCAAAGGATGTTGATGAATTGGCCCGAATAACTCCAGGGAAGAAATCCCATGCTATTGAAGCTTTCTCAAAGGCACTCATAGCAATTCCAACTATCATAGCGGACAATGCTGGTTTGGACAGTGCAGAATTGGTAGCCCAGCTCCGTGCAGAGCATCACAAGGAGGGGTGTACTGCAGGAATTGATGTCATCTCTGGATCTGTAAGTATATGATTGACAACTTTGGTAAATGAAATTTTTAAGAAATCCCATCGGCATAGTTTGATGATTTGTGGCTTTAAACTATTGCAGGTTGGAGATATGGTTGAGCGTGGGATTTCCGAAGCATTCAAAGTTAAGCAGGCCGTACTGCTCTCTGCAACTGAAGCTGCAGAGATGATTCTCAGGGTGGATGAAATCATCACTTGTGCCCCACGTAAGAGAGAAGATAGAATGTGAAATTTGGTGTGCCCCTTTGGCTGCACAAGGATATCTGTTGTAATGCCAACCTGTTCTCTTGGAACTTGCCAGACTCTAAGTTTTGCAATGGATGTTAGCTGTTGAACTGTAGGCCAACGTTTTTTATGTATTAAATTTCAATTTAGTAGCAATCAATTCTGAGTGTGAAGGAAGATGGAGATTATCCAATTTTGATGCTGTGTTCACTTTGCAGTAGTAGTTTGATCATTGATGGGTTATCAGATCATAGATTGCCGCTTACCATAGCAGTGTCTCTGAGAGAGACCAGCCTTCCCGGGCCTGTGGTTGCATCAGATTGAACCAAGGCTGTTCTTTCTTTAACTCTTTCTTCCTTCCCTCCTCTAAAAACAACACCTGTTCTTGTTCTTCCTGTTCCTCATTCTTTTGCACAGATCGAAACCCTAAAATAATAATGAAAAAAGAAATGGATAAAATCTCGCATGGGCTAAGTTAACCCAGCTTCAGGTTAACTGAAATTCAAAATCCATATTAAATATCCCGTCCTTGAAAACTTTAGAAACCGAACATGAAGACAACATTAATAAACATTCTAAAAAGCATCAATTTCGTGTAAATGGTGTCGCGGTGCTGCTCGGACTTCTTCCTCTGTTTATGCTTTGAGCCTTGATAGAGAGGCACTAGCTAACATGTCCAAAGAAATTTCATCTCTCTTCATATCCAATTCTTAACCTATGTTTTTTTGGTTTTAAGACTAAACCCAACACCACAGCCTAGTTGCTTGAACCAATGGTTGCCGAGAAAACAAGGAAGAGGAGAACTTGAGGAATTACGAGCCTGGAAAAGAACAAGGACGAAGAGAGAGCAGTAGAACGGTCACCGGATTGGGCTATATCTTACACCAAAACCAAAACGAAACTGGTGCTTCATATTTCACGGTTGTTGAAGATTGGGCTTGGGCTTGTACAGTTCCTGACAGAGTTATACCGAAGACTGTGTTCTTGTAGTTGTTGTCTTTTTTGTGTTGCTTCTATTTATGCCATTTGTTATCAAAGCCTAATGATCCTAGGTATTTGCTTGCTATATGCTGCAATCCCAAGTTATTTTGTTTGTTGTGTGCTGCTAAATAATTATGGTTGAAAGAGATCACATAACATGTTCAAGTAAAAGAGAATGAAGAGGTTCCTTGTTAGGAGAGAAACATTTAGGAGCTAGTGATAGAAGACATGTAAAGATAAATTAGAGAACTGAAAAAAAATGTTTAGAAAATAGTGGTAGAAGACATATAGAGACAAATTGTGAGGAGCCCAAAGGATTATGAGAAGAGTGATCATGAATTTATGACTAGTTTTAAAAATCCATTCTAGAAGTATGAGTAGAGGAGGCAGCTTCTTGATCCGGATGAGTATCGTGATGATTTTGATGATTTTATTTATGATAAGATAGATATGGATTGATATTCTTCATCAATTTATAGTATTTATTTCAATAAATATTATGTTGATAATGATATCATAAACAATAATAATAATAGTAGTGATGATATCATTGATGATGCTTTTTTTTTATAAGATAAAGGTTGAATGCTAAGAAAACATGAAAAGTGCTCAACGAAAACAAATCATTGATTTAAACTATGTTGATCATTTTGATTACAAGGTTAAAGTTATTACAAAGATAGATGTGCTCAAAGGTTATATAGACATAACAATAGTATTGATGTTTAAAATTGTTATATATCAAAAAAGAAGAAGAAAAGGGGTGAAAAAGTTTTTATTGGAAATCCAAAAGATCGAGTCTAGAGTAGTTTGGATTCGAGGAAGATTTCTCTCTAACTTAGGGAGACTAATGTAGAAAACTTTTGTATAATATGTAGCTTTATATTAATGAACATAACTTGTAATTTGACCGTCAGATTGAGTTGAAATTTTGATAAAAACTTTTAGAGGCCTTGTTTTCTTTAGGTTGAAATATTATATCCATCAAAATTTGGGAAGGCCTTCAAACACTTGAAAAAAAATAATCAATAATAAAATTCTAAATTGGAATTTTTGTAAGGTATTTTTTTTTAAAAAATTAATGTTATTGTGCTTCCTATTTTTTTTAATGTTGAATTTTGCATCAGCTAATTATTGGGGAATGCCTTTTATAAATATTATTTATTTTATGAATTGATATTTTGATGTTTTTAATCAAGTAATGATGGTTTTATTGAATAGAAGACTATGCTATTTGCATCACAATCACCCTTTGAAAAATGCTCTCCCTCTCCCTCTCTCCTGTCCCCTACAAACCCTACCCCAACCATAGCTCGCTTCCCCACAAAATCTGCGCTGCTACCTCTCTTTTGCCTGGATGAACCCACATTGTTGCTAATAGAAATGTTAACACCTAGCCCTATCCTCAAATGAATAATCTAGGGAGAGCAAACTCAAATAATAACCCCATTTATCCAAAATAAACATGCCCCACCACTATGCTCCCAACCCATCTCTCTGCAT
>Ga0325400_1000895_pt1 | contig 23480 bp, 18 predicted proteins | sample PopdelMetagenome_2_FD_205662 | JGI IMG/M metagenome (GOLD analysis project Ga0325400, IMG submission 205662) | Populus deltoides microbial communities from Bellville, Georgia, United States - Xylem-PdKOR-R1 | ecosystem: Host-associated > Plants > Phyllosphere > Stem > Wood/Secondary xylem...
TCATCCAGCGCAGCACCAGCTCCGGGTCTTGGCGACTGGCCAGCACGTCCAGGAACAGGCGGTTCGCCTCCGGGTCGTCGCGCACCGTTTCCGCCAGCTTGGCGTCGCGCGCGGCGGCGCGGGCGGCGCGCGGGTGGATCTCCATCCCGAACCGGTCGGCCAGATCGAACAACCGCAACAGCCGCACCGGGCGTTCCTGGAAGAAGTCGTCGCTGGGAATGTCCAGCCGCCCGCGCGTCCGCACGAAACCTTTCAGCCGCCGCGGTGCGGGCCGGATCGCCGACCAGCTAAGCCGCCAGCCGCGCGGCCCGAACCGCTCCTCCAGGTGGCTCAGGAACACGCCGGTCAGCGCGCCGACCGACTTGGCGTGCAGGAAGTAGAGCCGCATGAACCGTTCGACCCGCGAAGGCTCGCCCGGCGCGGACGCCTCGCGGAACCGCATCCGCGCCGCCACCTCGCGTTGCAGGTCGAAGGTCAGCCGGTCCTCGGCCCGGCCCGTCAGGTCGTGCAGATGGCACCGCACCGCCCACAGGAAGTCGTCGGCGCGGTGGAACAGGCGGTATTCGGTCGGCGAGAACAGGCCGGCGGGCACCAGTTGCGCGGCGCGCCCCACGTCGTGGATGTATTTGCCGATCCAGAACAGCGCGTGCAGGTCGCGGAGCGCGCCCTTGCCCTCCTTGACGTTGGGTTCGACTAGGTAGCGCGTGTCGCCCATGCGGCGGTGGCGCGCGTCGCGCTCGGCCAGCTTGTCGGCGACGAAGCGGCGTTCGGTGCCCGCCTGCACCTCGGCCCGGAAACGCTCGGCCGCCAGCGCGTGCAGCGTCCGGTCGCCACACAGGTAGCGCGCCTCCAGCAGGGCGGTGCGCACCGTCACGTCGCCGCGCGCCTCCGCGACCATCTCGTCCAGCGTGCGGGTCGACTGGCCGACCTTCAGCCCCAGGTCCCACAGCGCGTAGAGGATCAGCTCGACCGCGGCGCGCTGGGCGTCGCTGGCGGGACCGCGGGTCAGGAACGCCAGGTCGACGTCCGAATGCGGCGCCATCTCGCCCCGGCCATATCCCCCCACCGCCACCAGCGTCAGCCCGTCGCCCGCGCCCGGCGCGGCGCGCGTCGTGACCAGTTCGAACAGGGGCACCAGCAGCCCGTCGATCGCCCAGGCCCCCGCCAGCGCCGCCGCCAGCCCGTGTCCCGGCCGCGCCAGCAGCCGCCGCCGCACCTCCCTCCGCCCCGCCGCCAGCGCGTCGCGCAGCACCGGCGTGACGGTCGCCATCAGCCGCGGCGTCTCCGCGTCGGGCAGCGCGGCCAGGGCGGCGCGGACCGCGTCGGGATCGACGATGGCGGTCTGCTCGGTCAGGTCTTGGAAACGCTCGAACATGCGCGACGATCTAGGATGGGGGCGGGGAAGCGCCTAGGCTTCGCGCACCAGCGCCTTCAGCCGATACAGCGCGTCCAGCGCCTCGCGCGGGGTCAGCGCGTCGGCGTCCAGCCCCTCGACGGCGGCGCGTAACGGGTCGACCGGCGGCGGTTCCGCCTGGGCCGCGGCGGCGAACAGCGGCAGGTCGTCCAGCCCGGCGGCGATGCCCCCCGTCCGGGCGCGTCCGGCCTCCAGCTTGGCCAGCACCGCCTTGGCGCGCGCCACCGTCGCCGGCGCCATTCCCGCCAGCCGCGCCACCGCCAGCCCGTAGCTGCGGTCCGCCGGCCCCTCCGCCAGCTCGTGGAGCAGCACCAGCTCGCCCTTCCATTCGCGCGCGCGGACGTGGCGGTTGGCCAGCCCCTCCAGCCGCCCCGCCAACCGGGTCAGCTCGTGGTAATGCGTCGCGAACAGGCAGCGGCAGCGATTCTCCGCCAGGATCGTCTCCAGCACCGCCCAGGCGATGGCGAGGCCATCATAGGTGGACGTGCCGCGCCCCACCTCGTCCAGGATCACGAACGACCGGTCGGTCGCCTGGGCCAGGATCGCGGCCGTTTCCACCATCTCGACCATAAAGGTCGACCGCCCGCGTGCGAGGTTGTCGGACGCGCCGACGCGGCTGAACAGCCGGTCGACCATGCCCAGGGTCGCCGATGCGGCGGGGACGAAGCTGCCCGCCTGCGCCAGCACCGCGATCAGCGCGTTCTGGCGCAGGAACGTCGACTTGCCGCCCATGTTGGGGCCCGTCACCAGCCAGGCGCGCGCGCCGTCGTCCGCCGGACCGCCCAGCCGGCAGTCGTTGGCGACGAAGCGGTCGCCCGCGCGCGTCACCGCCGCCTCCACCACCGGGTGGCGTCCGCCCTCCACCTCGAAGCACGGCCGGTCGACCAGCACGGGCCGCGCCCAGCCGCCCTCCACCGCGCGCTCCGCCAGCCCTGCCGCCACGTCCAGCCGCGCCAGCGCATCCGCGGTGGCGGCCGCCTCCTCTCGGCTCGCCAGCGCGGCGGCGGTCAGTTCCTCCAGGTGCGCCGCCTCCGCCGCCAGCGCGTGCGCGCCCGCCTGCGTCACGCGCGCCGCCAGTTCGTGCAGGGCGGGGGTGTTGAACCGCACCACGCCCGCCAGCGTCTGGCGATGGGTGAAGCCGCTGTCGGGCTTCATCAGCGGGTCGGCGGCGCGCGCCGGCACCTCGACGTGATAGCCCAGCACGTTGTTGTGCCGGACCTTCAGCGCGGACACCCCCGTCGATCCGCGCAGGTCCGCTTCCAGCACCGCGATCGCGCGCCGCCCGCCCGACCCTGCGTCGCGTAGATCGTCCAGCGCCGCGTCGTAGCCCGGCGCGACATAGCCGCCGTCCGCCGCCTCGACGGGGGGCGAGGGTACCAGCGCGCGCTTGAGCAGGTCGATAAGCGCGCCGTGCCCGCCCAAGGCCGGCACCAGCTCCGCCAGCAGCGGCGGCCCGTCCCCGCTCAGCTGCTCGCCCAGTTGCCACGCTCCGTCCAGCCCGTCGCGCAGCTGGCCCAGGTCGCGCGGCCCCCCGCGCCCCGCCGCCAGCCGCCCCAGCGCGCGCCCCAGGTCCGGCAACGCTCGCAGGATCGCCCGCAGCCGTTCGCGCAGCGCCTCGTCGCCGACGAAATGCGCCACCAGCGCCAGCCGCGCCTCGGCCGCTTGCCTGTCGGTCAGCGGCGCCCCCAGGTCGGCCGCCAGCAACCGCGCGCCGGCCCCCGTCACCGTGCGGTCGGCGGCGTCGAGCAGTGATCCCTTGCGCGTGCCGCCGCTGGCGCACGTCAGCTCCAGGCTGTCGCGCGTCGCGGCGTCGATCGCCACGTGCGCGGCGGCGGCGGTCAGCACGGGCGGCCGCAGGAACGGCGCGGTACCCTTGGCGGCGTGTTGCAGGTACGCGACCAGCCCGCCCGCCGCCGCGAAACCCGCGCGCCCCAGGTCGCCGAATCCGTCCAGCGTGGCGACGCCCCAAAGTCGCTTCAACCGCGCCTCGCCCGCCCCGGACTCGAAATCGCCCCGCGGCCGCAGCACGGTCGCCAAGTCGGCCAGCGCCGACGCCTCGGACGCCACCACCTCCGCGGCACCCAGTCGCGCCAGTTCGGCCGCGACCCCGGCGGCGTCGGTGCAGCACAGCTCGAACCGGCCCGTCGACACGTCGGCGGCGGCGATCGCCACTTGGCCGCCCGCCTCGCCCAGCCCTACGCACCAGTTGGCGACGCGCGCGTCGAGCAGCGCCTCCTCGGTCAGTGTGCCCGCCGTCACCACGCGCACGATCGCCCGGTCGACCAGCGCCTTGGACCCGCGCGCGCGGCGCGCCGCCTCCGGCGTCTCGGTCTGTTCGGCCACCGCCACGCGGTGCCCGGCCTTTATCAGCCGTTGCAGATAGGCAGTGGCGGCGTGGACCGGCACGCCGCACATCGGCACCCGCTCGCCGCCATGCTCGCCCCGCGCCGTCAGCGCGATGTCCAGCACGCCCGCCGCCACCCGCGCATCCTCGAAGAACAACTCGAAGAAATCGCCCATCCGATAAAAGAGCAGGCAATCCGCCGCCTCCGCCTTCAGCCGCAGATACTGGGCCATCATCGGGGTCGGCGCGGTCGGCGCGGTCGGCGACGTGGGGGAGGGGGCGGCGTCGGCCATTCGCCGCACCTGATACCGGCCGCCGCGCGGCGTTCAAGCGCGGTCCGGGCGGGGTTGGAAGCGCGGACCCCCGCCGGTAAGGCCGTGGGCGTCCTCCCCCCGGCCGTGAGAAGAACCCCCCGATGCCCGACAATCCCCCCATGCCCGGCAATCCCAAATCCGACGCCCCCAGCATCCAGTTCTCGGAGCGCGAGGCGCTGTTGTTCCATTCGGAGGGGCGGCCGGGCAAGATCGAGATCGTCGCGTCAAAGCCGATGGCGACGCAGCGCGACCTGGCGCTGGCCTATTCGCCCGGCGTCGCCGTGCCCGTGCGCGCGATCGCCGACGACCCCGCCACCGCCTACGACTATACGGCCAAGGGCAATCTGGTCGCCGTCATCTCCAACGGCACCGCGATCCTGGGGCTCGGCAACCTGGGCGCGCTGGCGTCCAAGCCGGTGATGGAGGGCAAGGCGGTGCTGTTCAAGCGCTTCGCCGACGTGGACTCGATCGACCTGGAGGTCGCGACGGAGGACGTGGACGCCTTCGTCAACTGCGTGGCGCTGCTGGAGCCGAGCTTCGGCGGCATCAACCTGGAGGACATCAAGGCGCCCGAATGCTTCGTGATCGAGCAGACGTTGCGCGAGCGCATGAACATTCCCGTGTTCCACGACGACCAGCACGGCACCGCGATCATCTGCGCGGCCGGGCTCATCAACGCGTGCCGGCTGACGGGGCGCCGCTTGAGCGACATCAGCGTGGTGGTGAACGGCGCGGGTGCCGCGGCGATCGCGTGCACCGAACTGATGAAGGCGATGGGCGTCCGCTCCGACCGCGTCATCATGTGCGACCGCACCGGCGTCATCTATCGCGGGCGCGACGACGTGAACCAGTGGCAGTCCGCCCACGCCGCCGAGACGGACCGCCGCAGCCTGACCGAGGCGCTGGCGGGTGCCGACGTGTTCCTGGGCCTGTCGGCGGCGGGCGCGCTGAAGCCCGAGATGGTCAAGGACATGGCGCCCGCGCCGATCATCTTCGCCATGGCCAACCCGGAGCCGGAAATCCGCCCCGAACTGGCCAAGGCGGCGCGCCCCGACGCCATCGTCGCCACCGGCCGGTCGGATTATCCGAACCAGGTCAACAACGTGCTGGGCTTCCCGTTTATCTTTCGCGGCGCGCTGGACGTGCGGGCGACGGGCATCAACGACGAGATGAAGATCGCCGCCGCCCAGGCTATCGCCGACCTGGCGCGTGAGCGGGTGCCCGACGAGGTGGCGGCCGCCTATGGCCAGCAGCACAGCTTCGGCCCCGAATACATCATCCCCGCGCCCTTCGACCCCCGGCTGATGGAGGTGGTGCCCGCCGCCGTCGCGCGCGCCGCGATGGATTCGGGCGTCGCCACGCGGCCGATCCTGGACCTGGACGCGTACCGCGAGGACCTGCGCGCGCGGCTCAACCCCACCACCTCGGTCCTGACGCTGGCGTATGAGGGCGCGCGCGCCGCGCCCAAGCGCGTGGTGTTCGCCGAGGGCGAGGAGGAGGTCGTGCTGCGCGCGGCCATCGCCTTCCGAGAGGGGGGGCTGGGCACGCCCGTGCTGGTGGGCCGCGACGACGTGCACGATCGCTTGCGCGCGCTGGGCGTCACCGACGCCGAGTCGTACGAGGTGCACAACAGCCGCAACTCGCCGCTGGTGGGCCGCATGGTGGACCTCGTCTATGCCCGCCTGCAACGCCGCGGCTACCTGCGCCGCGAAGTGGAGCGGCTGATAAACCAGGACCGCAACACCTTCGCCGCCGCCCTGCTCCAGATCGGCGAGGGGGACGCGATGCTGACAGGCGTGACGCGCCCCTACGGCCCGACGCTGCGCGACGTGCGCCGCGTTATCGACCCGGCCGAGGGGCTGGTGCCGTTCGGCATCCACCTGGCGGTGGGGCGCAGCCACACCGTCTTCATCGCCGACACCACCGTCAACGAGCGCCCCGACGCCGAGGCGCTGGCGGACATAGCGGAGCGCACCGCGGCGATGGCGCGGCGCATGGGTCACGAACCGCGCGTGGCGTTCCTCAGCTATTCGACCTTCGGCAACCCCGCCGGCCGGTGGCTGGAAAACATCCGCGAGGCGGTGGCCGTGCTGGACGGGCGTCGCGTGGACTTCGAATACGAGGGCGAGATGGCGCCCGACGTGGCGCTCAACCCGCGCCAGCTCGCCAACTATCCCTTCGCGCGCCTGTCGGGGCCGGCCAACGTGCTGGTGATGCCGGGTCTGCAAAGCGCCAACATCTCCGCCAAGCTGTTGCGCGAACTGGGCGGGGACACGGTGATCGGCCCGGTGCTGGTCGGCATGGAGAAACCGGTGCAGATCGCGCCCATGACCGCGACCGCGTCGGAACTGGTGACGCTGGCGGTGCTGGCGGCGGGCGGCATCGCGCGCTGATCCGTCAATCGCCCGCGAAGACCAGCGGCGGGACCTGCCGGTCCCGCTCGTTGGTCAGCAGTGCCCGGCCCTGGGGGGCGATCGACCGCTGCGCGCAATCGGGGCGGTGGCAGGCGCGGCAGCCGGGACCGATCGGCACCGCCTCGCCGTTCAGGTCGACGCCGCGGGCCCAGGACAGCCCCGCCGCCCGGTCCGCCGGCACGCCCAGCCCCAGCGCGAACTCGGCCGCCACCCCGCCGACGTAGCGATCCTGCGGCGTCACCGTTCGCGACAGCGTCAGGAACCTGCCGCCGTCCTCCATCTCGACCAGCTGCGCCAGCGGACGGCCGGGCCGGTCGAACGCGCGATGGATGGCCCAGAGCGGGCAGCGCCCTCGTGCCTCGGCCGGTCCGCCGCCCAGCCGCTTCGACACCTGGCCCGCCCGGTCGATCCGCAGCAGAAAAAACGGCAGCCCGCGCGCGCCCACGCGCCCCAGCGTCGTCAGCCGGTGCGCCGCCTGTTCGACGCTGGCGCCGAAACGGCGGCACAGCAGATCGAGGTCGTAGCCCCCGGCCTCGCAGGCGCGGACGAAGCGGCCATAGGGCATGACCAATGCCGCGGCGAAGTAATTGCCCAAGTGACGGCGATACAGGCGATCGGCCGTGCGATCGGTCAGGCCGGCGCCGCGGACCAGCGCATCGATCTCGGCGCGCGCCTCGATCACGCCCAGCTGTACCGCGGCGGCGAAGGTGCGGCCCGGCGCGTCCAGCACCTCGCTCAGCTGCAACTGGCGCGCGTGCAGGTCGAGCCGACGGAGCGTGCCGGCCAGCACGTCGGCGGGCAGCACGCGGATCGTCAGCTGGTGGCGCACGCGCAGCCGCTCCGCCACCGCGCCGTACAGGTCGGCCGCCCCCTGGCGCAGCTCGTCAGCGACCGTCTCCGCCGCCGCGTCCAGGTCGGCGAAGTGATTGTGCCACCGCTCGATCTCGCGGCGCACCATGGCGGCCGGGTCGGGCTGTTCGGCGGGCGCCGCGCCGCCGCCGGTGCCAAGCCGGTCGAACGCGCGCGCGAACGCCTCCGCGCCGCCGGGCGACGCGGCCAGCCATTCCTCCAATTCGGTGCGGTCGATCTCCAGGTCGGCGAACATCGGGTCCGCCAGCCGCCGCCGGATGGCATCCGCGCCGCCGCCCGGCTCCGCCGCCGACAGCGCGCGCGGGTCGAAGTCGAACCGGTCGGTCAACCGCACCAGCAGCGCCGCCGTCAGCGGCCGGCCGTTGCGTTCCAACAGGTTGAGGTAGCTGGCCGATATCCCCAGCACCTCCGCCATCGCCGCCTGGGTCAGCCCTCGCCCGCGACGCAGGCGGCGCAGCGCGTGGCCGGCGAACAGCTTTCGATTCGACATGCCCCGACCTTATGTGTGTGAACCTTACAAGTCGACGAACGCCCCGGCGTTCACCCCCACAATCGTACGCCATCGGGGCCGAGGGGATGCTGGTCGGCGCGTCCGGCATCGGCCAATTCCCCGGAGCGCGGCGGCAACGCCCAGCGAATTTCCTGGGGAGGAAAGGTGCCCGTCGGCGATCGTGCCGGCGGGCATTTCCCTTTGGCGCGGCCGGGCACGAACACAAGAGGCCCGCCGGGGTCGGCGGGCCTCTCGCGGTGTCCGCGGTGCCGGGGGTGGGGCGTCAGGCCGCGAACTGGTTCATCGTGTTGTGCGCGCCGCCCGCCTTCAGCGCGGCCTCGCCGGCGAAATATTCCTTGTGGTCGTCGCCGATGTCCGACCCGCTCATGTTCTGGTGCTTGACGCACGCGATCCCCTCGCGGATCTCGCGGCGCTGCACGCCCTTGACGTAGCCCAGCATCCCGGCCTCCCCGAAATACTCGCGCGCCAGGTTGTCGGTCGACAGCGCCGCGGTGTGATAGGTCGGCAGCGTGATGAGGTGGTGGAATATGCCCGCCCTGGCCGCCGCGTCGCGCTGGAACGTCCGGATGCGCTCGTCCGCCTCGGCCGCCAGCGCCGTGTCGTCATAGTCGACGCTCATCAGCCGCGCCCGGTCGTAGTCCGACACGTCGCGCCCCTCCGCCGCCCAGCGGTCGTACGCCTGCTGGCGAAAGTTCAGCGTCCAGTTGAAGCTGGGTGAATTGTTATACACCAGCTTGGCGCCCGGCACCTCTTCGCGGATGCGGTCGACCATGGACGCGATCTGCTCGATGTGCGGCTTCTCCGTCTCGATCCACAACAGGTCAGCGCCGTTCTTCAGCGAGGCGACGCAGTCCAGCACGCAGCGATCGGCGCCCGTGCCCTCGCGGAACTGGAACAGGTTCGACGGGAGCCGCTTGGGCCGCATCAGCCGGCCGTCGCGCTCGATCACCACGTCGCCGCGCAAGCTCGACAGGTCGGTCACTTCCTCGCAGTCCAGGAACGAATTGTAGCGGTCGCCCAGGTCGCCGGGCTCGCGGCTGTACGCGATCTGCTTGGTCAGCCCGGCGCCCAGCGAGTCGGTGCGGGTGACGATGATGCCGTCCTCGACGCCGAGTTCCAGGAAGGCGTAGCGGCAGGCCCGGACCTTCGCCAGGAAGTCCTCGTGCGGCACGGTGACCTTGCCGTCCTGGTGGCCGCACTGCTTCTCGTCGGACACCTGGTTCTCGATCTGCAGCGCGCAGGCGCCGGCCTCGATCATCTTTCTGGCCAGCAGATAGGTCGCCTCCGCGTTGCCGAAGCCGGCGTCGATGTCGGCGATGACGGGGACGACGTGCGTCTGGTGGTCGTCGATCGCGCGGATCAGCCGCTGCGCCTCGACTTCGTTGCCGCCGTCCCGCGCCTGGTCGAGGTCGCGGAACATCATCCCCAGCTCGCGCGCGTCCGCCTGGCGCAGAAAGGTGTAGAGTTCCTCGATCAGCGCCGGGACGCTGGTCTTCTCGTGCATCGACTGGTCGGGCAGCGGCCCGAACTCGCTGCGCAACGCCGCCACCATCCAGCCGGACAGGTACAGGTAGCGCCGTTCGGTCGAGCCGAAATGCTTCTTGATAGAGATCATCTTCTGCTGGCCGATGAAGCCGTGCCAGCAGCCCAGCGATTGCGTATAGGCGGCGGGGTCCGCGTCGTAGGCCGCCATGTCGCGGCGCATGATGCCCGCCGTGTAGCGCGCGATGTCCAGGCCGGTGCGGAACCGGTTCTGCGCGCGCATCCGGGCCACCGCCTCCGCGCCGATGCCGTCCCACGCGCCGCCGTGCGAGGCGATCAGCGACCGGGTGTGGGCGATGCTGTCCTGATAGCTCATGGCGACCTCCGATTGCCGTTCGATGGGCCCGGCGTGCCGCGAACTCGCCTCGGAAAACAGTAAATCCCGCCCGCTTCGATGTTGGATTGCCGATCTACGAGCCAACTTGCTCGCAAACATGTATGATATTGACAATAACGTAAGGCGTTGACCCCGGTCGGCGAGAGCGGATGTTAGTGCCTAGCGGTGCGGCGACGTGACCGCGGGAGAGGCAGCATGACGGATCTCGAGTCCCATCCCGTGCATCACGCGAGAAACAGGCCGGCGCGCGCCGCCCAGGTCATGACGGGCAGCGGCGTCGCGACCAGCTATGCCGAGCTGGACGCCGCGGCGAACCGCGGGGCGCGGGCGATGCGGTCGCTGGGCATCGGGCCCGGCGACGGCGTGGCGGTGATGCTGAACAACACCCCCCGCTTCCTGGAGGTCGTCTGGGCGGCCGAACGGATCGGTGCCTATTGTACTTGCCTGTCCACCAAGCTGACGCCCCTTGAGGCCGCCTATATCGTCCGCGACGGCGATTGCCGGCTGCTGGTCGCCGACGGCGCGCTGGCCGGGGTGGCGGGCGCGATGGCGCCGCTGCTGCCCGACGCGGCGCTGGCGATGACGGGCGGGGCTTTGCCCGGCCATCGCTCGTGGGACGAGATGGCGGCCCGTCAGGCGCCGTCCCCGATCGACGATCCCAGGCCCGGCGCGATCATGCTCTATTCGTCCGGAACCACCGGCGTGCCCAAGGGCGTCCGCCTGACGCTGCCCGCCGAACCGTTCGCCACCGCACCCTCGCCGCTCGTGGGTCTGGGGCGGGCGCTGTACGGCTTCTCGACCGACATGGTCTATCTGTCGCCCGCGCCGCTGTATCACGCGGCGCCGCTCCGCTGGTCGATGGCGGTGCAACAGCTGGGCGGCACGGTGGCGGTGATGGAGCGGTTCGACGCGGAAGAAGCGCTGGCCGCGATCGAGCGCCACCGCATCACCCACGCCCAGTTCGTGCCCACCCATTTCGTGCGGATGCTGAAACTGCCGCCGGAGGTTCGCGCGCGCTACGACCTGTCGTCGCTCGTCGCGGTCTGGCACGCCGCGGCGCCTTGCCCGATCCCGGTCAAACGGGCGATGATCGACTGGCTGGGTCCGATCGTGGGCGAATATTACGCGGGTACGGAGGGCAACGGCTTCTGCGCCATCTCGGCGGCCGAATGGCTGGAACGACCGGGATCGGTCGGGCGCAACCTGACGGCGGTGACGCACATCTGCGACGAGGACGGTCGCGAACTGCCGCCCGGCGAGCAGGGGACCGTCTTCTTCGAGGGCGGGCCCCCCTTCCACTATCACCGCGACCCGGAAAAGACCGCGGCCGCGACGAACGCGCTCGGCTGGACCACGCTGGGCGATATCGGTCGCCTGGACGAGGATGGCTATCTCTACCTGACCGACCGGCGCGGCCACACGATCATATCGGGGGGCGTCAACATCTATCCGGCGGAAGTCGAGAACGCGCTGGTCGTCCACCCCGACGTGGTCGACGTCGCCGTTATCGGCGTACCCCATGACGAGATGGGCGAGGAGGTGCTGGCCGTGGTCCAGCCGCGCCCCGGCGTCGATCGCGACGCGCTGGCCGACGACCTGCGCCGCTTCGCGCGCGCCCGCCTGTCCCACGTCAAGGTGCCGCGCCGCTTCGACTTTCGCGACGAGCTGCCGCGCCACGACACGGGCAAGCTCTACAAGCGTTTGCTGCGCGACGAATATCGCGACGCCGCCGGATGTGACGGGTCGATCGCGGCGCGCTAGGGGCGGGGGCCACGGATTCGAGGACCATCCCGCATGAAGACCCGCGCCGCCGTCGCTTTCGAGGCCAAGCAGCCGCTGGAGGTGGTCGAGCTCGACCTGGAAGGTCCCAAGGCGGGCGAGGTACTGGTCGAGATCATGGCGACGGGCCTGTGCCACACCGACGCCTACACGCTCGACGGCCTCGATTCGGAGGGGTTGTTCCCCTCCGTGCTGGGGCACGAGGGTGCGGGGATCGTGCGCGAACTGGGGGCGGGGGTGACGTCGGTCGCGGTCGGCGACCACGTGATCCCGCTCTACACGCCCGAATGTCGCCAGTGTCGGTCGTGCCTCAGCGGCAAGACCAACCTGTGCACCGCGATCCGCGCGACCCAGGGCCGCGGGCTGATGCCGGACGGCACCACGCGCTTTTCCTACAAAGGGCGGCCGATCTTTCATTACATGGGCTGCTCCACCTTCTCGAACTTCACCGTGCTGCCCGAGATCGCGGTGGCGAGGATCCGCGCCGACGCGCCGTTCGATACCAGCTGCTACGTCGGCTGCGGCGTCACCACGGGCGTCGGCGCGGTGGTCAACACCGCCAAGGTCGAGCCGGGCGCGTCGGTGGTCGTGTTCGGGCTGGGCGGCATCGGCCTGAACGTGATCCAGGGCGCGAAGCTGGCGGGCGCGCACCGTATCGTCGGCGTGGACATCAACCCCGACCGCGAGGAATGCGGCCGGCGCTTCGGCATGACCGACTTCCTCGATTCCAAGGGCATGAGCCGCGAGGATACGATCGCCAGGATCGTCGCGATGACCGACGGCGGCGCGGACTACACCTTCGATTGCACCGGCAACACCGACGTGATGCGAACGGCGCTTGAGGCGTGCCACCGCGGCTGGGGCACCTCGATCGTCATCGGCGTGGCGGAGGCGGGGCGAGAGATCGCGACGCGGCCGTTTCAGCTCGTCACGGGCCGCAACTGGCGCGGCACCGCCTTCGGGGGCGCGCGCGGGCGCACCGACACGCCCAAGGTCGTGGACTGGTACATGGATGGGCTGATCCAGATCGACCCCATGATCACCCACCGGCTGACGCTGGACCAGATCAACCACGGCTTCGACCTGATGCATCGGGGCGAGAGCATCCGGTCGGTCGTCATCTATTAATCAACGGGAGAGGATAGTCATGTTCAGTCACGTCATGGTCGGCACCAACGACGTCGATCGGTCCAAGCGTTTCTACGACGCCACCTTCGCCGCGCTCGGCGGTCGCCCCGGCCGGGCCGATCCCAAGGGCCGGCTGATCTACATGCACGCCGGCGGCCTGTTCCTGGTCACGCCGCCGATCGACGGCGAGGCCGCCACCCACGCCAACGGCGGCACGATCGGCTTTGCCGCCGACAGCCCCGAACAGGCGCAGGCGTGGCACAAGGCGGGCGAGGAGGCGGGCGGCACCGCGATCGAGGACGCGCCGGGCATCCGCACCGGCATGGGGGTCAGCCTCTACCTCGCCTATCTGCGCGATCCCGACGGCAACAAGCTGTGCGCGATGTATCGCGTGCCCGCCGACGTCTGATCCGCCCCGTGGAAACCGTGTCCGAGAGCCGGTCGCACGGCGGCGTCCAGGGCGTCTATCGTCACCGGTCCTTGGGCACGGGGACCGACATGACCTTCTCCGCCTTCGTGCCCGCGCACGAGGAGGGGGAGCGTCTGCCGGTGCTGTGGTTCCTGTCGGGCCTGACCTGCACCCACGCCAACGTGACCGACAAGGGCGAGTATCGCCGCGCTTGTGCCGAGCATCGCGTGATCCTGGTCGCCCCCGACACCAGCCCGCGCGGGGAGGGGGTGGCCGACGACCCCGCCTGGGACCTGGGCCAGGGCGCCGGCTTCTACGTCGACGCGACGCAAGCGCCCTGGGCGCCGCACTTCGCCATGTGGCGCTACGTGACGGCCGAACTGCCCGCGCTGGTCGCCGATCGCTTTCCCGTCGACCCGGCGCGACAGGGGGTGACGGGTCATTCGATGGGCGGCCACGGCGCACTGACCGCCGCGTTGCGCCTGCCGGACCGCTATCGCTCCGTTTCCGCCTTCGCCCCCATCGTCGCGCCCTCGCAGATACCCTGGGGGCAGAAGGCGTTCCCCGCCTATCTCGGTCCCGACCGCGACCGTTGGGCGGAACACGACGCGGTGGCGCTGATCCGGAACGGCGCGCGGGTTCCCGAGATACTGGTGGACCAGGGCGACGCCGACCCCTTCCTCGCCGAGCAGCTCCGCCCCGAACTGCTGGCCGACGCCTGCCGCGACGCGGGCATCGCCTGCACCGTTCGGATGCAGCCGGGCTACGACCACGGCTACACCTTCGTCTCGACCTTCCTCGCCGACCACGTCGCCTGGCATGCGGAGCGGCTGGGCACCTAGTCGCGTGGGCCCCAGTCCGCCCCGTCATGCTCGCCCAGCCGGGGGGCGGGGCGCGTGCTGGTCGGCCGCTCGCCGTCCAGCACGATCGGCTGGGCCAGCCCCGGCAGCACGCCGCCGCCGACCTCGGCCAACGCCAGTCGCATCCCGCGCGCCACCACCTGCGGGTCGGCGAACACCCGGTCGATCGTGTTGACCGGTCCCGCCGGCACGCCTTGCGCCTCCAGCGCCTCCGCCAGCGTCGCGCTGGTCATCCCCACCGTCCGCCCGACCAGCATCGGGATCAACGCCGCGCGATTGGTGACGCGCGCCGGATTGGTCGCGAACCGCGCGTCCGCCGCCAGTTCCCCAAGCCCCAGCACCGCGCACAGCCGCGCGAACTGGCGGTCGTTGCCCACCGCCACGATCAGGTCGCCGTCGGCCGTCGGCAGGCTCTGATACGGCGCCAGGTTGCTGTGCCCGTTGCCCATCCGTCCCGGCACCCGCCCGCTCGCCATCCAGTTCAGCGCCTGGTTCCCCAGCACCGCCACCTGCGCGTCGAGCAGCGCCATGTCGATCCGCCCGCCCATGCCCGTCCGCCGCCGCCGTTCCAGCGCCGCCAGGATGCCCACTGTCGCGTACACGCCCGTGAAGATGTCGGCGAACGCCACGCCGCCCTTCTGCGGCGGCCCGTCCGGCTCACCGGTGATCGACATGATCCCGCCCATGCCCTGGACGATGAAGTCGTATCCCGCCCGGTGCGCGTAGGGCCCGTCCTGCCCGAACCCCGTCACCGAACAGTAGATCAGCCGCGGGTTCGCCGCCGTCAGCGCTTGCCCGTCCAGGCCGTACCGCACCAGCCCGCCGACCTTGTAGTTCTCGACCACCACGTCCGCGTCGGCCGCCAGCGCGCGCACCCGCGCCTGGCCCTCGGCGGTCGACAGGTCGATCGCCACCGACCGTTTGCCCCGGTTGCAGCTGTGGTAATAGGCCGCCCCCAGCTCCGCCCCGTCGCCCCCGGTCAGGAACGGCGGCCCCCAGGTCCGGGTGTCGTCACCCGCCCCCGGCCGCTCGACCTTGATGACGTCCGCCCCCAGGTCGGCCAGCAGCTGCCCCGCCCAGGGGCCCGCCAGGATGCGCGCCAGTTCCAGCACGCGCAGGCCCGCCAGCGGGCGTTCGTTCGTCTCCATCGGCGCCTTCTGGCTGGGGCCCCTCGATTTGACCAGCCGCGCACCCGCGCCTAACCGCGCGGCCTTCCGCCCCGGAGCCTATCACCCGTGCAGAGTCTCGCCGATTTCCAGGCCAAGTTTCGCGTACACGACCTCGCGGTCCATCGCACCGGCGGCTGGATCGTCTCGGTCCGCCCGAGCCAGTGTACGCTCGGTGCCTGCGTCATCGGCCTGGACCGCGAATGCCGTTCGCTGGGCGACGCGACGCCGGACGAGGCAGCGGGGCTGATCCGCGCCGCGCGCTGGTTCGAGGATCGCGCGCGCGCCGCCTTCGGTGCCGATCGCTTCAACCATCTGGCGCTGATGATGGTCGACGACCAGCTGCATTTCCACGCATTGCCGCGCTACGCGGCCCCCCGCGACCTCGCCGGCCGCGCCTTCGCCGATCCGGGCTGGCCCAAGGTGCCGGACCTGTCCCACGCCAACCCCTCCGACGATGCCGTGCTGGCCGCCGTCGCCGCGACGCTGAAGGGTTAGGGCATCATGCGCCTGGTCTATACCGCCGGCACGTTCGACCTGCTGCACATCGGCCACGTCCGCATCCTGCGCGCGGCGCAGGCGTTCGGCGACAAGGTGATCGTCGGCGTCAGCACGGACGAGCTGGTGGAACGCTACAAGGGCCGCCCCCCCGTCGTGCCCTTCGACGAACGGCTGGAGATGGTGCGCGCGCTTCGCGGCGTCGACGCCGTCGTCGCTCAGCACGACCAGGACAAGTTCGCCGCCTGGGAACGGTTGCGGTTCGATGTGTGGCTGGTCGGCGACGACTGGTACGGTACGCCCCAATATGACGACTACCGGCATCGGCTGGAGGCGGTGGGCGTCCACTGCGCCTTCGTGCCCTATACGTCGGGCGTGTCGTCCACCAGCCGCAAGCGCGACGCGGGCGCGGCGGCGCGACCCGCGGCCGATCCGGCCGCCTGACCGGACGACGGCGGCGTGGAGTGGATTCCCGCCCGCGCGGGAATGACGAAGCGGGAACACGCGCTCGAAGCGTATCGTCACCGAACGCTTCCGGGACGACGCACGGCCCGCCGTACCCGGCCCCCGGATCGTCGATGCCACTGGCGGGTCGCGACGCTTTCGGTATGAACTGCTTCCATGACTGACACCGCCGGCGCCGCCCGGCCCCGCCTGGAACCCGTCGGCCGCGGCGGCGCGCCCGTCTGGGGCATGGACCATGCCGAACGCGTGGCGCGCATCGCTCGGCAGCAGCGGCTGGATGGCCCCGGCCCCGCGCGCCTGCTGGCGAACCTCGCCTACGCCTTCGATCCCAACTGGTCGCGCTACCTCGCCGGCCGGCCGGGCACGGTCGCGACGCTGGCCGGCGTCCCCGTGCTGGCGCACATCGTCGACGACCGGGCGGGCGCCGTCAGGGACGCGATGCTGGCCGACGCGCCGCTGCCCGCGCTGGGGCTGGACGTGCTCGACGTGTGCGACCCCGCCGGCATTCCCGACCCCGCGCTCCGCAAGCGCGAAGCGCCGTTCGTGCTGCGGCTGGTGCCGGAAAACGTCTCGGCCATCGAACGCGCCAGCTATTTCGGCGCCTACAAGGGCGTCACCGATCTCCTGACCAAATATCTCTGGCCCGAATGGGCCTTCGTGCTGACCCGCTGGGCGGCGCGCGCCGGCGTCACGCCCAACGGCGTCACCGGGGTCGGCACCCTGCTCTGCATCGTCGCCGGTGTCCTGTTCTGGTACGGTTGGTTCTGGGCCGGCATGGCGGCCGGGCTGGTGTTCATGGTGCTGGACACGGTCGACGGAAAGCTCGCGCGCTGCACCGTCACCGCGTCGCGACTGGGCGACGCGTGGGATCACGGCATCGACCTGATCCACCCGCCCTTCTGGTGGTGGGCCTGGGCGCACGGCTGTGCCGCCTATGGCCGCCCGCTGTCCGGCGACGTCTTCTGGTGGGTGATGGCGACCATGCTCGCCGGCTACGTCCTGCAACGCGTGATCGAGGGCGTCTTCATCCAGCGGTTCGATATGCACATCCATGTCTGGCGACCGTTCGACAGCCGGTTCCGGCTGGTCACCGCCCGGCGCAACCCCAACATGGTGATCCTGTTCGCGGGCACCCTCGTCGCCCGGCCCGACCTCGGCATCGTCGCGGTGGCGGTGTGGACCGCGCTGTCGCTGATCGTCCACGGCGTGCGGCTGGTCCAGGCCGCAAGCAGCCCCCGGCCGTTGCGGAGCTGGCTTGACTGACCGCCCGGCCATGGATGGGCCAGACGCGGGGGGCGCATCGGCGCTCCGGCGCTGGGACGCGCGGCTGGGATCGGCGGGGCGCGCCGTGGTGCGCAACCTGGGCTGGCTGGTCGCCAGCCGCGGGGTGCTGGCGGTGCTGTCGCTCTTCTACCTCGCCATCGCCACCCGCTCGCTGGGCTTGGTCGGCTTCGGCCGCTTCGCGCTCATCATCGGCGCGGCCCAGGCGCTGGCGGGGCTGGTGACGTTCCAGACGTGGCAGGTCGTCGTCCGTTACGGCATGGACCCGATGAACCGGGGCGACGACGGCGAACTGGCCGACCTGTTCCGCGCCAGCCTGCTGCTCGACCTCGCCAGCGCCGCGCTGGGCACGCTGCTCGCCGCCGTCATCCTGGCCGTCTGGGGCGAGGCGTTCGGCATCGGCCCCACGCTGAAGCGCGCCACCCTGATCTTCGTGGTGGTGCAGCTGCTGACCATCCGGTCCACGCCGCTGGGCATCCTGCGGCTGCGCGACCGGTTCAAGGATTCCGCGATCGGCGACAGCATCACCCCCGTCACCCGCTTTCTCGGGGCGGGCGCGATCGCCTTGCTTCATCCCACCGTCCAGGGCTTCCTGGGCGCCTGGGCGGTGGCCGAGATACTGACGGCCGCCGGCTATTGGCGGCTGATGGTGCGGTCGGGCGACCTCGCGCTGATCCGGCGCGGTCGCTCGCCGCTTCGTTATCTGCGCGACCGGGCCGGGCTGGTGCGCTTCGCCCTGTCCACCAACGCCAGCGCGACGCTGGGCCTGTCGACCAAGCAGGTGCCGCTGCTGGTGGTGGGGGCGGCGCTGGGGCCGGCGGCGGCGGGCACTTTCCGCCTCGCCAGCCAGCTTGCCCAGGCGCTGGCAAAGGTGTCGCAGCTACTGTCGCGCGCCGCCTTTCCCGAACTGGTCCGCGCGGCCCAGGGGACGCGCGCGGCCGCGCTACGCCGGCTGCTGGCGCGGATGGCGGCGGCGGGGCTGGCGGCGGGCGCGGTGATCCTGGCGGTCGTCTGGCTGGTCGGCGACGACGTGCTGCGGCTGGTCGGCGGGAACGGCTACGTGTCCGCCTATCCGGTGCTGTTGTGGATGTCGCTGGCGGGCTGCACCGAACTGGCGACCTTCGGGCTCGAAACCGTGCTGACGGCGCGGGGGCGGGCGGGCACCGTGTTCCTGGCGCGCGCCGTGTCGGTGGTGGTGATCCTGGCCGCCGCGGCCTGGGCGCTGCCGGTGCTCGGCACGGTGGGCATGGCGGTGGCGGTGGCCGCGGGTTCGCTCAGCGCCGCGCTGCTGATCGGCGCGGCCGCGCTGTTGATCTCGTGACGCCCGCAATTGCGCGTTCAGATGGGGCGGGGCAGGGGGCCGCGATGCTACGGCTTTCCTCCGTGATCGCGGCGCTCGCGCTTACCGCCGCCGTTCCCGCCGCCGTGCAGGCGGCCCCGCCGCCCGCTTGCGCCGGTCCCGGCGGCGTGCGCCTGACCGTGGTCGCCACCGATCTGCGCAACGCGCACGGCGAAGTCGCCTTCACCGTCTATCCCGATGATCGCCGCCGCTTCCTGGCCCGCGGGGGCAAGCTGGCCCGCGTCCGCGTGCCCGCCGCGGCGCCCGCGACCACCGCCTGTTTCCTGTTGCCGCCCGGCAGCTACGCCGTGGCCCAGTATCACGACGAGAACGCCGACCACGACTTCAACCGCACGCTGTTCGCGCCCAAGGAAGGGTTCGGCTTCTCCAACGACGCGCCCACGGCCATCGGCCTGCCGTCGCTGGCGGCGGCGCGGTTCACGCTGGGTCCGGCGGGCGGCACCGTGCGGATGCACATGCGCTACCGGCGCTGATCCTACCGTTCGGAACAAAATGGTGGTTTCGCGATCGCGTCGTCCTTACGTGTCCGTTTCGTGACTCAGCTCATCAGCGACTATCCCGTGCTGCCGTTCACCGCCCGGGCGGACGTGCCGGCGCCCGCGCCGGGGCGATCGGGCGGCCTCGCCTTCGCGCCCGGCTCGCCGCGCATTGGTGTTGTCAGCAATCGGCGCAGCCACCGAAACCGCGGCGGACGCGCCCCCGCCTTGCCGGGCGGCGACCTGATCGCGGTGATGCCGGAAACCCGCGCCGAACTGACGGAGGCTTTGCGCGACTTTCGCGCGCTGGGCATCGACATGCTGGTGGTCGACGGGGGCGACGGCACCGTCCGCGACGTGCTGACCTGCGGCGGGGCGGTGTGGGGCGACGCCTGGCCCCGGCTGGCCGTGCTGCCGTCGGGCAAGACCAACGCGCTGGCGATCGACCTCGGGTTGCCGCAGGACTGGGGACTCGCCGACGCGGTCGCCGCGATGCGGGCAGGGCGCACGGTGGTCCGCCGCCCGATCGAGGTGGTTCGCCGCGACGATGCCACCGTGCCGCTGCGCGGTTTCCTGTTGGGGGCGGGCGCCTTCGCCGGGGCGACCGACCTCGCGCAGCACACGCACCGCGCGGGCGCCTTTCGGGGGCTGGCGGTGGGGCTGGCGCTGGGCTGGGCGGTGACACAGACCCTGTTCGGCCGCGACGACGGCCGCTGGCGCGGGGGCACGCGGATGCGCCTGCGTTTCGGGACGGAGGCGCGGGCGCTCGCTGGCGGTCCGGTGCCGAACGGCGACGCGGCGCGCTACCTGTTGCTGATGACCGCGCTCGGCCGCTTTCCCCTCGGCCTGCGCCCCTTCGGCCCTCCGCGACAGGGGATGAAGACCCTGATCGCCGACGCCCCGCCCCGCCGGCTGGCGGCGGCGCTGCCCGCGATCCTCGGCGGCGCCGCGCCCCGCTGGTTGCCCGGCGCGGGCTATCACCGCGTCGACGCCGCCACCCTCGACGCGACGCTTGATGACACCTTCATCCTGGACGGCGAGCATTTTTCCGGAGGGGCCCTGTTGATCCGTGAGGGGCCGCCGCTCGCCTTCGCCGTGCCGTGACGCTTCGGCAACTGGTCGCCGACGCGCTGGCCCGTCCGTTGCCGGCCGCGGTGACGGAAGCGGCGGAACGGCTGGCCGGTATCGAACCGAAAGCCCTGGCGATACTCTTCTACGGCTCCAACCTGCGGTCGGGCACGCTCGACGGCGTACTCGACTTCTACGTCCTGACGGGGGGCGTCGGGGAGCGCGGTTTGTGGCCGCGCGTCGGCTATCACGAGGTCGCGGTGGCCGACGGCCGCGTCGCCCGCATCAAGGTGGCGACGGTGACGCTGGAAACGTTCGCGCGCGCCGCCGCCGGGCGGACGCTCGATACCACCGTCTGGGCACGCTTCGTTCAACCCGCCGCGATCGCCTGGATCGCCGACGCCGAGGCGGGCACCGCCGTGCGCGCGGCCGTGCGCGACGCGGCGATCACCGCAGCCCGCTTCGCCGCCCTGCTGGGGCCGGAACGGGGAAGCCCGGCGGACTATTGGCGCGCCCTGTTTCGGAACACCTATCGCACGGAGTTGCGCGTGGAAGCTCCGGGCCGCGAGGATGCCATATTGGCGCACGATCCCGCCTGGTACGACGCGCTGCTACCGCTGGCATGGGATGCGCGCGGCGTATCGTACCGCGCTGACGCCGGCGCGCTGACCCCGGTGATGGCATCGGCGGAGCGATCGCGCCTGGTCGCCGCCTGGTCCCTTCGTCGTCGCGCCGGCCGCCCTTTGAACGCCCTGCGCCTGATCCGAGCCGCCTTCACCTTCGACGGTGCCGCTCGATACGGGCTGTGGAAGGTCGAGCGGCATACCGGCGTCCGCGTCGCCCTCACCCCGTGGCGCGAGCGGCATCCGATCCTGGCGGCGCCGGGCGTCCTGTGGCGCGTCTGGCGAGCGAGGGGGAGGGTGCGTGCCGGCTGATCTCGCCGCGCGGCCGCCCGCGGCGCTGATCCTGGCCGGCTCGCGCGGCGGCGCCGATCCCGTCGCGGCCTATGGCGGCGCGTCCCACAAGGCGCTGTTGCGTTTGGGCGGCCGGACGCTGCTCGACCGGGTGGCCGGCGCGTTGCGCGGGGCGGGCATCGGGGCGATCACCGTCTGCGCCGACCAGGCGGATGTCCTGTCCGAGGCGGATCGACTGGGCATGGCCGCGCTGCCCCCCGCCGCCGGCCCCAGCGCCAGCGTCGCCGCCGCCCTGTCCGCGGTCGGGGCACCGCTGCTGGTCACGACCGCCGATCACGCGCTGTTGCAGCCCGAATGGGTGACGCAGTTCCTGAACGACGCGCCGTCCGACGCCGACGTGGCGGTGTTGCTGGCCCGCCGACCGTTGGTCGAGGCGGCGGCGCCCGATACGCGGCGCACGTGGCTGCGCTTTCGCGACGGCGACTGGTCCGGTTGTAACCTGTTCCTTCTGCTGACGCCGGCCGCCGCCGGGGCGATCGACCTGTGGCAGGAGGTGGAGCGTGATCGAAAGCGGCCGTGGCGGATCGTCCGTCGCCTGGGGCCCGCCATGCTGATCCGCTACCTGACGGGCCGGTTGACGCTGGCGGACGCTTTGGCGGCACTGGGGCGGCGCGCCGGGGTACGGGCGGCGGCGGTGTCATCGGCCTTCGGCCTCGCCGCCGTCGACGTCGACAAGCCCGCCGATCTCGATCTCGTCCGCCGTCTGACCGGCGGCTGACCCCCCGCCGTTCAGGTCGCGCGGCGCCTGCGACGTCATTCCGCCCCGATCGGTATCCTGGACGTCATGCCTCCCCGAACAACGCGGCCGGAACGGTTGTTCCCGGACCCCGGGGCAGCCGAGCCGCGTTCCGTAGGCCATGCAACCCGCGCTATCGGCTCCCCCCGCGACGCCCCCCCCGACGCCCTCCGCCCGCGCGCCGGGCCTCTGGACGCCCCGTCGCCTGCTTCTGACCGCGTCGGCCGCCGGCTGGGATCACGGCCGTGCCATGGCGGAACGCGCGGCAATGCTGGGGGTGGAGGTGGTCGAGCTGCCCAACGACCGCGTCAAGCTGGACGTCGCCGACGAACGCCGCCTCTACGCGGAGGCGAAGGCGACGCTCGCCGTCGTCGTCGCCCCGCCCTCCAAGCGAAAGCTGCAACCCATCGCGCCGTCTGCCGACTGGCGCGTCGACCTGGCGGAGGGGTGTCCGGCGCACTGCGCCTATTGCTACCTCGCCGGATCGCTGACCGGCCCGCCGATCACGCGGGCCTATGCCAACCTGCCCGAGATACTGGACACACTGCCCGGCTATCTGGGACAGGGCACCATCACGTCCCGCTCGCGCAGCCGCCAGCACGAGGGCACGACGTTCGAGGCGTCCTGCTACACCGACCCGTTGGGGATCGAGCACGTCACCGGCTCGCTCGCCGCCGCGATCGAATGGTTCGGTGACTGGGACGCCGATGCCCAGCTGCGCTTCACCACCAAGTTCGCCGCCGTCGACCCGCTGATCGGCCTGGCGCACGGCGGCCGCGTGCGGATGCGCACCTCGGTCAATCCGGCCCCCTTCGCCCGGTTCGAGGGGGGGACGTCGCGCGTCGCCGATCGGCTGCGCGCGCTGCGGCGGATGGCGGACGCGGGCTATCCCGTGGGGCTGACGGTGGCCCCGATCATCGCCGCGCCCGGCTGGCGGGATCACTATGATCGTCTGTTCGCCGACGCGGCGGCGGCGCTGGGCCCGGCTGCCGACGGCATCACCGTGGAGCTCATCACCCATCGCTTCACGGAAAAGTCGCGCGGGGTGTTGCAAGGCTGGTATCCCGGCTCCGCGCTCGACATGGGGCCGGACGGGCGCGCGCAGAAGCGCACCAAGTTCGGCGCGGTGAAGCACGTGTACGACGCCGACACCATGGGCGACCTGCGCCGGACGATCGAGGCGTCGCTGGCGCGCCACCTGCCCGGCGCGAATCTGCTTTACTGGACCTGATCGGCCCCGTTTCGATACGGCAGGGGAACGGTGCTGCGCCGCAGCGGTTGAGTGGCCGATGTTCGGACCCCTATCCGCTCCCCCCGGGGGCCCGCTGCCCCCCCCACCGGCACTTGACGACGACGCTTACCTTTTCCTCGATTTCGACGGCACGCTGGTGGCGATCGCCGACACGCCCGACGGCGTCGTGGTGGATGACGGCCTGCGCGATCTGTTGGCCGCCCTGGCGCGGGCCCGGCCCGGCCGCGTCGCCCTGCTCAGTGGCCGCTCGCTGGCGCAGCTCGACGGGATGCTGGGGCCCGT
>Ga0325400_1000897_pt1 | contig 23459 bp, 13 predicted proteins | sample PopdelMetagenome_2_FD_205662 | JGI IMG/M metagenome (GOLD analysis project Ga0325400, IMG submission 205662) | Populus deltoides microbial communities from Bellville, Georgia, United States - Xylem-PdKOR-R1 | ecosystem: Host-associated > Plants > Phyllosphere > Stem > Wood/Secondary xylem...
CCTCCTCTGTTGTTGGATTCGAAGCATAAAAATATGTATGAACAATAGCCAATGGTGTTGCAATTGAAATCCATGCATTATCCAAGTATTCTTGAAGAGTTGGTGTATATCCACTGTAGTACCACTTCGCCTCCAACAAATATGATTTACATAAATCTGCCCACTGAAAATTAAGAATGGCACATAAATAAATCAGCTTGATAAATATTTACAAGTACAAAACAATTTAGAAGAAAAGAATTAAATCCTTAATTAGGACAGATGTACTTATGGATCATATAGACATGACAAAACTCAAAAAATAGTTCAGACATGCGAAGCAACTAGTCTAACAATTAAACATCTATAATTTTATATCAGAATTTTGGTTGGAGTTCAAATTTAGTTAGGGAGTTTTCTATGCTCAGTTCTATAGAAGATCAAATCAACAAGTTATAATCATCAGAGGTCGAGAAAGTCCTTAAATTAGACTTAACAGATGTTGTCTTTGCAATTTTAATTATTTTCTAATATTTTCAAATTTTAATTATTTTTTCTACTTAGTTTCAAATTATTTTTTTAGGTCAATTTTTATCATTATATAAGTAGTTGTTGTGTTGTTTTTTCATTATAATTTTATGAATTATAGTTAGGAGATGTAACCTTAAAACTTAACAAACTCTAATTCTATCTTTTCACTTTGTATTGCATCAAAGATAATCTTATATTCCATTAAAAAAAGAGAGAGGCTAAAATTGAGACAAAATATTTTAAAAATATCACTAAAATTATATATAAAAAAAAACAATTACCGTTTTCTTCAAGTAAGGGAGGCTGTCAACTCCTTGATCTCTTAGAATATCGTAAGCAATTTCGTTTATCGAATTGAACAATGCGAAAAAACATAATTTCATATAGTCTGGAAGATGATCCATGAAATTAAGATCCCATCTGAAATTTGAACATAAAAAAGTAAAAAACAAAAATTAAAACGGTGCAATACTAATATAGCATTGATTATAAATGTGCCCTATAGCCCAAGACTTAGGTGCTGCACAAACCTTACAATGACATCTGTGAATAGCTCAAGCTCATCTAAGGTACCATGGACATCATAAACATCATCAACTGTTGTTATAAGTGAATTAAGTTTTGTTAGCATTCTCCTGCAATTACCAAACTGAGGTTCAAATATGACCCCCACAGTCCATAAGAAATACACCATTGGCCTGTCCCTGACAAAATCCAACTTTTCTCCAAGTCCTGTCATCTTCCACCACCTTTTCATGTCAAGAAATTAAACTGTCACCGTGAGAGAGAAGCTATATAAAGTAAACTTGATTAAATTTTATAATATTAGTGAACCCTCAAATCTAAATATTGTTTAAATTAATAACATTGGAGGATCATCAAATCGAAAAGTTTAAATTGTTACATACAATTTAATTGAATAATATTAGTTTTTATTTGTAGTTCAATTTGCTTCCAATTTATAAAATAATATGAAGTATCTTCTCAATTATACGTACCTAGATGAATCTTTCAGATCTTCTTGGTATACTGCTTGTACCATGTTGAAATCTAGTTTTGCTAGTTCTAACAAAACAGGTTCCATATCAGTTTTAGTTTCATACAAATTGATGAACCAATGGGCCTCCAATCTTAGCATCCTCCAAGCCAATGGAAGCTCCAAGGCATGGCTCACCAACTCTGAAAGATATTCGGTAGTGTTGCACTTCTTGACATAGTTTTCAAGATTTTTGGTGGTGAAGTCTCTTGCATCTTCTAATATGTTCTCACCTTCTACCAAGAAGTATGAAGCTTCATACAGGTTTAGCATTCCCTTCAAATCGTCATGAATACATGCCCTAAAGTTTCCTTGTTCATCCTTGAAATGATTGAAAACCTCTACAAATGGAGAACACAAACCTTAACACAATTATTCATGAGAATGCATATAACCATCGATATCTACAATGATTAAAAGACTTGCCTTGAGGCACATGATATCCACGCTGCCTTAAGAGTCGAAATTCTAGAGCAGTAGCATACAAATCATGCACTGTCTCTGTATTCTCTATATGATTTTCATCAAATAAGCTCTTCAAAGTGCTCTTTATTTCATCAACGAAATGGTAAGATAATCCAAGTCTTTCCAAGGTATCGATTAGCTCAAGTTGATCCAAGGGTTTCGATGCATTCGCCAGCATCATCCTTATGTTTGCCTTCAGCTTTTCGCTTCGCGCTATGTACGGCTCTCCCTAAACAACATCAAATTCAAGTATTCAACTCAAGTTGCGTGACACTAAAATAACATGAGATTACAAGGACAAACAATTATACCTTATATTTACTAGTAAGTGACTGAACAAAATCATAGTCCCACATGGAAGTTTCGTAATTTGCCGACCTCCGGACAATTTGGTCATCATCTCCGGTGGTAACCTTGCAGCGACCTTTAGTAGGTACAGAGCGAGAATTCTTGCTTGATACAGATTCTACCAAGGGTCGACTAGGAGATGCTAATGTGGGGAGAGTGCTAAACGATGAATCCAAGTGGGTAGGAGCCATTCCAAAGTGTTTTGGACTAGAAAATTTTTAGTTGAGGATGAAAATTCCAACTACGTCTTTATATTTATACAACATTCAAACGTGTTTGTTATATACACTGCATTTACACCTTTATTTTTATAAAATGATGTCATATGGTGATGTGTTTGTTTTTATGATGAACATTCATTTTATTTTTACTTTTTTGTATTTTTTATCTTTCTATATTCTATATTGTGTTACCATTTGTTTTGCATATTTTGAAATAAAATTTTTTTAACTTAATATACTACAACATTTAACAGTTTTACCGACGGAATTTTTCTATCAGCATGAGATTACCATTCTGTTGGTGAAAATTGTAGCGATGAATTCACCAATGAAATTCATCCGTTGGTATACCGTTCATCGGTAATTCCATAATTTATGGCTAATTATATCGGTAAAAAAATATTAAAAACCAATGGTTTTACAGATGGAAAATGCGTGCAAAAAAAATAATTTCCGCTGGAAATATTCCGTCAGTATATTTCCATCGGTGATAGTGGCATATGCAGTAATGTTTTTTCAACTCTCTAAAATATACCGACAGATAAAAGTTTTACCGACGGAATTTTTCTGTTAGCATGAGATTACCATTCTATTGGTGAAAATTGTAGCGACGAATTCACTAATGAAATTCGTCCGTCGGTACATCGTTCATTGGTAATTCCATAATTTATGGCTACTTCTATCGGTAAAATAAGTATTAAAAACCAATGGTTTTACAGATGAAAAATGCGTGCAAAAAAAAAATTCCGCTGGAAATATTTCGTCAGTATATTTCCATCGATGATAGTGGCATATGCAGTAATGTTTTTTTCAACTCTCTAAAATATACTGAAAGATTGATTCTGTCTATATTCCCATCGGTAAATCACTAACGAGATTTTTTTGTCGGTGATTGTGTCATATGTAGTAAATTTGTTCCAACTCTCTTAAAGATACCAATGGATGAATTCCGTTTGTAAGTTCATCCGTGATAATTAAAAAATAAAATTGTATAGAATAATAAAAAAAATAAAATAATTAAACAAATAAAATTGTATAAAATTGAAATATGTAAAAATAAAATTGAATAATATAAAATCCAAATATTCGTTACAATTTTATTTGTACAAATAAAAATTAAACTGGAACAATGGTGACGTTGGAGGAGGATGAGGCTGGTCGTTTTAAAGACCATACAACAAAAAAGGGGCGCACATGTACCACTCATCTATGATCTCATGTCCATGACTATTAGGCAGAGTTGTTCATAATTTGCCAAGAGTTGCTTATATTTTTTGGTGAGATGAGTCGTGTATTATTGCAAGGCCACGAACTCCTGAGACTGGGTGCTCGATACCGATTAAGAGCTCCCAGCGGTTGAGACACTATAGGCCGCCCGCAAGTTCTCGGCCGTAGTGTTGGAGAGTTCGTGCACCCGATTTCTATGGGTTCCACTAGATGATCTTGCCTCCATCCACAAATCCAGATCGAAACTCAAGTGAGTTGAAGGATTGTCCTAGTATCTCTCCCTCAACCGGCAATTATATGTCTCATGAAAATTAAAAAAGAAATCATCAAATTCAATTCAAGAAAATAATAACTTACGAAAGAAAATGGTTGAACAAACATACCACAAAGTGTTGAGCGCGGTTGTCGATGAATTGTTGCACCCCATTTTGGTGGTCTTCACTCCACACACATCCAAGAAACGTAGCTTGTAAGAAAAAAAAATGTTGCAAGTTAAATATATTTATAAATAACAAATTAATTAATCCTAAATGTCATTAAAATTAATCTTACCATTTACTTCGCATATACACTGAACGGAACGGAGTCGTCAGTGTGTGTGCTAACCGAACCGTGAATTTTCTAGTTTCGGTTCTCGACATCGGATTGTGAGCGTCATATGAACCGTTCAGACGTCACGTGCTGAATATATTGCACCCATATATCCTTCGGGATGTATGGCGGCCTCAAATCTCTCTAAACCACCATGTCATTCCAGCCTAGTAGAGCATTATCTTTACCGTATTTTTTAGCTCTTTTCTGTGCTTCATACCAAAAATCACGCAACCTACATGATACAAATGTATTTTATATGAGTTAATGAAAAATTAGATTTTAATATATAATTTGTTTTTTAAATATTGTATCGTTTTTTATGTTACTTAGTTGTAGCGTGATTCTCCCACACTCTCCTCGTAACATTATCATTTGCAATATCCCACTCGAATTTGTTCTATGTATACATAATTTATTAAAAATAAATCAATAATTTCAATATAACATAAAAAATAGTTAATTTTTAAAGTTAATATTAACTTCAAATCTTCTAAACCATGTATCGATATAAGGCTTTCAATTAGGATGTCCGGAAACCTGACTCCATTGAAACAATGGAATCTCCATCGATGATTTAAACGCCAATGTTATTACTCAGGCGGCTCAATGTTTGTGAACCTAAAAATCGATAAAATTAATGAAATATCAATTAGTTGTTCACAAATTACATTATAAGTAAAAAAAACTACATTATAAGTAAAAAAAAAACTCAAATCAAAACAAATTTACATTGAAAGGTTGTCCTTCCAATGTGCTTTGTACTTGCAGGAGAATTGACCCTGTTATGAAGGAACACCGCATCTACATTGTGGAATTGCGCTGGAAGAGGCAGCATCACAAGTTGCCGCATGTGCCTTTTCTTGGTTGGCACCTAATGACACGTCATCATCGCTACTAGAAGAACTAGCTGTGACCATGTGCTCATGATGTGCAGTTGATTTTGTTCTATGCTTCTACACAAATTTGATGAATAATTACATAATTAAATTTGATTTTTAAAAACACATTCCGCAGCACCTCCCGTATATTGGAGACTACTCAAATTGTTCAAAACTGAAAATATTGATAAGATATATGCCACAAACTAGTTGGTTTTATTTTATTTCTACTAGAAATTTTGAATTATTCAATTTTATCTCATTTTCAACATGATAATATAATGTTTCTAATCATAAACTAAAGAAAAATAAATCTCATATACAAGCTGACATCTATACAAATTTAACAATAAAATATGGAAAAAAATATTATTTCTATATATTCAACTAACATCTATACAAATTTAACAACAACAATTAAAATTCAACAAAACAATCAAACAGTTTATTATGCAATATATACAATAAAATTGAGATAAAACAATTAAATTTAATCCTATATATTCATTTAACATTTATACGGCAAATTCAATAATAACTATTAAAATTCAATAAAACAATCAATCATTATTGCAATAAAAACAATAAAATAGGCAAAAAATTAATATAAAAAAAACTATATACTTTAGGAATAAAAAATGCTTACCTTGATAGTGTGTTTATTTTTAGACTTTACCTATGTATAATACAAAAAAAACAAAAATATATTGCTAATAAACCAAAGAAAAGATGAAAAATAGAAAATCATTAAGTAAATTGAATCCCAATACATACCTTTTAAACTTTGAAGATGAAGATAGAACTAGAAATTAAAGCAAAATCGCTTGAATAGAGAGGAAAAAACGAGAGATTTAAGTTTTTGAACCAGAGGAAAAAAATGAACTAAAGGTGTGTTCGCTGGGTTTTACACTACGTTTTTACTGACAGAATCACTGACAACATATTAAATAATATTTTTTTTAATTAATCTGTCAGTAATTTTCTCGGTAAATTCGCACTAAAATTTTAATTTCGCTCTAAAAGTTTCAAAAAAACCCTCCAAAATTTTCACAACCTATCAATAATTCCCTCACTAATGTAAAAAGTATACATGGTCAAAGATGCATTAATTGCCCGCGCTTTGGAATTCACAGTTCATTAGTAAACTACAATTGACTTAGAGGACTTCGATTGACATCACCAATATGGGAGGTGAATAGTTCCCTTCGCCTCTAAAAAACATCGATGGACTGAGATAGTCGGTATTTCTATTGGTGATATGTGAACAGTTCCCTTTGCCTCTGGAATACACCGACGGACACAAACCATCGGTGTTTCCATCGATGAAATGGGAACTGTTCAATGATGTACGAGGTGAACAGTTCCCTTCGCCTCTAGAATACACCGATGATTTTTTTCCATCAGTGTTTCCATTGGTGAAATGGGAATTGTTCACCGATGTGGGATGTGAACAGTTCCCTTCGCCTTTGGAATACACCAATAGTTTTTGTTCCATTGGTGTTTCCATCGGTGATGTGCACAGTGAATGACAGGTTGTGTCTATTTTCCTATCTATTGTCCCTGCAAATACTTAAATTGAAAGTTGCACACCCAACACAATAACAACAGTTCACAAAACAATTATGAAATAATTATTTCTGCATCCATAAATATTACATTTTAAAAAATTGCATTACACTTTCGTGTTCTGATAGTTAGTCAGTATTAGCTTCTTCTTTTTCTTCAATTGAATCGTCATTAGCTCCACCGTAATCTTCAACGTTGATAACATTGGTAGCATCATCTTCATTGATTTATGCTTGTCCGCTGGAGCTCAAAACAACATTCAACTCCTCAGCGTTAACATCAATAAGACTATTATCAAAGATGTGAAAATTTGAATTTTCTTCTAAGTCAATTGATGGAGCAATTCGATATAGTTCAACCAACTCACTAACTTGAAAGACATCATCTCCCACACCTATGTCTTCGTTCTCATCCTAAATAACTTCAACATGACCCATGGGTTTTGTTTTTAAAATGAATAACCAATCAACTCTTAAACAATCATTTCTAAAGGAAGGGGTGTATATGTAATAAATTTGTTGGCATTGCTTGGTGAAAATAAAGACATCGTTTACATTGTAGAGTCTAGCTTTTGAGTTAATTTTGACCAGACCATAGTGGGGGATATACTCTGATTCCTCTGTCAGTGGTGTCATACCAATAACATTTGAATAAAAACACTTTATTATGCTCGCTATGATATTGCAGTTCAACAACCTTTTCTAATTTACCATAATAGTCAACTTCAAACTCAAGTTGATCCTTTAACACAAACACCATTGTTATATGTCTTTCTTTCATGCCTGTATTCTTTAGTATGAAACACATATTCATTGGCAAAATACCCGTTGTAGCACTTCACTTTTCTTTCAAGACCTAGGCTTAGTAAAGAAAATGAAACACTGGCATTCCTTTCCATTTGATAAACCTTGTACATCAAGTGCAACAATGAATAGTAAACAAGAATTCTGTAATGAAATTAAGTACAATGATAGATAATGAGTTTGTGATAGTACTTGCATATGTTTTGAACCACGTGGCAAATTGTTTATCTTGTAATCAAAAAATTTAGGATTCCATCAGCTATGAGTTATTAGACAGTAAATATTGTTGATGTTGCCTATGAGGTTTTCAAAAATATATAAGTTTATGATATTACCGTAGATAAATAGTCCATTTACAACAAAGTTTAAGTAGTATATATACTTACTGAATAAAAGGTCTCAATTCATCGCAGTTAAATAACAGATAATTATGTGCTTGTTTGAATTCTATTTCAGACAAATATCTTCCCCTTATAACATTTTTAGGTGTGGGTCATCCAAGATTGGAGAATATTGACAAGTTCTCACTTGAAAGCACTTCACCAGATAGTTTTTTTAAAAGTATTTCTGGAAATCAAACTTCTTTGGTTGAAGACCCAACACACAACATTCAATACATACATTCTTTTGATTGTCTTGTATTTTGAAAATAAAAATTGACTCGTTGTAAGATTAAAATAGTTTTTCTATAGTTCTTTATATCAATTCTAATCTCTGATTTTGAGTATGTCATTTGATAGTATGTGACGAGGTGACATTTAATGGATTTCAATAGTAGGAGGTTCGAGTAAAGACTCAAGGTTCAATTGAAAAATTTTCTCATTTTCAGCACTTACTTTATCAACATGCATAATAAACAGTAACTTAATTTGTGAAGTCACAACCCTTATGGAAAGCTGTTGAAGTTTTGAAAGTGTCATTTATCGGTTTAAATCACTTACTTGTCACTGTTTATTATGCTCAAAAGGTTATGGTTCATGATTACGAAAGAAAGAGAAATTCATAAGCTCAAAAGGTGTTTGAGAGTTTTAAAGACCTAGGATCACTATCACCTATTTATTAACTCTCTTTCTTGTTGTCTTTGTAGAAGAAAGTGACATGCCATAAATTTCATCAATAAATATTGTTTCCTAAAATTAAACAGGAAACTCTATCATAATCAAACAATGAGCAATGCCTCACTCTCAACAGGATTTTTTATCAGTAAAAAACTTTTAATGTCATCAATCAAGATCAAACATTAGCATATAACTATGTCACTCCTTTCATTGTCAATCTTAAACTTAAACAGAATACTAAGACTCATTGCCAATCATTTATCTCCTGATATTCCTTCACCTCAAATATCAATTTGAAGGAAAGGTCAAGGTTCTTTATCAATCATTAGCCTCGTCATTTCCTTATTTCTATTTCACTATCTTTGTAAAAGCATAACATATAATAATGCCACACATTCCATGTTCACCTAAAACATCAATATTCTCTTAACAGAGACCATAAAGCAAATCCAACTTTTCGTATAACCAATTTAATCATTTAAAGACACCAAGGCTTTATTATAGACACCAAAAGACATGTTCATGGTTCAATATCTTTATTTTTTAACTATTTCCCTTAGCATCGACTTTTGGCATTTGTTGCACTCTTCTTCAATTAAAAATCTCTTTCTCTCTTCCAGACTTGATAGGAATTTCCCTACCTTTAACATTGACTTGCCTTTAAATACGGATGATTTCTACTTTTTGGCTTCCACATAGCCTTCCTCAAAGTTTTCTTTGATGCCCCTCAGTTTAGGGTTTTTTTTCACTTTTAGCTCTTTCTCAATCGTTAGGCTTTCATTCTTAACATTCTCCTTTTCCATTGATTATAACATTGTCTTCATCTTTCCAACCAAAAAAATCCTTCACTTGCCCCTAGTATGGGGTGTGATCCATGTCAGGGTGTCTTTTCAAAACAAAGATTCTATCATGCTCAAATTGAGATTGTAAGGGATATATATTTTAAGAATTATGAATAGAATAAACAAAGATGGTCTGTTCTCATTTTACGCAAGGTCAGTTACAAACGATAAATTTTGACCTTGTCTAACATAATTATTTGGACTTATAAGAATCATGATTCACAAGTCTATAACTATTGAATCACTATATGTCAATATGCATACTAGTAAGGCTTAGCTCTATAATGTGTGGTTTAATTTTGTATATGAGTTCAAAATATGTTTGGTCATTCCATATTGTTTATCATGCCATTTTAACAAATACTGAGTCATTTCTATGAGAAAAAATATTAATCTTTCAAGATTGATTTAGCCTTAATTTCATATGTTGGAGTTTAATCAAAATATTTTGTCAAAATGAAATGTTAAACATCTATTCATTTCAGAACAATAAAGAGGCAAAGAAAAGACATATTTCTTTTAAAAAATGATTTAATCCTAGAACAAAGTGCAGAATAGAAAAATTGAAAATTCCATAACAACATGATTGACAATTCAACATCCATCTTGGAACAACTTCTCTGGCAATATTTGTGTTTTGCTAAGTATTTTTAATCACTTGTTATGTTGAGGATGTTTTGATGTACAACCTAGAGAATGGTGGTTTAAGGCAATTGTTCTTAAAGGCTAGGCAATTCTAATGTTGTGTCTGATTGTTCTTCTTCCTCGTTAATAAAAGTGAATCGAAATGTGAAGCATCCATGGAGAAACCTTTCCCTAATCGTAACACATCAATGCTTCCAATCTTGAGGTTGAATAATGTCACGTTAGGAAAATATTCTCTTATAAGCACAATGTCGACATTGCAGAAGGCCAAAGGACTTACATGGGGTTCTTTCCTTGTTAAAACCCCTATGTTTATTCAATGTCTTTTGTTCCATTGTTTTATGTTATAGCTCTCCATGATCCATAATTCCATTAAATCATTCTTTCTATAAATGCAGGTCATGACAAGTTTTACTTTGTATTCAACAAGCCTAATATCTTAGCTATCATTGTCCTTGTAGATTGGTAAAGGAGGAGAAAATAAACAATAACTCTCCTTTTTCACATCAAATACAAATATGTTTCTCTTCCAAATAAACCAATGAAATGAACCATTCACTAATACTTTTCTTATACGACAAGAAGACTCATCTCGTGGCAACTTTGCTTCATTTAGTAGCTTCTTTCTTTAAGTCTTCAAGTCAAACAACTCGACTCTAATGTAGTGGCACATATAGAACTCTTTATCATATGAGAAAAACTTAGGCTTCGATAATATCATGATCTTGTAGTTTAAAGGCTTTGATCTTTCAACCATCAAGCCAAATTCTACAGTATCATACCGTGTATTTGGATTTAGGATCTTTTGCTATTATTTGATAGCAGGGTTACACACATAATATCATGGTCTATTGTATATGAGGAAAAGTAAAGCTTTTTGGTTTGTTGATGCCACAATCCTTACATGGTTAGGAAGGAAATCAAATGATATTTCAGGATGAGGCTTCAGAGTGTCAGTTGAAATAAAGGAAACATGATATTCATTTCTGATCATTCATTATATAAAGAACCCAAAGACAATGTTAATTCTTTAGTTGTGTAGCTTTATAAAAATGGATTTATATGTGAACTTGTTGCACTCCTTGGAAAAAAAAAGCCTAAATTTCCCCATAGTCTCCATTAATGAATGCATCTGAACTTCATAGATGACATCCGAGCATAGGACACAAGCTGAGTTCATGGTAAAGTAGAGACTCTTGTTACCAGCTTGCAGAAAACCACAAGCGATGCTTTTGGATTGGAAATTAAGCGAATCTTTCTTAACACCATCATATATAGGCAACTCTTGACTCGTTAAGGGAAAAATTTAGAGACCTATATTTCAAATTATGAGCATGCATGTTAAATGTATGAGTATGTTTTTATATGATGAACTCACTCTTCAAGGGGTAACACACGGTTGTAACTCTTGCATGATGAACAAAAATTTTAATTCTTGCCCAAACTTGAAAATGAAAATTTCCCGAGTGACAGTTATTGTGTCACCCTTAAGACTTGAATTCAAAATGATTCAAGAAAGGCTTGTCTTGATGCAAAATAATGTGTAGGGAGCATACACCTTGAAGGCTGGTTTTAATCTTTTTACTATTTGGTCTCTAAAAAAAGAGTTTCTCATTGTCCTAGTGATCACCCTTATGAAAGTAATATGGGGGCTCAATAGGTAATTGGATGACATCTATACAATCAGTACTAGTCCAAGTACTCAACAAAGAGTTGAAAGTCATAGGGTAAGCTGCTACTCCCCACATAACCTAAAGTTTCCATGTTCGTAACCTAGAGTGACATATCTCAAATAAACTACTAATGCATGAAGACATGTACGCATGGGTAGGATAAAATATGTTAAAGCATAAATAAAATAAAATAAAATAAGCCAAATGCAAAAGTTTAAACACATCAAAATAGATAAACCACATCAAATACACAAAGCTTAGTCCAATACTATCAGAAACAATATTGTCCCTAGTGGAGTTGTCATTCTGTCGCACATAGACGCGTGACGTCGGGGGGTCGAGGGAGTTGTCACCTTAGTTGTTTGGTTCAAGGTAGCTAGGAAACTCAGGTGTACTAGTCTTATCAAAAATTCAAAGAGTAAGGAATTGGTTGTGGCTAGGAAAGGTATTTGCACCCCTAGAGCACCCTACCTGAGTTAAACTGCAATGTGTGGCTTGAATGTGATTTAAAGATTTTGATAGGTTCCTAACCAGTGGTCTGTCTATGGCTTAGAATGAGTATTTATTCAAGTGAATAAATCTAGTTTTTTCTAATTCATTATGGGCTCGTGTACCCAAATGAAGTCTTATGGAAATGATCCATATGGGTGCTTTGACAAAGTTTACATATCCTGAAAGGCGGAAGAGTTTTCCATAACTCGTGGGTTTTGATGAAAAAATACTCCCAGTTAAAATTGGTGACTATTTAGAATAACTCTAGGAATTATTTGGTTAACTCCTGATATTTAATTAACTATTAGCCTCACTTGTAGGTCCAATATTTATACCAGAATATTGACATTAATTCTCATGAATTAAAAGTTTAGTGATTATTGTAATATTGGCCAAATTCTTATTAATTCAATAAACTGATTATTAAATCTAGAATGCATGCTAAACAAAAGTAAAACCTACCATGTATTTTATTTTTTAAACAGGATATATATGATTTTTTATATTTTTTAGAGATTGACCATATGCAATTAAAAACATTAAATTCTTTTTGTCTTTTTTTATTTTAAGTATTTAAAAACATATAATAAAATACAAACACACACACATTCTTGTTTACTATATTTTGCTCACACACCCTACTGACCTTTTTATTGGGGGAAATGGGTCTTACCTTTTTATTTATTTATTTTTGTTTCTATTGGGGTTGCCAACTACTTAGGAATAATAGGTCTAAGGTTTTTTTTTTTTGTGTGTTATGTGGGTGTGGGGAGAGTATGTGAGAATATGTTTTTTGTTTTTTATAATGCCCTCCTCCACTTTTTTTTTATGTGTATGTTAGGCACCAATTTATATGTAATTTTTTTTTTGTTATTTTTAATTGCTTGGTCTCCAACCAAACTTGGTGCAAGTTGATCCCTCAACTTCTTTCTTGACATTTGGTTCCGTTGTAAATATTGATTTTTTTGATTTTTTGTATTTTTTTTTTAAAAAAAAGTAACATCAATGTCAACTTAAAAATACACATTAACAACCAAACATATAGAAAAAAAATGTTGCAAGTGACGCAAAGACGTCAAGAACATACTTTTTCGGGTTTTTACTATTTGTTACTATTTTTGGTTTTTTTTAAAATTTTTTTCAAGAATGGGGTAAAAAATTAGGTGGCAACAATTTTTTTCAATTGTGGTCGAGTTTGGATTTCAACCTCAATTTTCTTCATTTCTTCAACCAATCTTGTCAAAATATATTAATTTGGCTATTCTACTGGTATTTTGGTCCTCTGCAGTTCGAAGACTTATCTCCTCATGTCCCGAATATATTTTTAGATTTTTTATTTTTTATTTTTTGGATTTTTAAATTAAAAAATATACATTTTGTATAGAACAATATTTGGGGATCCAAAATTGAGTTATGACATCAGTCCCTATATTTTTTTTAAAATTTAATTTTAATAAGTAAAATTTTATTTGATTGATCTTTCCTTCTCTTCTTTTTCTTTTGAATTTTTTAATTTTTGAAAAAATTTTCAATACAATAACAATACACGAAATCATCAAAAATTTTGAAATTACCAAAAATTGGCTAAATCACCAAAAACTTTTCCATTATTTAAAAAAATTATTGAAAACGGGGTAAAAAAAATGAGTGATGACACTTCCAATAAAAGCTGGTTATCTATAGTAGAGTTGTATCAATGAATTCTCCTATTAAAATTAGTGAAATTGGAGCTCTTTTAAATTAGTGCATAATGTAGTTGGAATACTTACTAATGTTCAATATGTTTTTTATATGAAGATTAATCTTATTTATCTAAGTACACTTCACAATAAAGGGTTCAAATTAATTTATCTAGTTAGTTAAAACATATTATAATCTAAGAGTTTGCTATTAATATTTTAAAATTGTGATCAAAAACTTTTGTTGAGTTACAACATTTACTTAAATTTTCTATACTTTCTCATAATTAATTTGCTACATCTTCTTTAATCATGTTACAAAATATTTACCTTATGTTAAAAAAATGCAAGCTTTGTTACAAAACATTAAAAAAATATTATAATATTTCTATAATGATGTTTTAACTTTCGTAATCTTATTACAAAAATTGATTTACAAATTTTTAAATTTTGTAATAAAAAATCATTTTATATGATTTTAATAAAACTTGTAAATAATTATCATTAACACAAAAAAAAAAAAAGACAAGACCATATAGATTCACTCTAATTTCAAGAGTGTTTATTATATTTCAAGATATTGTTACCAAGCTCTTCAAGATCATGTTCAAATAATATGTTTTTAAAATTGCAATCAAATAGCTTCAATTCATTACTTTCGATGGCAGACCAATGACAAGATTTCCAAGACCAAGAAGTTGCAAAATTAGGGGGGGGGGGGGGACCTAGCTTAATGTCATTAAAAAACCTAAATCCTAGCCACCCTACTCTCTTCATGTGCTGCCTTTTTCCTACTCATCTGGAATAAGTAGCAGAAATTAGGGGACCTAACTTATAGGGTTATTGGACGTGTGATATATTTTAGTTATTTTTTAATGTATTTTTTGTTTAGAAAACAATATCAAAATAATATATTTTTTATTTTTTAAAATTTATTTCTTATATTAATACAATTTGAAAATATATAAAAAACTTAATTTAAAATAAAAAAATTAAATTTTAAATTTTCTTAAAATACTTTTGAAGCATAAAAAAAACACATTCACTTAGTATGTTAGTAAAAATCCTATATCCTAGCCACCCTACTCTCTCTCTTTACACTTTCTATATCAAAAACTCTTTGTCCCTCCCTATCTAATTCCATCAAAACAAGGTAATCCAAACTCAAAAACAAGGAACCTAGCTTATATATTTTTATTATAATGGTTTTAGATAATTTCTTAAAGTAATTACTCTTTATTCCCTTCAATTAAAAACAAACTTTAAAGACATGATTTTTAATATTTTAATCAAAGATTATTTTCATGAGCATAATAAATTTGTACTTAAAAAACAATGCTTCACACAAAGAAAAAGATAATTTTTTTTTTTATGAAAAGAAAAAAGAACTTCATGAATAAAAATATTATGGTTCTGATTAAAAAAAATAATTAGCAACAAAATACCATCTATAATTTTATCGGTAGGTTAACAATAATAGTTGTATTTTCAGTAATTCTTTTTCAATTCTTTAAAATATAAGTTTCGTTGATAACTCCATCAGTAATAGTGATATTTATAATAATGTTTTTTAATTTTTTGAAATATATCTACAAAGTTGTGTTGTTAGTAACTCTATTGGTAATATTTTAAAAATATTATTTTCAAAAAATATTAAACAAAAATAAAAAATTAGCTTAATATGTTAGCAAAAATCCTAAATCCTAGCCACCCTACTCTCTCTCTTTACGCTTTCTATATCAAAAACTCTGTCCCTCCCTCACTGCCATGAAAACAAGGTGATCCAAACTCAAAAACAAGGAACCTAGATGAGTAGGAAAAAGGCAGCACATAATCCTAGCTTAATTTTGTTTTTAATTGAAGGGAATAAAGAGTAATTACTATAAAGCCACCCTACTCTCTCTCTTTACGCTTTCTATATCAAAAACTCTGTCCCTCCCTCACTGCCATGAAAACAAGGTGATCCAAACTCAAAAACAAGGAACCTAGCTTATATATTTTTATTATAATGGTTTTAGATAAAAAAAAATTTATAGTAATTACTCTTTATTCCCTTCAATTAAAAACAAAATTAAGCTAGGATTATGTGCTGCCTTTTTCCTACTCATCTAGGTTGTGTTTGTTTTGCAACTATTTTTGTGTTTGCGGTGCAATAAACACAGCAAAATGTTTGATAACAAACCAAACTGCGCTTTGTACTGTAGGGCCCACTAAAAAATTGAGTTTGAAACGCAGTTTTTGAGAAGTAGTTTTTACATGTTTTATTTAACTGAATTTCGTTAAACCCTGTTTGTTTTTGCGTTTCAAAAACGCTTTTGAAAAAACTTGAAATTTTTTTATTTACTTCAAATTAATATTTTTTTGTGTTTTCAGATTATTTTAATGCGTTGATATCAAAAATAATTTTAAAAAAAAAAAACTATTTTGATGCATTTCCAAGTAAAAAACACTTTGAAAAGCAACCGCAACCATACTTCCGAACACAATTACCAGATATTGTATACATGTTAGCTACACATAAAGCTCGACCATAATTTTTACCAAACACATATTTAAATCCACCTAACTATGCCTAAATATATATTTTTTAAAAGTTATTTTTTTAACTCAAAATCATAAAAGCTACCTTTAAAACGGAAGAAATTAGGGGGGACCTAGCTTAATATGTTAGTAAAAATCCTAAATCCTAGCCACCCTATTCTCTTCATGTGCTGGCAGAAATTAGGGGGGGACCTAGTTTAATATGTCAGTAAAAATCCTAAATCCTAGCCACCCTACTCTCTTTATGTGCTGCCTATTTCCTACTCATCTACAGTAAGTAGCAGAAATTAGGGGCGATCTAGCTTAATATGTCAGTAAAAATCCTAAATCCTAGTCCTAGCCGCCCTACTCTCTTCATGTGCTGCCTTTTTACTACTCATCTACAGTAAGTAGCAGAAATTAGGAGGACCTAGCTTAATATGTTAGTAAAAATCCTAAATCCTAGCCACCCTACTTTCTCTCTTTACACTTTCTATTAAAAACAAGGTACTCCAAACTAAAAAACAAGGAACTTAGCTTATATATTTTTATTATAATTGTCGCACGAGTGCGGTATCGCGGCAAATATGTTTCACTTTAAATATAAAATATATCTATTTGGCAAATATAGGGAGACAAGAAATTCTTATCTTTTATCAGTGAAAAATGGAATGGGAGTCGCCACCTAGTATTTTAGTCACTAGGAACCCTAACTGGTCTCAGAGATCAGGTACGGGGACAGGTTGCGTAAAGGGAAGGTATTAGCACCCCAAATACGGCTTACCTAAGGTAAGCTGCATTGTTTGATTATCTGATAAAAAAACTAAAGTTTATTGCATTTCTAGTTGTTGGTTTGTCCATGGTTCAAGAAAAATCCTCCTCAGTAAGGAGATCCTTATCTTATCGAGTAAAAACCTAACTGTTCTAACTTCTATATATATATAAAAACTATATTTTTAATATTAGGAATACGTTTTACGTATAAATTCGTAATCCCAAATACTAAAAGAAGACAAAAAGATTTTTTTAGAATTTTTGAAATATTGACCTAGTTCTCATGGCTCTAACAAACTTGTTGTTAAAGCCAAAATGCATGCTAATACATATTTTTTTTTAATTTCCTTTGTTGTATGAAAATATGATGTGATGATTTTTTTTTCTTTATTTTTGGAGAGACTAGGCCGTATGCATGAAAACAAAACATTTTTTTTTGATGTCTTGACGAAAACCGGGTATTTTAATATTGGATTTGTATCTCTACGGTATAAAAATACAAACCAATATTAAGCAATTGTGATAAAAGTATGCAGGAAAATCAACAATTTTTTTTAAAGGATTTTTCAGAATTTTTTTAATATATATATATATAACATAAAAACATTATAATGTATAATATATAATATTACGTGGGCTAGGCTGGGCCGGACTCAACCCTAAAAGGGTTGGGCCGGACTTGGCCCAAAAGAAGTTGGGCCGATCTCGGCCCATCAATTCCCTTATTTTCGTCTGGGCCAGACCCGGCCTAGAAGGCAGGGTTGGACCAGAATCAGCCTGGCCCAGAAAATAAACTTGCTGGGCCAGAACCAACCTGGCCTAGAGAAGAAAAAAAGCATCACGCTGGGCCAGAATCAGACTGGCCCAGCAACAAAATTGGCGGGGGGAATTATTTTCCCCCCACCCTCCTGCATGCAGAACGAATATCGTTCTGCATGTAGGAGGGAACACGGCCATCGAAAGCAAAAACAAAGAGGGGGGAGAAGGGGTACCTGGCGCAGAGGAGGTGGTGCTGCTGGTCGAACTACTTCGCTGGTGGTGTTGTGGTGGAGGCCGGTGGCGGTGTCGTGGCTCACGGACGACGGCTCCAAGCAGCGGCGCTGCTGTTTCAAGCGGCGGAGAGAGAGAGTCTTCCTCTTCCCCTCTCCTCTAGTTTTTCATTTTTTTTTCTTTCTCTGTTTCGTTTACCAGTGGTCGTCCCCTTGTCCTCTCGGTTTTTTTTTGTTTTTGTTTTTAAATTTCCCTCCCGGTTTCAAGCCTCCCGTTAATCTTTCCTTTCTCTCTCTATTTCATTCCTCTCTTTCGGTCACTTTTTTTTCGGTTCGTTCCTCTCTTCTCCTCCTCCTCCTTTTTCCTCCTCTGTTTTCGTTTTTTCTCTGCATTTTTCTTTTGTTCCCTCTCCCCTTGCTAACTGGTGTTGGATGGTATTTATAGGGCAAAGGGAGCGGGGGCGTCCCTATCGCTGTGCATGGGGAGCAGCCACTTCCTGCCCTACTGCGGCGCCGGACGAGGTGGCCAGTGGGTGTGGCTGGCAGGGCGCGACTCTCGGGGTCTCATCAATGAAGGGGCATTGGGCTTCAGGTTTTTGACAGAAGCATGCGAAGAGAGAGCGAAAGGCATGAAGAATTAAAGAAGAAAAACAAAAGTTTCTTTCTTCCCCTACAGCACGTCCAGGGGAAGAAGAAAGAGGAACAGAGTCGTTCAAAATGACACCGTTCTGTTCTTTCTCTCTCTCTCTTTTTTTAGCATGAAACGGCGTCGTTTTGGACAAAACACGCCGTTTCATTTAAAATAAAAAAAAGATGCCAAAAGGCGTCAATTTCCAAGTCAGTCCTCAATTTATCCTTTGTTTTGTTAAGTCCTCAAATGTAATTTTGATTTTAAGAATTAATGCAATTGCATCCCTGCCAACTTCAATCACCGCCCCTATAGTTGGCCGCCTTTTTCACTTTGGTCCTTGGTGTCTAATTTATGCAATTTGACCCTCAATTGACCAATAAACTTCCAATTTCTTCAATTTGGCCCCTGATTTAGTTAATTACAGCCCCTCTATTTATGCGCCTTTTTCAATTTGGTCCTTGGTCTCGGATTTCCTCAATTAAGTCCCTAATTGGCCATTAAACTTCAATATTTATGCAATTAAGCCCCTAATTTGACCAAATCAACTCTTAAAAATTATAATTTGACCTCCGAACTTTAATTTCTTCCAATTAAAGCTCAAATTGACTTAAAAATCAATTTTTCTTGCAATCAAACCCTCTATAAATTCAATTAAACCTTCAATAAAATCCAATTGAGTCCATAAACATCCAATTTTGGACTTTTCTCTTCAAATAAAATTTCTTTTGCAACAGGGCTCTCATCATTCAAGTATATACTGTAAAAAATTTCAATCCTTATATTTTTGAACCTTCTTAATCAATTTTGCTGATCCTTTTCTAAGCGCTCCAACCTCCTATTATTTTTCTAATTTCTTCCGGCTATATATTTATATATTTTTTTGTGGGGACCCAAAAATGGGTTACAACAGATGCCCCCTCTTTATAATACTTACGGAGCAGGGGTTTTGCGTAGTAAGTTTTATAAAGATAAACAAAACTGAACTTCTGAAACTGATCTTGTCGAAGTCTGATTGATCTGAAACTTTTTCTTTACATCAATCCTCCTCAGCCCAAAAGCTATGATAAAAACTTAGTCATCTCGAGATCCCAATCTGGCGATCCTCTGAATTCTAACTTCGGTTCGATTAGCCTCGCATTCCATCCAAGATCCCTTCTAGCGATCTCTTTTAACTAAAAAATCTATATTTATAGCTTGGTCAACCTGAAATCCCATCTGGCAATTTCCCTTAGCCAAAGCTAATATCGGTGTTACGGTCGGGGTTAACCTGAGATCCCTTTTGGCGACCTCCTTTAACCCAAAACCAAAAAAATCTATTTTTGTAGCTCGATCAACCTGAAATCCCATCTGGCGATTCCTTTAACCAAAGCTGATATCGGTATAACCTGAGATCCCTTCTGACGACCTCCTTTAACCAAAACCAAAAAATCTGTGTTTGTAGCTCGGTCAACCTAGAATCCCATCTGGCAATTCTCTTTAACCAAAGCTGAAATATGAGATCCCTTCTGGCGACCTCCTCTAACTAAAACCAAAATAATATGTGTAACTCGGTCAACCTGAAATCCCATCTGGCGATTCCCTTTAACCAAAGCTGAAATATGAGATCCCTTCTGATGACCTCCCCTAACTAAAACCAAAATAATATGTGTAACTCGGTCAACCTGAAATCCCATCTGGCGATTCCCTTTAACTAAAGCTACCTGAGATCCCATCTGGCGATCCCTTTTAACCAAAACCAAAGAATATGTGTAACTCGGTCAACCTGAAATCCCATCTGGCGATTCCCTTTAACCAAAGCCACCTGAGATCCCATCTGGTGATCTCCTCTAACTAGAACCAAAATAATATGTGTAACTCGATCAACCTGAAATCCCATCTGGCGATTCCCTTTAACTAAAGCTACCTGAGATCCCATCTGGCGATCCCTTTTAACCAAAACCAAAGAATATGTGTAACTCGGTTAACCTGAAATCCCATCTGGCGATTCCCTTTAACCAAAGCCACCTAAGATCCCATCTGGCGATCTCCTCTAACTAGAACCAAAATAATATGTGTAACTCGGTCAACCTGAGATCCCATCTAGCGATTTCCTTTAACCAAATCTGAATTCGGTGTTCGTTCTTCCTTATAGGTTTTTCTCACTTTATTATTTTTCCATAATCAAAACCGTGATGATTCTTTCTTCGTCCACAATCTTGTTGGATTACATTAAGGATTCCTCCTGTCGCGGGTGCGCGACGTCGCGGCGTTCGTCCACCCTCGAATGTGTGATGGGATATATATATCTGGTAAATATGGGGAGACAAGGAATTCTTTGTCTCTTAGCAGTGAGAGATGGTATGGGAGTTGCCACCTAGTATTTTGGTCACTAGGAACCCTAACTGGTCTCAGAGATCGGGCACGGGGACTGGTTGCGTAAAGGGAAGGTATTAGCACCCCAAATACGTCTTACCTAAGGTAAGCTGCATTGTTTGATTGTCTGATAAAAAAGCTAACTAAGGTGTTATTGTATTTCTAGTTGTTGGTCCGTCTATGGTTCAAGAAAAGTCCTCCTCAATAAGGAGGTCCTTATCTTATCGGGTAAAACCTAACCGTTCTAATGTCTATGTAAAAAAAAACCATATTTTTAATATCAGGAATACATTTTATGTTTAAATACTAATCCCATATACTAAAATAAAACAAAAAGATTTTTTAGAATTTTTTAAATATTGGCCTAGTTCTCATGGCTTGAATAAACTGGTTATTAAAGCCAAAATGCATGCTAATACATATATTGTTTTGAAAATTTCCTTTGTTGTGTGAAAATATGATGTTATAATATTTATATATATATATATGTTGGAGAGACTAGGCCGTATTTTAAAACAAAACATTTTTTTAAATATGTATTTTTTTGTATGTTTTGACGCAAATCGGGTATTTTAATACTGAGTTTTGTATCCTTACGGTATAAAAATACAACCAAATATTAATCCACTTTAATAAAACAAATGCAGAAAAATCAACAATATTTTTAAAATAATTTTTGCAGAATTTTCGTAACTTTTTCATATATATATGTATATATATATATATAAATAATGCAACAAACAAATAATATACATAATATAAAATTAAATTGGGCTGGGCTGGGCCGGCCCAGCCAGCTGGGCCGGACTCAGCCCCAAAGGTGTTGGGCCGATCTCGGCCCAAAAATGGGTTGGGCCGATTTCGGCCCAAATACTACTATTCTCTTCTAGGCCAGACCCGGCCCAGAAGACAGGTCTGGGCCAGGATCCGCCTGGACCAAGCCAAAACGGGCGGGGGGGAATTATTTTCCCCCCACCCCTGCATGCAGAGAAGGAAAAAAAAAATAAACGCGAGAATGAGGGGGAAGAAGAGTTACCTCTGGCGCGGAGGAGACGGTGTGTCGCTGGTCTGTCGGCTTCGCTGGTGGCGCTGCGGTGGAGGCTGTGGCGGCGTCTTGGCTCACGGACGGCGGCTCCAAGCAGCAGCGGCGGTGCTCTGTTTTTTCAGTGTTTTCCCGTGACCCTCTCGGTTTGGTTTTCCTCAAGTTTTCAACTCTTCCTTCCTCTTCCTATGTTTTTTTGGTCTTCTTTCTTTTTCTTCCCTTCCCTCTCTTCTCTCGGTCTGTTTTTTTTCTCTGTTTTTTTTTGTTTTTCTCTCCTCTCGGTTCTCTCTTCTTTCGGGTCTCCCTCCTTCTTTTTCCTCCTTCGGGTTTTCTTTCTTTTTCTCCCTCCTCCTCCGGTTTCTCCTTTCGGGTCTTTCTCACCCTTCTTCCTCCTCTCTTTCTCAGCGTTCTTGGGTTCTATTTATAGAGCCAAGGGCGTGGCTTTTTCTCATGGGGAGCAGACGGCTGGTCGGCCATTGGGCGCGACTGCCAAGGTTCGGCTCCACCCGGATTTCTGGCAGGTGCGTGGTCGGCCATTGTGTTCGGTCGGTGGGCTCCAGGCGAGAGAGGGAAGAAAAATTCAAACAAAAGCAGCCTTTTTCCTTCTTCCCCGCTGCATGATCGGGGGGAAGAAGAAAGAGGAACAGTGTCGTTCAAAACGACACCGTTCTGCTCTTTCTTTTTTTTTTTTTTTGAATGTATGAAACGGCGTCATTTTGGAGAAAACGCGCCGTTTCATTTAAATGTGGCGCCAGAACGCGCCAAATTCCAAATCAGCCCTTAATCATCTTTTTTTCCTTCAATTGCATCCCTGCCAATTTCGGTCTTCACCCCTCTTGTTGGCCGTGTTTTTCACTTTAGTCCTTGGCCTCTGATTTATGCAATTGAGCCCTTAATTGATCAATAAACTTCCAATTTCTTCAATTAGGCCCCTGAATCAATTAATTCCAGCCCCTCCATTTACGCGCCTCTTCCAATTTGGTCCCTGGTTTCAGATTTTCTCAATTAAGTCCCCAATTGGCCCTTAAACTTTAATATTTATGCAATTAAGCCCCTAATTTGACCTAATAAATTCCTAAAAAATATATTTTGGCCCCAGAACTTAAATTTCTTC
>Ga0325400_1000900_pt1 | contig 23432 bp, 9 predicted proteins | sample PopdelMetagenome_2_FD_205662 | JGI IMG/M metagenome (GOLD analysis project Ga0325400, IMG submission 205662) | Populus deltoides microbial communities from Bellville, Georgia, United States - Xylem-PdKOR-R1 | ecosystem: Host-associated > Plants > Phyllosphere > Stem > Wood/Secondary xylem...
GTACAATGAGGTCAATGCATAAGTGTCCTAGAAATGCTCAGTAGTTGTTTCCCGTGTAAAGCTGTTTTTCTTATTTCCACATCTGCGGAGAAATGTCTGGTTTGGTATCTTGAATGCCTCCTATCACTGTTTCATCGAACATGATATTGGATTAGATGTTAGTTAACAGCCAGTCTTGGTATCTACCGAACAACACCAGATGTGTTTAAACAATCCCCTAGCAGATGTCCTGGTGATGTAGATGGAAAGTTTCAGTTTTAGTATCAATGATATGGGTTTTTATCAACTTGCAGGGGACCATAGCAGCCATTTATTTTTTATATTAATTGGTATTTAAAGAAAATCTTTCTAAGTTGGGATTTAGATGTATATACAGATTTTGATAATGGCTTGCTCTACAATAATGTCAACATAAACTGTGTCTTATATGCTTACCCGATTCTATAGTCTTACGAGGTTCATTCTTTTCTGCATCATTCTTTAGTAATAAAATTAAGGATGATGACATTCAAGTTGTGGATTGTTTTACTACTTATCACGGAACACTCTCCCCTCCTTGTGCATGCCAACTTCATGGTCATAATACTTTATAATGTTTTTTTTATCTGAAATCTAAGTTTGAGTTTCCATGTTTCCCATTATTTTGCTTCTTATTACTTGAAGCACCAAATGATTATTCTTGAGCGTCTCCTCCCTCGAATGGATAGCTGACGATATATTTATATTTTCAAAACCTATATTTGACATATGCGAGTGCGTTTTATTTTAATCTTGTTTGTTGTGTTTTGCAATTCAGAAGGAAGTCTTATTCTCCTTTTGTGTTTTCTTCTTCTTTCTAATAAAACTTTCCTTTCTATGTGGTTTTTTTTTGGCATATTTGATTGCTCACAATCCTGTATTTTGTTTTGAAATGACGGTTAAATGTTAAAAATTCTTTTCCGTAAGTGGTTCTCTGTGTTTGATTAGCCATGCTATTAGTCCCACTCTACTTCCTGTGAAATGTATGGTTTAGAACATTTCGATAAGCCAATGCCAGTTACCGGCAGCCCTTCTGTTGCCACTTTGGTTTGGCGCACTGAAAAAACATCCTAGGAAAGATAATATGATGTTAGAGGTTTGGAATCGTATCTCGGGCATGTTCAAGGATGTTTTCTTTTTCTCCCTTTGAGCAGCTGTTCCGCATCTGTAATGCCAATCTTGTTTTTACCTGGAATAACATATTTCAAATGAGAAATAACATATTTACTCTAATACTAAAAATATATGACAAAAGCCTAGCTATTTGCAGAAACAGTACATGTCCGTGAGTAGAAACAGCTTTAGGCAAGAAGTAGAGCAGCTCCCAGAGGATTCTTGAAGAAAAACCTTTGATGAACAAGACAAAAAACACCTAGTACAACAAATTAGCATAGCTCATGGAATGCTACACGTCAAGACGAGGCCAAGGCATAGCTTCATGCAGGGGAGTGATGTTGCAGCCTGCAGCAAACACCGAGGCTCTAGTGTCAAGGCCAAAGAGCAGGCATGCAGCTGGTCAAAAACTATAAGCTAACGTGCTAGCTAGCATGGATCCCTGGCTGATAGGTTATTTAAAGTCAATCTTGTTTTCACCTGGCAAAAAAACAGGATAAATTTTAGCCCCGGGATATCAAAGAATACCACGAGCACCAACTTCGGAAACGTGCCAATATTATTTAACAAATTATATTATAATTAATGGCATTCATCTTAATTATATGTTCCTATTTTTTCATAATTTTATTTAATCATTCTTGAGCTACTTGAATCAATAAGAACAAGAAAAATCTAGATGTTTTGTCTGCCCTTTTTATTTTTTGGTTTTTTAGCATTTTTTTATTATTTAATGCTCGTTTTAAAAGAGAATTACAATTTTCAAGCATATAATATTAACAGTTTGATAATATCTTGTTATTCATTACAATTACAAACCACAGAAGTTCAGAAATCTATGCCTATCACTCTTCATATCGGCCTAAGATCTCAGCGCAACATGAATGGATCGCCGGCATGTCCTATAATTATTTTATTTCAATCTTTTCTATTTAATACTGCATCAAGGCAAATCGTAAATCAGTCGTCCAACTATATAGTAAACTTTAATTGTATTATTTTGAAAAATAATAATCTCCCACAGTAAAAAAAATTCTAAGCCATACCCTCTCATCTAAAAGAGAAACGATTGAGATAAAATGTCAAGATCAAGATAGAGAAGCGTTTGTAAGTATACATAAAGAATGGTTTGTTTAAAATATAAAATTCTATTTATTTTTGTGAAATATAAAAAAACTTGGAAATTTTAAAAAATATAATAAATTAAACATATGAAAAAAATAAGTTTTATTTTCTTTTTCTATATACACTAACTAATAAATAATAATATAGAAAAGAAAAGAATAACTTAACCAAATAATTATAAACGGGCTAGTCACTTGATATAGACGGTGTAATAGATAAACAACCAATTACAAAAAAAATTTGTTGATTTAGGCCCATTTCTTAATTTGTACGATGCAAGAGTGATACAAATTCTGTAGTTTGGTTGAATTTCAAAGTTCAAGCAAAACACAAAAAAGATTTCTGTTCATTATATTAGGATTTTGATGTTCATCCTCTTAACCTCCATAAATCATTAATGGCATTTCAAGTTCTTTTCCCATGCAAGTGTCTCAGCTGCAGGTATTAAAAATGAAAAAGAACAACTACAACGAAATTGAACTACAATTCAGCATACGAGATATGGGAACCACCTGCTCCAAACTTTTCAAGGTAAAGATAAATGGAAAGAACATATAACAATGATGATCAACTGAAATAAAGAAGGAAAAATAAATGATACATATTTTAGCATTCAAAATATGTTCCTGATCGACATCCCAATCAAAAAGGATTTCTAGTATTCAGTATATAGCTGAAACAGGATTTTAAAGGTTGCCTCGAAGATAAACAAAAAATTATCCTAACTGTATTGTATTCTACAAAGAAATTTATTATTCAGTAACATCTCCTCATCCAAGCTTTAGTTTTCTCTAAAATACTTTTCAATGTGTTCTTAATTTTCATGCAAGTTTCCACTCCGAGAAAGTCGGAGTACTAGGAGCATTAAATTTGAATCACATTATTAGTCTGACAAAATCAAGGCGAGGGACCTTTTCGCTTTAATTTGTTCATTCCAACCACACTCACATAATTTCCCAACTGATTTCTGATAATTTTACCATCAAGAATATCTGACAATGGTTGAATTTTAAGTGATTTACTTTATAGGTTACAGAATCAGAAATTATCCACATAAAAGATATATTTGACAATGTAAATGTTAGAATTATAGATAGATAGATAGATAGATATCTTTTCTGGGTAGTCTTGACACAATACCATAACAAGCCAATAGCCATTTTATCCATCATATCAAATTGAAGTTATTTAAAATACCAGCAAACACATTACTGTTAACAACCCCACACAGACAACGTTGTGAGACAAGTAAATCAGGCACTCTCACATGCCTCCAAGAAAATACACAGGAAATTAGGAAAGAACCTGAATGCTTGGCTCAACCGAGGTGTCATGTTTCTGCAAAAGTAGGTCTACAACCATACAAAGAAGGAAAAAAGAAAGCATACATAACCCCATTTTCCAAATTCTAAAAAAAAAAATGAAAATAGAGAGAAAAAAGACTAAACCTAGGATGATTTTAGCAATTAATGACCAAGAATATTTTATAATTCATAAGGCAAGACATAAGATAAATGCGATCAAAAAGGATAAATTATGTTCATGACCTGAATTGAAGTTTCTTTCTCAAGACAATCCTGCAAGAAACCACATAATCAGACTAAATAATCAAACAAACACAACAGAAGAGAGAACAGAAGATAAAAGAAAAGAACTTTAACAAAGAAAGAACTATTTAAATTCTAATTCAAACTGGAAATCAAACAAAGAAATATTCAAACTGAAAATCAAATAAAGAAATAATAACTAAATAAAAGATAAAATCTTAAGAGCGTGAAACTTCAATCATACCTTAGAATGAAACTTGATGAACGATCTTTCTTGGGGTTTTTCTTTAAGAGAGAGAGGATTTTGAAAACCCAGAAAGAGAGGCAAGAGAGAAAAATGAAGAAAGGGGTTTCCTTTCTTCGTTTATTTACACACAGTTTGGTTTGCTTGATAGAAATGAAATATTTTGACCGTTGGAAGGGATTGCTTTCGTTGAGACGACGCCGGTTTTGAATCAGTAAGTTAAAAAAAGAGAGAGGCAAAGGCCCTACAAGGCCGGTTTTTATGAAGCCCATAAATGGTATGGATTTAGCCCATTTCTGGACTCGTATCTCTTCCACTAAAAATTGTCAAAAATATTTTTTTTTTAACATAAAACATACAATATAAACTCAAATTATAAAATTATAAGTAAAATTTTTTAACTAAAAATCTTAAAATCACAAGTAAAATATTTTAACTAAAATCATAAAAACATAAGAAAAATATTTTAACTAAATTACAAGATCCAGTCAAGTAATAAATAATAATATAACACAATTAAAATAAAAGTGAAATGAACAATACAAATATCATGTATCATAGATTCTTATCAACATCTATACTATATTGTAATCCCACATCAAGTTTATTGTCACTGGTAGAATTTTTAAATGCCATGTATCATGCAGTTTAAAAATCAATATATACATTAATAATTATAAATGCATATAAATATGCATGTTATATCTTGCAGTTCAATAAATGAAAAACTATTCTAGTAATTTATGGCACTAAAGCAGTGTAAAGAAAATTATCATAAAACTATGAGCACGGATTGCACTTCTGCAGGTAACTTCTAATTCATAAATTCCTTTTGGTAAATTATCTTATCCTTTTAAGTTGAAATATTTAAATTAAAAAGTTTTTTATCCCACATTAAAAAAATAATTTTTTTTAAACATAGAATATATATACTAAAGGGTTTCAAATCTTACATTGAAAAAATAAATTTTTTCTTTTGGAATATAGAGTATATATACTAATGGGTTTCAAATCCCATATTGAAAAAACATAACTTTTTTCTTGTTAACATAGAGTATATATATTAAAGAATTTCAAATCTTACATTGAAAAAACACAACTTTTTTATTGGGAATATGGAGTATATGTAATAAAGGATTTCAAATTCCCCATTGAAAAAACATAATTTTTTTTTCTTGGGAACATATAAAGGGTTTCAAATCCCACATTGAAAAAATAACTTTTTTCTTTTGGAATATAGAGTATATATATTAATAGGTTTCAAATCCCACATTGAAAAAACATAATTTTTTTCTTGTGAACATAAAGTATATATATTAAAGGATTTCAAATCCTATATTAAAAAAACATAAGTTTTTTCTTGGAAACATAAAGTATATACACTAAAGGATTTCAAATTCCCCATTAAAAAAAATATATTTTTTTTGAGAACATAGAGTATATATACTAATAGGTTTCAAATCACATATTAAAAAAACATAACTTTTTTCTGGTGAACATAGAGTATATATATGAAAGGGTTTCAAATCCCACATTGAAAAAATAACTTTTTCTTTTTGTAATATAGAGTATATATGCTAATGGGTTTCAAATCCCACATTGAAAAAATATAACTTTTTTCTTGTGAACATAGAGTATATATACTAATGGATTTCAAATCCCACATCAAAAAAATAACTTTTTTTCTTGGGAACATAAAGTATATATACTAATAGGTTTCAAATCCCACATCAAAAACATAATTTTTTTCTTGGGAACATAAAGTATATATACGAAAGGGTTTCAAATCCCATATTGAAAAAATAAAATATTTTTCTAATATTTATATAGTGAACTTTAAAATGTGTTAATAACCAACTAAAAAAATATGAAAAAAGAGAGGTATAGGAGAAAAACCACATTTGAAAAAGAAAAAAAACACCGGGTTTGGCCGGGTTGTTGCACCAGCTGGTCTTTTAACAAACCCGGACCGGTTCAGCCACCGAGTCTCGGGTCGACTCGTCGAGCTGGTCCGGATTTAATAACTATGATATTACCTATGCATATTGAGGTGAAAATGAAATTGAAGTTCACGAGTGTCCAATTTTAAACAATTAAATATAGAAATGATTTGCAATGACTAAACAATAGAAATGATTAATAGTTTGCAAGTCACATGTTCAAACCGTTGGGAAGTTTAGTGTTCTAACATCATATTGATATTCAGAATTCCTTCTTTAAGTGTCCAGAAAGCAATATCTATTGTCTATCAAGAAAAGAAAAGGGGGGGAAAAGCAACTAATTTAAAGTCTCTTCATTCTTGCAGCATCTCTTTTCTTACTATTTTGCATCTATTCGTTGCTTTGCACCCATGACAGGTACCAAATTCTTGCTTGTACATGTAACTATGGTTTGCAAAAGCTGGGAATGCAAGCTTTAAGTTAAAGAAGATATATCCCAGAATTCACTTCCATTTATTAACTTGTAATGCATCCCATACCTTTTCCTTTGCATGCTGCAACAACAATATGCAGCAGCTCCTATTTTATGATACCTTACCCAAAATCTACTGCAGAATTCTTTTCTCATAAGAGTCTTTTCGCTATTCATTTTAAGAGATTTTTTCAAAGATATCCACATTTACCTTTTCCTCTTACAAAACAGTTTATTCAAGGGTTCATCGAGAGAACTAGTTTCCACAGTTGAGGAAAAGATGACAATGCTTAAAAAAATGTCTGAAAAAGTCTTAAATTTATGGAACAATTGGGAGATTCGAGGAATGGTTTTGCTTAGTCTCTTACTACAAACCATCCTCATCATATTTGGGTCTCGGCGAAAGACCACTCGCAGAATCTGGATCAGGATTCTCGTTTGGTCTGCATACCTATCAGCAGACACAGTGGCAACTTTTGCACTGGGTTATCTAGCCAGGAACCAAGGAGATTCATCAGGTGACAGTTCAGAGAAGGCAAACAATTCCATCCAGGCATTTTGGGCACCTTTTCTACTCCTGCACCTTGGTGGCCCAGACACAATCACTTCATACTCGATTTTAGATAACGAGTTGTGGTTAAGGCATTTACTCGGTCTTGGAGTCCAAGTCGGAGTGGTTTTTTATGTCTTCTCAAGGTCTTGGGCTAGCGGTATCCTCACATTCATAGCAATCCCAATGTTCATTGTTGGCATTGTAAAGTACGCAGAGAGGACTTGGGTGCTCTGGTCTTCAAGCTCCGAGGTCTTGAAAAAGTCTATTCTCTCAAAGTTTCGGCCTTTTTATCCATTAATGGCATTAACAAAAACACGTGATCAAGCTCTCGAGGGAAATTATCTTCTTCAAGCTTATACTTTTTTGGATATATCCATGTTTATGATGCAGGATCTTGTCCCTGGCATTCCTGCACTAATAAGAAACCGGAGGCTGATTTCCAAATATTCAGCTGGCGATGCCTTCAAGGTGGTAGAGGTTGAGCTTGGATTAATATATGATATGCTTTATACTAAAGCGCCTTTGATTTACTCCCGTGCCGGAATCTTTCTTCGCTTTATCAGCTCTCTGCTCTCTGTTACGGCGTTTATTACCTTCCAAGTCAAGATTGACAAACATGCCTACTCAACGACCGACATTACAATTACGTATTTATTGTTTGCGGCCGCTGTTTTTCTCGAGTTTTATACTTTTTTATGTCTTGTTTTGTCTGACTGGACAATGATTTGGTTGATTGATGAAGGACGGAACGCCCTGACTAGTGCAATTTATTCTCAGCTAAGGAAGTTAACTAGAAGCGAGAGGTGGTCGAGATCCATATCACAGTATAACTTGATAAGCTCTTCCATTCAAAGCAAGCCACATAAATGTTTGGAATTTCTGGGAATCAATGAAAAGATGAGGCAGATGTTTGTGCATCAGGTAGATATGAATGGTGATCTACAAGGTCTTATTTTTGGACATCTTCAAAAGAAAGCTGAGAAGATGGAGGAAGATTTTAATTTCATTGATAAGAATCTCAGAAGTAAATTAATAGGTCAGAGGGGAGATGGTGTGCTAGAAAGAGAGGGACTATTACTGGACTACAAGTGGTGCACGACTGAAGTAGAATTCAGTCGGAGCATTCTTGTCTGGCATCTCGCAACAGATATTTGTTATCGTGTTGATATAAAAGAAGCAGATGCTTATCTGAATAAAGATGGAAGAATTGTCTCCAAAGAATATGAAACAAGCAGATGCCTATCTGAATACATGATGTATCTTTTGGTGATAAGACCAAATATGCTCTCTAAAGGATTCGGTGATGAGGGATATCTAGAAACCTTGCAAGACTTGCGGGGTCTAAAATATCGTGGTACTTGCGCTGCTGTTGATTTAATTCATGAGCGTTACAGTGAATTATGTGGTTATGATGATAGGCAGTTTCAAAGCTTCTGGAAAACAGAAAAGTCAGTGTTAAGTGGTGTGGATAGGCTCGCCAGGCAATTGCTTTTATTGAGACCTGAGAAGCGATGGGAGATGATGGAGGAAGTTTGGATAGAAATGGTCGCTTATGCAGCAGCTCATTGTCCATGGAAAGAACATACTCAACAATTGAGAAGAGGTGGAGAGTTGCTCACCCATGTCTGCTTTCTTATGCTATATCTTGGTTTGAGTGAACAGTATGAAATTAAAGAATTTGACAGCCAAGACATTATTAGGAGTTGGGAATTGACACGGGTAAGTATACCAAAAATCCTTCTCAAGTACGTAGATAGATACTGCATTTGTTTAGGCGCCAGAATAAAATAATAAATCAGATTATTTTAATTTATATATGTTTGTTATATTCATTATTTTGGAAATTCCGTTTGAATGTTTTCATTTCGTTTTCTTCATTTTATTAATAAAGTGCTTTTAATTGCATGTCATTTAATTTTGTTTTCTAAACCGATCTAAAAAAAAAGTTAAAGCAAAATAAAATAAAAAAATTTCAAATTCCTTTAATTCTATTTTTGAAACGAAAAATAAACAGAATTCTGAAAATTAAAAATTAAAAGCTCTTTGATATATTTTATTTAATTCATCGATAATCGGTGGACCTCAAGTCGTGGTGAGAAACAAAATTCTGTATTTCTGACATGGATAGTCTGCTTTTAATTGATGCATTTATCTTTGATATTCAACACTAACACTACATTTAATTTAATGCTAGCAGAGCTAAGCATCGTTGCATGCTGCCAAATCAAATTTCTAACTTTAAATTACATTAAATCAATCCCAGTATGAGAAAATAATATATACATCATCTCAATAGCTTGCTAAATACCAAAGTGTTATTCTGTAATTAGACGAGGAATCACGATCTTTCTTTACAGTAAGTAGAAGGGCACTACACCAAAGTGTTCTTATGATCGATATTAATTATTAATTTTATATATTTGCTCTTCTTAACTGATGACTACTTGAATATCTAATAATTAATAAATTGAATGATGTCTCACCGCAATCTTCAATAAAACAAAAAGGAGGAGCGAGAGGAATATCTCCAGGCTAGAAACAAATATTTGAAAGTTACTCCACGCATGTCAGGGTCAAGTCCCGGTGAGGTATGTTCCACTTCCATCTCAATACTTTCCTTACAATATTTCTCTTTTACTTCCTCTTACATTCCCACATATGTTATTATATGTCATAAAAACATTCTAAAAAAAATAATAAAATTAAAACCAATTTTAAACGATTATGGTACATTGGTAATTTTAAAAACTAGAAGGATAATATTGAAAACATTTAAACTACAAGAGTATAAGCAGAACATTATTTAATCTATACATACAAAAATAAAATTTACTGAATAAAATTTTGTATATCATATATGTTATTCAATATGTTTATTTTAAACCAAATTGTGTGACTGATAAATCACCATTAGAGGCGCTGTGCTTGGGGATGGCAATAAAGGTTAACTCTTTCCTTCAGGATTGCTTCTAAATTCTATACTTGCATTAACATCCATAGATAAAGAAAATGATACGAATAACTATAAATAATAGTCTGTCTAACAAATAATATTAATAGTATAAGCTATTTTTGATGCCATATTCACGTTGTGTTGTTTTATTTTCAGATATACCTTACGTACATTTTCTTTATCTGGTGTTGCACAAGTTTTTACACCACACATTCCTTTATTTAAACAAGGCTGCACTTAATTTGCGTACTTCGAACAGCATGCATGCATATAAAACAAGATTGCACTTAATTTGATAGCAAGTTTTAATCAATTAATATCAGAAAATTAGGCAAATTAATTATCTCTATATTTATTGAAAAGAGAAATTAAATTGAAATTCATGAGACTCCTAATTAATTTTTATTTTTAAATAAGAATAATTTGCGTAGATTAATCAAATATTTGTTAATTATCCATGTCGAGTTAACAATGTTGCTATTTTAAAGGTATTGAAAGTACTTGAAAAGACTGTAGCAGATAAAGAGCGAGAGCTTGAGCGTGAAAAGCGAGAGCTTGAGCAATTGAAATCTTCTTTAACTGCATCAACCTCACAGCAAGGAATTGATTCACTTCCAAGAAGTTTGCCAGCACAAAGTGATGGTCAAGGGACTGGTCAACCACCATCAAATAATGAGATCAGTTTAAGCATGGAATAAGAGTAGTAGCTTTTGTTATGTTGTGTCCGTAATAATTTAAGTGAATTAACTTAAATAAGTTCTTACTGGCAATAGTACTGTTGGGCTTCATTTTGCATTGATGGACATCTTCTTACATGGTCAATTCTTGTCTTGTTACGGTTAGTGATTGTGTTTAATTGTATTTATAATCTACCTTTGCTTTAAATTGTTCAAGCTGGTGGAAGAGCCATAACATCTCATCATGTGCTTATGATGACCCATGCATCTTCTTAGACTAGTTCAAGTACTTATTTAAAAATTGAAAAGTTTCTATGAGTTCACAACAGATGATTTTTAAGAACATGTAAACAGTGATCCATTTGTTCTTGAGTGCTGGTTGTTGCCTGTTGGTGTGAGTTGTCAACAGAGGATTTTTGTTTTGAGAGATTATAGGGATTTTTTTTTTGAAGAATAGAAAATGCAGTGAAGGGATGGCTGATTAATTCAATGAATCCAAAGTAACTACATCATATTTTCAACGGGAAGCCGTATGGGATGCTAACGCTACAACATATTTTGATGGCGCTGACACCTGACAAGCTTATGATCTCAAGAAGTTAATGAGACTTAAACAAGTTTGGAGGGTAGACATGCTACAACAATTTTCAATGAAGAGAAATCGATTTTTGCTGCCCGAATCCAATGAGATAGAGTTTAATGGACTAAATAATCGTCTTGACAAAGTTTGTGGAGTGACATATCCAGGTACAGGGCGAGAGGAGTGGCACTTTTACCTCTTTTTTTTACTCTCATACACTTTATTAGTTCTATCTCTTTCAAATAAATTACTATCTATAGGCCTAGCTACTGAGATATTGAAGTTTCAGAATATTTTCAAATAAAGTGTTTTTTTTAAAAAAAACTATGGGTGTCCGAGCCAGTTTATGCATGTCCTGACTAATTCCTTAAGGCTCTAAAATTAACAATTATAGAAGTTTTTAGTGACCTTGAGAATCATGATACTCAAACTAGTGATTTCTTAAAGTAAATTCAATACTTAATCAATCGAGCTACTCAAATAAAATGTTTTTAAGTGATAAGAAGTTGATATCTTTTATCACTGATACTGAGATATCAAGATGGAAAATTCAGTTCTTGGGTAATTGACCATCACTGTCATTTAAATTGTTGATTTGGCACCATTGTCCTTGCATTGATGCTACGACAGATACGAAGCTCTTGAGATTTTCTTAATGCAGAATTTTCTTTAGTTATAATCATATAAAAAAAATAGTCTCTATTAGCTTTAGTTATAATCTCAATTAAATATAAGATTTAAAATGAAACAAAGAATTGGTTGAATTTATGCGTTTTGCTTTAATTTGAAGATCATCTGCATATTTTTTTATTTTAAATTAATATTTTAAATTTTTTTAATATGCTATATTAAAAATAAAAAAATTTATTTAAATATATTTTTAAATAAAAAAAAATTTTATTCTAATCCAAAACATGCTCTAAATTGTTTACCGACTACTTTCACTGGCAGTATTTTTGGGTAAGGTATCAACAAATAAAAATGACTGCAGAACATATCATGTCAAGGGGGAAAAGAAAAGAAAAGAAAAGGTACCTTCCTTTCTTTCTTCTTCTTCTTCTTCTTCTTTTTTTTAAATATAAAACGACAAACAGATTAAATTAAGCAAAAGAAGGTAGCTTATTATGATTAAATATTTTTTAAAAAGTATTTTTTATTTAAAAATATATTAAAATAATTTTTAAAGTTTTTTTATATTTAATATTAACATATCAAAATAATTAGAAAGCATTAAAAAAATCATCAATTTAATATTTTTTTAAACCAAATACAATCAAATGCTATTACAAATACAAAAATAAACAATAACTAAGACAATGGCTAGAGAACAAACAAAACAAAGAGTAGTAAAAAATGGAGAATTAGATGGATTCATGTGGTTTGGTATTTGTTTTTTACATTATTTCTATTATTTTATATTTTAGGTTAGTTTTTTAGTTTATTTAAAGGCATTGTAAACCTTATAAAATTTTATGATGCTCAAGCTATAATTAATGGTATTTTATTAGTCACTCTATGAGGTTTACTTTGAAAAAGAAAGACATATATAAAAAGAAAAGAGAAAATAAAATTCATGTCCCACAAACAATAATAAGAATACCTATATATAAAATTTCTCTCTCTTATTTTATCTATTTCTATTTTTATAATAGGTTTTAAAAAGTAGCTAATAGAATATCACTAATTATAGCTTAAACACCATAAAATTTCTCATACACCTCTTAGAGAGGCAGACTTTGTTAGATTAATATTTTAAAAATAAAAATAAAATTTTAAGGTTCTTTGTGTTTTAACCCTATTTCATCATATTCAAGATGATTTTTTTTAATATTAAGATGACGACATATTTGATTAACTTTGGCTTTGCGATTTATCCTGCCAAATTCATGGTTTGAGTTAAGAACTCCATTAAGTGGGTGTTTGTTATTGTGGTTGCGGGTGAGGTTCATCCGCAACCACAACTTTTAGTGTTTGGTAAAATTAAAACAGCAGTTTTTTTTTCATGGGACCCACTTATAACTGTGGTGTGCCACAGGTTTTTGAGAAGCAGCATTTTTCTGCTTCTCGTCTAGACATTAACACCAACAGTAGAGCCATGGTCCACTGTAGCATTGTTTACTAACGTGAATAGTAGTTTTTTAAAAAAAAAAATTTGAAAAACAATGTAAGTGAATTAAATTAATTCACTCGCAATGTTTACATGAAATTTTTTTTAAAAAAAAACTAATGCAATTAATTGATTCCACTCGCATTATTCACGTGAACGTGAACAATATATTTTTTTTGTTTGTTAAAAAAAAATAGTTTAAGGTGAATTAAATTTACTCGTACTGTTATCTCAATTTTATTCATGATAATATTTTACCTAATTTTATTGCACGCTCAAAAAATCATGAAAACTATAGTTCTTGTCGAATGAATTTTGCATGTAATGAAATTGTAAATTTTTTTTTAAAAAATTGAGTTTTACTCGAAAAACTAGTATTTAATATTATTTATAACACTACATAAATTAGAAGGATATCGCATGATGACATAGCATTTGTGAAATTTGATCGCAATTCCAATTATATTCTTGCCGGGTCCGACCCAGTTAAAAAAATTTAGTTTTTATTTTTATTTTAATTGTGTTTTATTCAAAAAAATTAGAAGGATATCGTTTGATGACGTAACAAAAAATTCAGTTTTTGTTGTTGCATGCTTAAGAAACCATGAAAAATATAGTCATTGTTGGATAGATTTTGTATGTGATGACATTGCATATAGTTTAATGGAATAATAAAAAATATTTGATATCAATATTATTTATTTCATGATGTAATAATAGTAGTTAAATCTTCAATATTTAAATTAAAAATATTTTTTAATTATTTTATAACCTCAATTTGAAAAGCATTTTTTTTAACTAAACACATTAAACTACTTTTTGTTCAACCTCAATTTCAACCACAGTTTTAACCAAACACCTATTTTTTTAAACCAACCTCAACTAAAAGTATTTTTTATAAAACAACTTTTTTCAAACCACAACCACAACAGCAACCGCAATACCAAACACACTCTAAGTCTAAGAACTTTGTTATTTAAAACTATTTTTTACTTAATTATATGATAATAAAAATAATAAAAATTATAAAATTAAGCACAAACCAAATGTTGTGATATTTGTTTGAGATCATGATAATCTGATAAGAAGTAAATCAAAACAAATTAAAAAAGACTTGTGTGTGGGCCTGCAAAGGTAGGCTCATGCAGATTCAAAATCATGCAAATATTGAATTTTTTTAAGGATAAAAAAAAAGAGAGAGAAGGAAAAGACAATGTATTGTTGGGCCTCACAAGAGTGATCCATTTAATAAAAGCTTGTGTGTGGGCTTGCAAAGGTAAGTTTGTGCCCTTGAAAATATAAAGACAGACAACACATCATCTAATTTTGCTTGGATTCCAGCTCTTATAATGGCCAGAAAATCATAATTGAATTTTTTTACCTAGAAATCTTTTTTCAACCCATTTTTTACCTAAAAGATCTTGAAAACACTATGGAATCTTGATAAACCAATCAATGACTTAAAAAAACTTAAAAAACCATCCCAAAACCTGAAATCAACTCGAAACAAAAAAAAAATTCTGAGCTCAGATTTATTTCTTAAGTAATTTCAAGGTAAAAAAAACACCTAAGATGAATTTTCCTCACCAAATAGAATTAATTATTTAGTACCAAGATCTATTGTTTTGATGTCTAGAATATGTGTAAATAATGATTTTCTCTCTCTATCACTGAAATCTAGCAACTTTCTCTCTCATTTTTAATATAAAAACTAATAAATAAAAAAAATAAAGTTTTAAATCAAAATTGATTTAAAAAAAACCTAAAAAATTATAGGGTCCCAATTATTATAATTCATAAAGAATAAGGATTAAGTTGAATATTTCATAAAAATTTCAAAACACCACCCACCTCCTCCTCGTGTTTCACTTTAATCCATTTTTATTTTTTTTCTTAACAATTTTAGCTAAATTAATTTTAAATTAGGTCCTTAAAGGGAAGAATTAAAAAAAATGAAAACAAAAAAAAATCTTGGACACAGTAAATTCGGTGCCACTTTAATCAATTGTTTTTTAATTTTGTCTTTTCTAAACATTTTTAGCAAATTAGCTCTAAATTAGGTTCTTAAAGGGCAGAATTAAAAAGAAAAAAAACACTTGGGCAAAGTAAATCCGGTTTACTTAATTAATAAGTAAAGGTAGTCAAATATTTAAACCTTTGGGGAGTTTAGCGCTAAAACATGATATTGATATCCAGAAATTCCTTCATTTAAGAGTCCAAAAAGCTGTCTATTGTCTATCCAGAAAAGAAAAGCAGTGAAGACAACAACTGTAAAGTCTCTTTATTACTGTTTAGCACCTCTTCATTCCTTCGTATTCAAGCCAAGTACCAAATTCTTACTTGTATATATAACTATGGTTTGCAAAAGCTGGCCATGCAAGCTTTTCACTATCCGTTTCAGATATTTTTTTAGAGATATCCACTTTCACTTTTCATCTTACAGAACAGTTTCTTCAGGGTTCATCGAGAGAAACTAGTTTCCACTGCTGAGGAAAACATACAATGCTTAAGCAATTGCCTGAAGAAGTCTTAAATTTGTGGAACAATTGGGAGATTCGAGGAATGGTTTTGCTTAGTCTCTTACTACAAACCATCCTCATCGTATTTGGTTCTCGACGTAAGACCATTGCCAGAAACTGGATCAGGATTCTCGTTTGGTCTGCATACCTATCAGCAGACATGGTGGCATCTGTTGCCCTGGGTAATCTAGCCAGGAGCCAAGGAGATTTATCAGGTGAAGAGAAAGCAAACAATTCCATCCAGGCATTTTGGGCACCTTTTCTACTCCTGCACCTTGGTGGCCCGGACACAATCACTGCATACTCGATTGAAGATAACGAGTTGTGGTTAAGGCATTTACTTGGTCTTGTAGTCCAAGTGGGAGTGGCTTTTTATGTCTTCTCAAGGTCTTGGCCTAGCGGTATCCTCGCATTCATAGCGATTCCAATGTTCATTGTTGGCATTGTAAAGTACGCAGAGAGGACTTGGGTGCTCTGGTCTTCATGCTCCAAGAGTTTGAAAAACTCTAATCTCTTTGATTTTTGGCGTTCTTATCATCTGAAGAGAATAAAAGAAATTGGTGTACGAGCCCTGCAGGGAAACTATCTTCGTCAAGCTTATATTTTTTCTTATATATCCAGGTCTATGATGCAGGATCTTGTCCCTAGCCTTGTGGATCTAATGCTCAGCCAGTTGCTTATGTCCAAATATTCCGCTGGCGGTGCCTTCAAGGTGGTAGAGGTTGAGCTTGGATTAATATATGATATGCTTTATACTAAAGCGCCCCTGATTTACTCTCGTGCCGGAATCATTCTTCGCTCTATCAGCTTTCTGCTCACTTTCACTGCATTTATTACCTTCCAAGTCAAGATTGAGAGGCATGCCTACTCAACAATCGACTTTACAATTACGTATTTATTGTTTGTGGCCGCTTTTTTTCTCGAATTTTATGCTTTTTTATGCCTTGTTTTCTCTGACTGGACAATGATCTGGTTGACTGATGAAGGAAGAAACGCCCTGACAAGTGCTCTTTATTCTCTGATAAGGAAGTTAACTAGAAGCGAGAGGTGGTCGAGATCCATAGCACAGTATAACCTGATAAGCTCTTCCATTGAAAGCAAGCCACCTAAATGCTTTGAATTTCTGGGAATCGATGAAATGATGAGGCAAATGAATGTGAATCGGAAAGATATGAATGGTGGACTACAGGATTTTATTTTCGGACACCTCCAAAAGAACTCTATGAAGATTAAGGAAAATTTTAATTTCATTGATAAGAATTTCAGAAGAACAATAATTGGTCAGAGAGGAGATGGTGTGCTGGAAAGAGAGGGACTGTTACAGGACTTGAAGTGGAGCACAACTGAAGTGGAATTCAGTCGAAGCATTCTTGTCTGGCATCTCGCAACAGAGATCTGTTACTGTGTTGATAAAGATGCAAACAATGTCTCCTCAGAATATAAAACAAGCAGATGTCTATCTGAATACATGATGTATCTTTTGGTGATGAGACCAGATACGCTATCCCAAGGAATCGGTGATGAGGGATATCTACATTCCTTGCGAGACTTGGATAGCATCATAAGTAAGGAGGAAGCTCCCACTAAAAGCCCGGCGACAAGCAGGGAGGAAGTTGTAGATGCAATTCTGTTCTACTATGAATCATTTGTTATTGATGATATACGGTTTCAATTTCGCTGGAAAGAAACCAAGTCAGCGGTAGCTGGCGGGGATAGGCTCGCCAAGCAATTGCGTTTGCTGGGATTTAAGAAGCGATGGGAGATAATCGAAGAAGTTTGGATGGAAATGCTTGCTTATGCAGCAGCTCATTGTCCATGGAAAGAACACGCTCAACAACTGAGAAGAGGTGGAGAGCTGCTCACCCATGTCTGCTTTCTCATGCTACATCTTGGTTTGAACGAGCAGTATGAATACAATTCATTCAAAGACTACAATTCATTAAATGACTACATACGTGGTCATGATCTGGTATTGCCATGGGTAAGTCTACCAAAAATCTTTCTCAAGTACATTATCTCCATCGATTACCATATATTGATCTTTGTGTCTAAGAAAATTATGGAATAAATTATTGATATTAGATATTTGATTATGTTAACTGATGACTACTTTAATTCTTGACAACAATCTGAATGATGTTTCACCGCAATTTTCAACAAAAAAATATGAAGGAGGAAGAAGAATATCGTGGGGCCATTGATAGATATCTGAGAGGTAATGCAGACATGTCACTGTCAAGTTCCAATGAGGTATGATGCCAATTTCCTTTCTTGCTATCCTTTTCCTCAAGTAAAGTGTCGAATGGAACAGTCCAAAGCCAATTATTTATATGGTCACTGCCTTTTTACTGTTCGAATTCTATGGCTATAGAATCAAACTTTTTTATGTTTATTGTTAGAAAAATTAACTTGAGATTCATAGGACTCCTAATTTCTATTTTTTGAATAAGAAAAGGTTGCGTGCGTAGATTAATCAAATATCTGGCAATTATTCATGCTGAGTTCCAAAATTACAACTATTTTGAAGGAGGTGAAAGAACTAAAAAGGATGGTAGCATATAAAGACGAAGAGCTTGAGCGTAAAGAGCGAGAGCTTGAGCAGTTGAGGTCCTTTTTAGTTGCATCAACTCCATAGCATGGGATTCATGCTCTTTAAGGAGGTTCACCAGCATGCACAGACTGATGATCAAGGGATTATTCAATCTTTATCAAATAATAAGATGAGTTGAGTCTTCAAATAAGAGTACTATGTTGTATCCGTATATAGTCAGAAAAAACATGAGCAAAACATTTGTGTTTATCAATTGAAGAATAAAAATACTAATTTATTAATATCATAATTGTTTTTTTTTTGGCCAGTTTAGCTTAGAATTTCTCGAGAAGGAATGTGGTGAACTGAGTATCTCGCTGCGTTTGGGTTTAAAGGCTCATTTTGTATTGATTTTTTTTTTATATAAATTTAATCTCGTAATTCTAATTTTCTAAAGTGTTTTTAATGAAGTAAGAAAAGCCTAAGATTCAGGTCTTTGACTTAAATCTTCAAGCAATCTTCAAGCTTGAAATCCTAAAACAATCTTTAAATACTCTCTCTCCCTCTCCAGATTCCTTCAAATCCACTTATCCACCATAAACCCATTTCAAGAACCTCCCTTAAATCAAAAGAAACCCAAATTTGAAGAAACGAAATCGCATTTAATCGATCACTGAGGGAGGTAGACTTCATGACGGTGAGATCTGATGTGGGTATCGGCAGTGGTTGTTCACTGTCTTCCTCCATCTGCACCTCTTATTGCCACTATTTTTGGTGGGTTTTAACGCTGGTCGTGGTGCCGAGGCTTCAGAATTGTGGTGGCTGTGCTTTTTTTTAAGCACGAAAGATGAGGGGAAGAGAAGGAATTTTTCTTTTAGAATGAAGGTTTTTTTTTTTAATTTAATATATTAAAATGATAGTTTTTATTTTTAAAATTTATTTTTGATAATAGTATATTAAAATATTAAAAAAATTAATTTCTAATTTTCCGGCTGCCCAGAGCAGTAATGCTACGCGCCAACTTGCTCAATGTTTTCAAACACTTCTTGGTTTTTACCTTTCTTTGGAATGGCTACATCTCAAGCAGCTCTCCTCTCACACACAGGTTATTCCTGTAAAAATTATCAGGTCCAAGACAGGAGAGGTGCCAGGAAGCAGAGCTTAATATGACAATCCATTAACGTAAGAAAAGCCAGCCTCCTCTGATACTTCACATGTCAATCCGTTTATTCAACCGGACAAGGTAAGCTGCCTTGTTTCTGATCTGCTATGCATCTGGATAGATATATAGTAGATAAATATATAACTATGATTCTTGTTTCAATGTCAAAGCGTACTTCATCGTATTCATGCAATTACTTTTCCATGACATTTGATGTGTCTATCAAGCCACCTTACAATGCTCATCACTCTCATTTTAATTGTTGATTTGGTACCATTGTCCTTGCATTGCTGCTATAACAGGCATGAAGCTCTTCTTGAAATCCTTTCGATGCGGAATTTTAATCAGGAACATCTTTTCTTGAGTTGCCTTCTAACATGGTACAGGCAAAGGATTCCGAGTTATACAAGCCAGTATTGATGGAGTCTTACACCTCACCAGGTAGGTTCTTGCAAAATTTTCAATGTACCTATTGAGTTGAATAGTTTTGAAAATGTTCTTAAGAAATACTATTGATGATTCCATTGCCCATGTATCAGGGGCTTCATATACTGCAGTAGTTTTCTGGTTTGAATTGCTAGTAGTCGCATTGAGGTTCGAGTGTAGTCTTACACATCATCAGGTACATTTTCTCTGTTTTGAGGTTGCAGTATTGATAATACACCAATCCAAGGGTAAATGTGAGCTACAGATTCAAACCTTTCGGGAGTTCAGTGCTTAAACATCATATTCCGAGAAATGAAGTCAAAAGATACTACTCACTGCATTGATGTTCAGTGTTCCTTCTCTAAAACAGAAAGCGACTCTGTGTATGAAGAAAAGAAAATGCAATTAATTTAAAGTTTCCTAGTCTTTGCAATCTGCATTCTTTATTATTTAGCATCTCTTCTCTGTTTTGTGCCCAACCCCAATGCCCCTTTAAGTGTTCAAGAAAAGGAAACCAAACTCTGTCCACCGAGAAAATAAAAATAAAACTAATTTAAATCTTTTATTCCTTGCAAGCTGAATATCTCTTTAATATTTAGCATCTCTTGCTTGCTCTGCATCAAAGCTACCTAATTTTAAGATTTTTAGTCACATATGTTGATTTGCAAAAGCTGATTGCAGGAGCTTTAGAATTATAGGCAAATACATCTTAGAAGTTGCATCTTTCTATTTTATGGCATTGCAACCCGTACCTTCTTTTTGCTTGTAACAACATTATGCAGCGATTCTTTTTTTTTCTTGATACCTCAACTACAATCCACTGCAGAAGTAATTTCTCATAAGAATATTTTCACTCGCCCGCTGAAAATGTGCGAAGCAGCAAAGCCTTTGCCTTTCTAGCTAGAATCTCTTGAGAATGAAAAGATACTGGATAAACTCATTGTTTTATTCATTGAGAGGATGATTATCGTTGATTAGGTTAAGATGCAAAATTCCACTAATGCAAGGCAGAAATTCATTAGCAGTAAATGGTACGTAGTCTCATATTCAAACCTTGGGCCGGGGATTTCAGTACTCTAACCTCATATTGATATTCAGAATTCCTTCTTTAAGTGTCAGAAAGCTATGTCTATTGTCTATCAGGGAAAGAAAAGGAGAAAAGGCAACTAATTTAAAGTCTCTTGATTCAAGCAGCATCTCTTTATTACTATTTAGCATCTCTTCATTGCTTTGTACCCAAGCCAAGTACCAAATTCTTCCTTGTACATGTAACTATGGTTTGTAAAAGCTGGCCAAGCAAGCTTTACGTTAAAGGAGATATATCCTAGAACTCACTTCCATATATTAATTTGTAATGCATTCCATACCTTTTCTTTGCTTGCTGTAACAACAATATGCAGCAACTCCTATTTTATGACACCTTACCCAAAATCTAGTGCAGAATTCTTTTCTCATAAGAATCTCTTCACCATCCCTTTTAAGATATTTTTTCAGAGATATCCATATTTACTTTTCATCTTACAAAACAGTTTCTTCTGGGGTTCATCGAGAGAACTAGTTTCCACTGTTGAGGAAAAGATACAATGCTTAAAAATTTTCCTGAAGAAGTCATAAATTTGTGGAACAATGGGGAGATTCGAGGAATGGTTTTGCTTAGTCTCTTACTGCAAACCATCCTCATTGTATTTGGTTCTCGGCGAAAGACCGCTGCCAGAATCTGGATCAGGATTCTCGTTTGGTCTGCATACCTATTAGCAGACTCGGTGGCAACTTTTGCACTGGGTAATCTAGCCAGGAGCCAACGAGATTCATCGGGTGACAGTTCAGAGAAAGCAAACAATTCCATCCAGGCATTTTGGGCACCTGTTCTACTCCTGCACCTTGGTGGCCCAGACACAATCACAGCATACTCGATTGAAGATAACGAGTTGTGGTTAAGGCACGCTCTTGGTCTTGTAGTCCAAGTCGGAGTGGCTTTTTATGTCTTCTCGAGGTCTTTGGATAGCGGTATCCTCACATTCATAGCAATCCCAGTGTTCATTGTTGGCATTATGAAGTACGCAGAGAGGACTTGGGTGCTCAGTTCTTCAAGCTCTGAGGGCTTGAAAAAGTCTATTCTCTCAAAATTTCGGCCTTTTTATCCATTAAAGGCATTAACAAAAACACGTGATCAAGCTCTCGTGGGAAATTATTTTCTTCAAGCTTATACTTTTTTGGATATATCCATGTTTATGATGCAGGATCTTGTCCCTGGCATTCCTGCACTAATAAAAAGCCAGGAGCTGATTTCCAAAAATAAAGCAGAAGACGCCTTCAAGGTGGTTGAGATTGAGCTTGGATTAATATATGATATGCTTTACACTAAAGCGCCCCTGATTTACTCTCGTGCCGGAATCATTCTTCGCTCTATCAGTTTTCTGCTCACTTTTACTGCGTTTATTACCTTTCAAGTCCTGATTGACAAGCATGCCTACTCAACTATAGACATTACAATCACGTATTTATTGTTTGCGGCTGCTGTTTTTCTTGAGTTTTATGCTTTCTTATGCCTTGTTTTCTCTGACTGGACATTGATTTGGTTGGAAGATGAAGGATGGAATGCCCAGAATAGTGCTATTTACTCTCTGATAAGGACGTTAACTAGAAGCAAGAGGTGGTCGAGATCCATAGCACAACATGACCTGATAAGCTGTTGCATTGAAAACAGATCACTTCGATGTTTGAAATCGCTGGGAATCAATGAAAAGATGAGGCAGATGTTTGTGCATCGGGTAGATATGAAAGATGATCTACAACGTTTTATTTTCGGACATCTTCAAAATAAAGCTGAGAAGATGAAGGAAGATTTTGATTTAATTGATAAAAATCTCAGAAGTAAAATAATTGGTCAGAGGGGAGATGGTGTGCTAGAAAGAGCGGGACGGTTACGGGACTACAAGTGGTGCACGACTGAAGTAGAATTTAGTCGGAGCATTCTTGTCTGGCATCTCGCAACAGAGATTTGTTATGTAAAAGATGCAAGCAATGTCTCCAAAGAATACGAAACAAGCAGATGCCTATCTGAATACATGGTGTATCTTTTGGTGATGAGACCAAATATGCTCTCTAAAGGAATCGGTGATGAGGGATATCTAGATACTTTGCAAGACTTGCAGCGTCTAAATCCGCACAATACAAAAGGCGATGAGGCGAAGAAGGGCGTTGTTGATGGAATTTTGCGTTCCGAATTATCTCTTGATGATATAACGTTTCAAAGTCTCTGGAAAATAGCAAAGTCAGTGGTGATCGGTGGGGAAAAGCTCGCCAACCAATTGCTGCGATTGGAATCTAAGAAGCGATGGGAGATGATAAATGAAGTTTGGGTAGAAATGGTTGCTTATGCAGCAGCTCATTGTCCATGGAAAGAGCATACTCAACAACTGAGAAGAGGTGGAGAGTTACTCACTCATGTCTCCCTTCTCATGCT
>Ga0325400_1000901_pt1 | contig 23416 bp, 22 predicted proteins | sample PopdelMetagenome_2_FD_205662 | JGI IMG/M metagenome (GOLD analysis project Ga0325400, IMG submission 205662) | Populus deltoides microbial communities from Bellville, Georgia, United States - Xylem-PdKOR-R1 | ecosystem: Host-associated > Plants > Phyllosphere > Stem > Wood/Secondary xylem...
GCGCTGCAGCGCTTGCGCGTCGACCGCCTCGACCTCTTCGGCCCCTTCCGCATCGACCGTTCAGTGCCCTCCGAGGAGACCTGGGACGCTCTCGCGGAACTCGCCGCCGAGGGCAAGATCGCCGCTCTGTCGTTGTGCGAGGTCGCGGAGGGGACCCTCCGCAGGCTGCACGCGCGTCATCCCGTCGCCGTGGTCCACGGAGAGTACTCGCTGTGGACGCGCGACCCCGACGTGGGCGGTGTGTCGATCGCCGCCGAAGAGCTCGACGTCGGCTTCATCGCGACGTCGCCTCTCGGACGCGGCATGCTCTCCGGCGCGGTGACCGACCTCAGCGCCCTCCACGAGGACGACTCCCGCCGGCGCAACCCGCGGTTCCAGTCCGACGCCTTCCCCTCCAACCGGGTGCTCGCCCAGCGCCTGGGCTCCGTCGCCGCGGACGCCGGGATGACGGCCGCCCAGCTCTGCATCGGGTGGCTGCTGAGTCGCGCCGGGAACCTCGTTCCGGTTCCGGGGGCGAGGACGCTCGCGCATCTCGGCGAGGTGACCTCCGTACCGACGATCGACGCGCGGACCCTCGCCGCCGCCGAGGCCGCCGTGGCCCCTGACGCCGTTCGCGGCGACCGGTACTCGAGCCTCGCGTCCGTCGAGGGATGACGCCGCTGCGGCCCCGTCACTCGCGGGGTGCGACCTCCGTCGTCGCGCCCTCGGCTCCGTCGGTGCGGTGAGCCGTCCGCGTCGCCGACGCGGCGCCTCCACCCCGTCCCTGCGCCTCACCGTGATGCTGGGAGTGCTCACTCTCTTCGGGCCCATCTCGATGGACCTCTATCTTCCCGTCCTCCCCGCCCTCGCGGACGACCTCGCGGCGCCCACGTCATGGGCGCAGGCGTCGGTGACGGCGTGCCTCGTGGGGCTCGGCGTCGGGCAACCGATCGCGGGACCGCTGTCCGACCGCTTCGGCCGACGGGTGGTCGTGCTCGCCGCCGTGCCGCTCTACGTCGCGGCCTCGGCGCTCTGCGCGACCAGCGAGTCGATCGGCGTCTTCGTCGCCGCGCGCCTCGTGCAGGGTATGACGGGTGCAGCGGGGCTCGTCGTCGCGCAGGCCGCGGGCCGCGATGCCTACCACGGTCCCGCACTCGTCAGGTACTACGGTCGCCTCACCGTCCTCGCCGGAGCGGGCGCCATCGTCGCCCCGGTCGTCGGCGGGCAGCTGGCCGCGATCGCGAGCTGGCGCGCGATCTTCTGGCTCCTTGCGGCCCTCGGGGCGGTGATCCTCGTCGCCGTGATCCTCGCGCTGCCCGAGACGCTGCATCCGGGCCCCCGTTCCCGCGGTGCGGTGCGGACTGCGTCCGCGGGTACCGCGCGAGTGCTCACCCACCCGACGGTGCTTCACATGGCGGCGGTGGCCGCCCTGTCGAACGGGGCGGTCTTCGCCTACCTCGGCGGCGCGACCTTCGTGCTCCAGGACGAGTACGACCTCTCCGCGCAGAGCTACTCGTACGCTTTCGCCGTGAACTCGGCGGGCTACCTCGTCTTCGGTCTCGCCGGAGCCCGCGCGGCGACACGTCAAGGGGACCTGCGCACGATCGTGCAAGGCGTCTCCCTAGCCACCGCGGGTGCAGCCGGAGTGACCGTGGCGGGGGCGATGTCCGCCGACCTGAGCATCGTGCTGGCCTGCCTGTTCGCGATCCTGAGCGGCGTGGCGTTCGCGACGCCGTCGGCCACGGCCGTCGCCCTGCGGCCCTTCCCCGCGGCGGCGGGCTCCGTCGCCGCGGTGCTGGGCGTCGCCCGATACGGCGCGGGCGGGCTCGCCGCGCCGCTCGTGGGGATCGGAGGCGCCACGAGCGCGTCGTCGCTCGGTGCCGTGGCGGCCGTCGCTCTCGGCGCAGCGCTCGTGGCGGTCGTCTCCTGGACCCGGTCGCACCACGACCGGTGACCGTCGCGGGCTCCCACCGTCAACCCTTGGTCGCGCCGGACGTGAGTCCCGCGACGATGTGCTTCTGCGTGAAGAGGGCGAAGACCATGATCGGAACCGTGACGGCCACGGAGGCGGCCATGAGGGCTCCCCAGTCGATGCTCGCGTAGGAGATGAAGTTGAAGAGCGACACCGGCAGCGTTCGAGTGTCGTTGTCGGACAGCACCAGCGCGAACATGAAGTTGTTCCATGAGAAGATGAAGGCGAGGATCGACGCCGTCGCCATCCCGGATCGCGCCAGTGGCACCGCGATGCGCGCGAACGCACCGATGGCCGTCAGCCCGTCGACCTGAGCGGCCTCCTCCAGCTCGAGAGGCACCCCGTCGAAGAACGACAGCATGATGTAGAGGATCAGGGGCACGGACACGAACATGTGAGCGAGGACGAGGGCCTCGTACCCGCCGACCAGCCCGAGTTGCGAGAACACATAGTACCAGGGCACCAGCAGCGTGACGGCGGGGACCATGCGCCCGAGCAGGACCACGGCCGCGGATCGGCGCATGGCGAACCGGCTCATGGAGTAGGCGGCGGGAACGGCGATGAGGAGCGAGAGGGCGGTCGAGGCGACTCCGACCCAGGCGCTGTTGAGCAGGGCGGGGAGGAAGTCCTGCTGAGCGAAGACGGTGACGTAGTTCTGGAGCGTGGGCGTGAACACGAGTATCCGGTCCGCGTCGTAGACGTCGATATTCGTCTTGAGCGAGGCCGTGGCCATCCAGAGCAGGGGAGCGGCGAGCGCGCCGAGCACCGCGACGATGCCGGCCGCTCGGCACCATCCGAGCGCGCGTCGACGGATCGATCTCGTGCGTCTCACGCGTGACCCCGTCCGCGCCGGAGCAGGATCAGCAGCATGGCGCCGACGATCATGAGGAAGAACAGTACGAGCACAGTGGATGCGCGCCCGTAGTCGTTGTAGTCGAAGTTGAGCCCGTAGGCGTAGATGTTCAGGGTCTCGACCTCGTGGAACGAACCGCCGCCGCGGCCCTTGACGGCGTACAGGATGTCGAAGGTCTTCAGAGCGTCGATGCTGCGCAGAAGCAACGCGGCGAGGATGGTCGGCATCATCATCGGGACGGTGACCAGACGCAGGCGGGCCCAGTAGCCCGCTCCGTCGACACGCGCGGCCTCCTCCGCCTCGTCGCTGAGGCTGGTCAGTCCGGCGAGCAGGATGAGGGCGACCATCGGCGTCCACTGCCACACGTCCACCAGTACCAGTGTCGGCAGCGCGGTCGCGGCGTCGGTGACGAATCCGCTGCGCGGCAGGCCGAGCATCTGAAGGATCTGATTGGCGGCTCCGATGTTCGGCTCGAGGATCAGCAGCCACATCATCCCGACGGCCACGGGCGTGGCGACGAGAGGAAGCAGGATGACCACCCGGACGAGACCCTGAGCGCGGAAGGGCCGTCGGAGCAGGAGCGCGATGGTGAAGCCGAGAGTCATCTCGAGCGCCACCGCTGCGACGGTGAAGCCGGCGGTCCGCGCGACCGCCGGCCAGAAACGGGTGGTGTCGGTGAGCACGTCGGCGTAGTTCGCGACACCGACGAAGTCGAAGGGCGCGCGGATGGAGCCCCGAGCGTCGGTGAGGCTGAGCACCACCGTGTACGCGAGCGGGAAGACGATGAGACCGGTCACGAAGACCATCGCGGGGAGCGAGAAGACCCACTTGCGGTGCCGATTCGCCCATCGGCTCACGCCCCCTGCCGCGTTCGTCGGGCCCGAGGCGGCTCGGGCCGTGGTCGTCATCCGCGATCGTCGTCGAGCAGGACCTGGAACGCCTCGCTCGCCGCGTCGGCCGCGTCGGCGACATCGCCCCCCTGGATCGCCACGACGAGCGGCTGGCCGACGATGTCACGGGCCTCGCCGACGCGAGCGACCCGCGGCCGGTCGTATCCGACCCCGATTCGCACCGACTCCGCGATGACCGCGGAGAGGTCCTCGGGGAATCCGGACAGGCCCTCGGGGTCGTCCCAGACCGAATCGCGTGCACCGGGCACACCCGCCTGCTGGAACTCGAGCACCTGGTCGGCGCCGGTCATGTACTCGATGAACCGCCAGGCGGCGTCCTTGTTCGTCGAGTACTCGCTGATACCGAGGGCGTACGACGGGATGTTGAACGGCTTGGCTCCGGCGGGGCCGGCGGGGAAGACGGCGAATCCGACATCGTCGGCCACGGCGGACTTCGCCGGGTCGGTCGCGTTGAGGTACAGGCTGTCGGCCTCCGTGTAGAAGCCTGCGCCGCCCTGGCTGAACACGGCCATCGCCTCGGTCCACCCGAAGCTCGTCGCGCCCTCGGGTCCGTAGTCGCGCAGCAGCCCGCCGTAGTACTCGTAGGCATCGACCGCTTCGGGCGAGTCGATGGCCGCCGCGCCGTCGTCATCGGTCCAGTCCCCTCCGAAGCCGTACAGATAGCTGGCGAAGGTCGGCACGGCCTGAGCCGTCGCACCGCGCCCCACGAAGCCGGCGACGTCGGTGTTGCCGTCCTGGATGGCCGCAGCCGCCGCCTCCAGCTCCTCGAGCGTTTCGGGAACCCCGAGGCCCGCGGCCGCGAGCAGATCGGTGCGGTAGTAGAGCACCTCGCGCTCGGTGACGGCCGGGATGCCGACGAGGCTCCCGTCCACGGTGAGCGCCTCGAGCGGACCCTCCTGGAAGTCCGAGAGGTCCCACTCCTCCGCTTCCTCCGCATAGGCGGAGAGGTCCGACAGCCAACCGTTCTGCGAGAACAGCTCGCCCTCCTGCAGAGTGCGGAACATCATCACGTCGATCTCGTCCGAACCGGCGTTCAGCCGGACGTTGTACTGGTCCGACAACTGGTCCTCGCCGTAGACCGTGACCTCGACGGTGAGGCCGGTCTCCTCCTCGAAGACGGGGATGACCGCCCGTACCTGATCGGTGTACACGTGATTGCCCATCGTCACCTGCAGGACCTCGTCGTCGCCGTCGTCCGACGCGCCGCCCGCGCACGCGGTCACGACGGTCGCCAGGGCCGCGATCGTCGCCACTCTCGCCGAGATCCTCGTACGGGTGCTGTGCATGACCGGTTCCTCCTCGTCGAGTGCCGACAGCGGGTCGGGCCGTGCCCGCCCCTGGTCGAGGCTCAGCGTACTAGAACGATCTAGTAGACGCTAGAGGAGCTCGTCACCGCGTTCCCGAGTCCCGTCGTGCGGAGTCAGAGTTCCGAGGCGCTGCGGGCCAGCGCCGAGCTCTCGCGCACGACGAGCTCGACCGGGGCCGTGACGTGCCTCTCCGGAGCGCCCTCGACGGCCGCGAGCCCGATGGCGGCGTCGGCCGCCGACGCCCCGAGACGACGCGGCTCGATCGCGACGGTGGTCAGCGACGGCACCGACATCGCGGCGTCGGGCACGTCGTCGAAGCCGATCACGCTCACGTCGGTCCCGGGAGCCACTCCCGCCCGGCGGAGACCGTCCATGAGACCGATCGCCACGGCGTCGTTGAAGCAGCACACGGCAGTGATCCCGTCGTTCTCCTGCAGCAGTCGCTCCGTCGCGACCAAGCCGCCCGTCCTCGAGGGAGCACTGCTCACCACTGTGCGGGCCTCGTGCTGCAGCCCGTTCTCCTCCATCGCCGAGTGGAATCCGTCCGCCCGGGTGGCGAAGGTCTCGGTTCCCGGCCGCCCACCGAGGAAGGCGATCCGCCGGTGCCCCAACGCGATCAGGTGGTCGACCGCCAGCCGGACGCCCGTGCGGTTGTCCGACACGACGGAGGACACCGAGGAGGACACGCTCCGACCGACCTGCACCACGGGCACGCCCTGAGCGCGCAGCGTCTCGAGATCCCCGGGCGGAGTCCCTCCGGCCGGAGAGATGATGAGTCCGGCGATGCCGTGCTCGCGCATCGAGGAGATGATGCCGCGCTGGTGGTCCACATCGTCGCCGGAGTGCGCGAGGAACTGAACGAAGCCGTTGGCGCGCGCCGTGGAGTCGATGCCGACCGCGATCTCGCTGAAGACGCTGTTGGTCAGGTCGTGGATGATGACGCCCAGAACTCTCGACTGGCTCTCCCGGAGGGACGCGGCGCCGCGGTTGTACACGTAGCCGAGCTCGTCCATGGCGGCCCTGACCCGCTGGACTGTCGCCTCGCTGATCGAGCGGTCCCCCCGCAGCACGAGCGAGACGGTCGAACGGGAGACACCGGCGGCCGCGCCGACGTCGACGATGGTGATCCGTTGGCGCGCCATCGCGTTCCCCTTCGCCCTCCGTCGGGTTCACAGTACAGGGGACGACGCGGTCGTCGGCGGCCGCAGCACCCGATCGGGGCCGCATAGGAAGCGCACCCGGGGCTTGCGGTCGTACTAGAACGATCTAGTATCGTATTGCGATGGCTTCCGCAGACCGAATCTCCGACGTGAAGACGTTCATCGTCGCGGGAAGTCGGTGGGGGTGGGTACTCGTCAAGATCGAGACCGAGAGCGGTCTGTACGGCATCGGAGAGGCCTCGCTGGAGGGGCGCGAGCTGACGATCTCCGCGGCGGTGAGCGAGATGCGGCGGTATCTCGTCGGCAAGGACCCCGCTGAGATCGCGCGGCACACCTTCGCCCTCTACCGCGAGCCGATCTGGTCGGGCGGCCCTGTCCTGCAATGCGCGATCAGCGGGATCGACACCGCCCTGTGGGACATCAAGGCGAAGCGCGCCGACATGCCGCTCTTCGAGCTGCTGGGGGGGCGCATGCGGTCGGAGCTGCGCCTCTACGCGAACGCGTGGTGGTACGAGGGCGGAAGTCCCGACGATGTCGCCGCCGCCGCCGCCCGTACGGTCGAGCGCGGGTTCTGCGGGTTGAAGTTCAATCCCTTCAATCGGCAGCCGGGTACGGAGCCGTACTACCTCGACCCGGCGGTGCTGTCCACGGGCGTGGAGTACGTCGCCGCGGTCCGCGACGCCATCGGGTACGACGTCGACCTCTTCGTCGACCTCAACGCCAGCTTCCTCAACGTCGGCGACGCGTACCGCGTGCTGACGGCGCTCGCTCCCTTCCGGCTCGGCTTCGTCGAGGAGCCTCTGGCGCAGGAGAACTTCGCGGCGATGGCGGAGTTCCGCCGCCGGTCCGTCATCCCGATCGCCACCGGTGAGCGCCTGTTCTCGGCGTTCGAGTTCGAGAACCTCATCGATGCGCGCGCGGCCGACATCGTGCAACCGGATCTCGCCCACTGCGGCGGGATCACGGCCGGCATGAAGATCGCCGCGCGCGCGGAGCTCGCCTACCTCCCCGTCGCGCCCCACAATCCGAACGGCCCCGTGTGCGAGAGCGCGTCGGCGCACCTCGCCACCGCGATCCCGAACTTCGGGTATCTCGAGGTCTTCCCGGGCGAGGCGTGGCGACCGGAGGTCGTCGGGGAGCCGTACACGCTCTCCGGCGGGCGATTGACGCTCTCGGAGCGTCCCGGGCTCGGCGTCGACTTCGACGAGGCCGCCGCACTGGCGCGTCCCTACGTGTCCAAGGACATCGCGGACTTCCACGTACGCAACTACACCGGGCGGGCCCTTTGACCGTCGTCGGGATGGCCGCCATGGGGGTCATGGGCGCGGCTGTGGCCGCCCGCCTCGACCGCGCCGGCATCCGCGTGGTCACCTCGACGGCCGGGCGCAGCGAGGTCACGCGCCGACGGGCGGCGGAGAGCGGGGCGCGGGAGCTCGCCTCGATCGATGCGGTCGTGGCCGACGCCGATGTCGTGCTCTCGATCACGGGCTCCGCGCAGGCGCCCGTGCTCGCACACCGGATCGCGGAGGCCGTCGCCGCCACCGGCTCCGCCGTGGTGGTGGCCGAGTGCAACCTGCTCGAGCCCTCGGTCATGATCGGGCTCGGCGAGACGCTCGGGGCCGCGGGTGCCCGCGTCGTGGACGCGGGCATCGTCGGTCCACCGCCCGACGACGCCCGCTCACCGTTGTTCTACCTCTCCGGCCCCGATACCGCGCCGCTCGACTTCCTCGCCCGCGCGGGCATCCCGACCCGGGTGGTGAGCGCACGCGTCGGCGATGCCTCGGCGCTCAAGGTCGCGTCAGCGGCGGTGTGGCAGGGCTGCCTCGCCCTGATCGCCGACGTGCTCCTGATGACCGAGCGACGTGGGCTCATGGCCGAGCTCCTCGACGACCTGCGGCGCAATCAGACGCAGTTGCACGGATGGTTCCTCGACGCTCTCGAGGAAGCGGTGCCCCGCGCGGCGCGCTGGTCGGGCGACATGGCGGCGATCAGCCGCACGATGGCGTCGGGCGGCTCGAGTGAGCAGTACCACGCGGCTGCCGCCGTCCTCTACGGCAGGCTCGCCGGCGTCGCGCGGGACACCGGAGGCGACGCGGGCGTGGGCGCGACGACGATCCTGACCGAGCTGGCCGCCGTGTCGATGTCCGGCGCGGGCCGCGGTCCGGTCCGACACGAGGGGACATGAGGACGCGATGAACAGCTCGAGACCGTCGACCGACCCGGCGACCCTGAACTCCGATCCCGACGGTGCGGACCTTCGGGCCGTGACCGTCGCGCCGATGCGCGCGGACGCGGCCCGTCTCGCCGAGTTCGCGTCGCAAGCGCTGCAAGCGGTCGGCGTGCCCGCGGATGATGCGGACCTCACTGCGAGGATCCTGGTCGACGCCGACGTCCACGGCACCGAGACGCACGGCATCGCACTGCTCTACACGCACTACATCCAGCTCATCAAGGGCGGCGAGGTGAACACGACACCGGCGATCGCGGTGCACCAGGGCAGTCCGACGACGGTCTCGGTCGACGGCGACCGCGGCCTCGGGATGCTCGTCAGCGAACGGGCGATGCGGGAGTGCCTGAGGATGGCGCACGAGTACGGGTCGGGCTGGGCGACCGTGTTCAACAGCACGCACTCGGCGGCCGGCGCGCACTACGTGAGGATGGCGGCGGAGCAGGGCATGATCGGGTTCCACTGGTCGACCGGCGGATCGACCATCGCCGTGCCCGGCGGGCGGGGGCGCCTGCTCGGCAACAACCCGTTCTCCTTCGGAGCACCGGCCGGCTCTCATCCGCCGCTGGTGTTCGACATGGCGCCCTCGACGACGATCCGGCCGAAGATCCGGCAGCGGGCGCTGCGCGGACAAGGACTGCCGCCCGGGTGGACAGTCGATGCGGACGGCGAGCCGATCACCGACCCGGTCGAGTTCTTCCGCAAGGAAGGCGCGATCCTGCCGCTCGGCGGCACCGCGGAGAACGGTGCGTACAAGGGCTTCGGCTTGCTCCTCATGTCCGATGTGATGACGGGCGTGCTCTCGGGCGACGGAGGCAGCCTCCTGCGACGCAAGGGCGAGCACAGCCACGCGTTCGGAGCGCTGCGCGTCGACGCCTTCTCGACGGGCGAGGACTTCGGCGAGACCATGGACGCCGTGATCGATGCTCTGCACGACGCGCCGGCGATCGGCGACGCACCCGTCCGGTATCCCGGAGAGCGCGCCGCGGACGTCGCTCGCGAGCGGCGGGAGAACGGGATCCCGCTCCTCAACCTCGTAGCCGACGAACTGGCGGAGATGGCGGCCGAGCTCCGCCTCGACCTCGACGCGGTCTGGATCCGCGGGTGAGGCCCCGCCTGCGACTCGGCATGGTCGGTGGAGGTGAAGGGGCCTTCATCGGAGCGGTGCACCGGCTCGCGGCGCGCTTCGACGATCGCTTCGAGTTGGTGGCCGGCGCCCTGTCGTCGGATCCCGGTCGGGCGCTGTCGAGTGCCGACGCGATGGGGCTCCCCTCCGAGCGCAGCTACACCGACTTCCGGGAGATGGCCCGCGCCGAGGCGGCACGAGCCGATGGAGTCGAGGTCGTTGCCATCGTCACTCCGAATCACCTCCACCGTGACGTGGCCGTCGCCTTCCTCGACACGGGCGTGCACGTGATCTGCGACAAGCCGCTCAGCCTCACCGTCCCCGAAGCCGCGGACATCGCGGCGGCGGCGGCCCGCAACGACCGCGCCGTCGTCGTCACCTACGGTTTCAGCGGCTACCCCATGGTGCGCGCCGCTCGCGAGCTGGTGCGCGAGGGAGCGCTCGGCGCCGTGCGCAGCGTCCAGATCGAGTACGCCCAGGACTGGCTCGCGCTCGCGCCCGATGCGCCACCCGACACGGCACTCGGCGGCTGGCGGGTCGACCCGGCTCGAGGGGGCTCCGGTGGATGCCTCGGCGACATCGGCACGCACGCCTTCCACATGGCGGAGTTCGTCGTCGGATCGGCGGTGCAGTCCGTCTCGGCCGAGGTCCGGATCTCGTCGCCGGGACGACAGGTGCCCGACGAGGCGAGGGTCGCGCTCGAGTGGGCGGACGGTGCGTTCGGGTCGTTGTGGGTGAGTCAGATCGCGATCGGCAACCGGAACGCTCTGAGCTTCCGGGTGTTCGGCGACCGTGCATCCGTCGGCTGGCATCAGGAGCGTCCCGAGCGACTCGAGTACGCTCGCCTCGGCGAGGCGACGCGAACCCTCGTCCGGGGTGACCCGTCGGCGGGCGCGGCGGCGGCGAGGGCGTCACGAGTGCCCGCGGGTCACCCGGAGGGATATCTGGAGGCCTTCGCGCAGCTCTATCGCGAGGCCTCCGACCTTCTCTCGGCGTGGCCGGACCGACCGCCGGGCGACACCGTGGCTGACCTTCCGGGCCTGCGCGAGGGTGTCCGCGGCATGCAGTTCATCGAGGCCGCTCTCGAATCGGACCGCAGCGGTGCCGCGCGGATCGCACTGCCTTCCACACCTTGACCGCCATGCGCATCCTCACCGTCGGTGTCACCGGGCGGCTCGACGCCGCAGTCCGAGCGACCCTGCGACCTGGGCAGGAGCTCATCGCCTACGACGGCGACCTGCTGGATGTCGAGGCGCTCGGCGCCGCGGCGGGAGCGGCCGACGCCGTGGTCGTGCAACCGGACGCCACCGACCGGGATGCCGGCGTCGCGCTGCTCGACGCGTCGGCGCCGGTGCACCGCGTGGTGACGACCGTGCGACGCGGCGCGCGAGTGGTCCTGCTCAGCTCGCTTCGGCTGTTCGAGCGGTACCCCGTCGATCAGAAGGTGTCGGAGTTCTGGCGCCCCCTGCCGACGACCGCGACGGGAGACCTCGTGCCGTTCATCGCGGAGACCGTGGTCCGCGAGGCCGCGCAGGAGCTGCCGATCTCGGCCGTCTGCCTGCGATTGGGCGAACTCGTCGGGGACGACGCCGCGCCGGATCGGCGCGCCCTGCACGTCGACGACGCGGCGCGCGCCATCCAACTCGCGTTGGAGTTCACGCCGGAGGCGCAGGATGGCAGCTCGGGATGGTGGGTGTTCCACATCGTGGGTGCCGGCGACACCCGCTTCCCCTCTGCACTGGCCTCCGTGCGGTCGCCCTACCCCAACGGCGGACGGGTGTCGTCGCTGGGCTACCGGCCGCGGCGCGATGTCGCCAGCGGCGCACCCTTCGACGCACGTCCCGCGCGGCCCCCCACTCGCATCGAGCGCACCGCGGGCACCGCCGGCCACCGACGGCTCGTGATCTTCGGGGCGGGCGGCCCGTTCGGGGCCGCCGCGGCGGAACGCCTCGCCGACCGGATGAGGCTGCGCCTGACCGACCGGCGCCCCTACGCGGAGGTGATCGCCACCGCTGCGCCGCAGTCACCGGGAGCGCCTGTCCCGGTCCTCTGGGCCGCCCCGCGTCACGAGACGGCGGTGGTCGACGTCGCCGACCGCGCACAGGTGCTGACCGCGATGAATGGCGCGGACGTCGCGCTCAACCTCACCGTCGTGCGCGACCACCCGATCGACTGCTTCCGGGTGAACACGGTCGGCGCCCTCAACGTCCTCCGCGCAGCGGTCGAGACGGGCGTCCGGCGAGTCGTCCTCACCGGACCGAATCAGGTCTTCAACCCCATGCCGGGCGCCTACTGGAGCGACTTCGGCCTCGGCTCCGACCTGCCGCAGCGCCCCGGCGCCCACGTGTACATGCTGAGCAAGCACCTCGGCCAGGAGCTGGCGCGGGTGTTCGCGCAGGAGCACGGTCTCGAGATCGTGTCGCTCGTCTTCGGGTACTTCGCCGACCCGGTGACCTCGAGGGCCGACCCCTTCGGCGCGCATCCGTTCACAGTGTCGTGGGACGACACGGGCGAGGCGATGGCACGAGCCGTCCTCGTGCCGTCGTATCCGCACCCCTTCGAGGTACTTCACGTGCAGGGGATGCTTCCGCACGGCAAGTACCGCACCGACCGCATCCGCGAGGTGCTCGGGTGGGCGCCGGCCGACGACCTTCGCAGGCTGTGGACGCGGGACGACAGCGGGTGGGCGGCGGCCGCCCCTCCGACGTGAGGACGTGCGAGCACCGTGGCGGCTCGACCCACGGACCCGACCTGCTGCTCGACGCGATCGGCGGCTGCGCGAGGGCTCGAGGACCATGGTCCGCCTCGCGGACCGGGCGAGCAGACTGTCCGGCCGCGCGCGGTCTAGGGTGACTCTCGACGACACCGTCGGTGGCGATCCGGCCCGAGCCGCCGGCCCCGACCCCGGAGGAGCACCACGCCTGCCATCCGCACCGCCGTCATCGGATCCGGCACGGCCGGCCGTGTCTTCCACGCCCCGCTCGTCGCCGCGGAGGGACGTTACGAGCTGCGAGCGGTGGTGACGGCGTCGCCCGAGCGGGGCGCAGCGGTCTCCGCCGAGTACCCGGATGCGGTCGTGCTCGACTCGCCCGACGCGCTGTTCGCCCGCGCCCACGACTTCGACCTCGTCGTGGTCGGCACCCCCAACAGCAGTCACGTGCCGCTGGCGCGACGCGCGATCGCCGCCGGACTCGCGGTGGTCGTCGACAAGCCCGTCGCGATCGCGAGCGCCGACGCCCGTGCGCTCGTCGCCGAGGCGAACGACGCGGGAGTGCCCCTCACGGTGTTCCAGAACCGGCGCTGGGACGGCGACTTCCTGACCCTGCAGGAGCTGATCGCCGGCGGCGAGGCGGGAGAGATCCGCACGTTCGAGACGGCGTTCGAGTGGTGGACGCCGAAGGTGCGCACGAAGTGGAAGGACACCACCCCGGCGGCGGAGGGCGGCGGACTCGTCTACGACCTCGCACCGCACCTCGTGGACCAGGCGATCCGGTTGTTCGGACCGGTCGGGGAGGTGCGTGCGGAGCTCGACCGACGTCGTCCCGGGGCGGTGGCGGAGGATGACGCTCTGGTCTCCCTGCGACACGAGAGCGGGGTGCGCTCACGCCTGTGGATGAGCGCCGTCGCGCCGGTGCCCCGACCGAGGTTCCGGGTGGTCGGGTCGCGCGCGGTGGTCGAGGTGCACGGTCTGGACCCGCAGGAGGGTCAGTCGATCGCCGGACTGAGACCGCGCGACTCCGGCTACGGGGTGAGCGACCCCGATCGCGTTGCCCGGGTGCGCACCCCGGAGGGCGAGCGCCCGGTCCCTCTCCGACCGGGTGCGCACCTCGAGTTCTACCGGCTCCTCGCCGACGCGCTCCTCGACGGCGCACCGCTGCCGGTCGACCCCGCCGACAGCATCCGCGGGCTCGAGGTGATCGAACGGGCCCTCGCGGAGGTGCGGTGACGGATCGACGACGTGCGAGTCGCTTCGAACCCGCCGACGATCGGCCCGCCGCGGGCGCCTCTCCGGGTTCGACGGAGGGCGCCGGCCGCGGTCGATGCTGACGGGCTATCGGGGGCGGCGTCCGAGCGCGACGATCGCCACGACGGCGCACACGAGGACGAGCACGCCGTACCCGTAGGCGATCCGGTCGGGGGCCAGCACCGTGGTGAGCTGGCCCGCGGCGAGCCCAGGCGCCGCCGCGCCACTGTAGGAGATCAGGTAGAGGGTGGCGAGCAGGCCGGCGCGGTCGGCCGGGGCCGCCGGGCTCAGCACCGCGCGCATGCCTCCCGCGTTGGCGCTGCCCTGCGCGATGCCGGCGACGGCGCTCACGGCGAGGAACCACCAGATCTGCGCGAGGTGGAGAGTGAGGAGGATGCCGGCGGTCGCCACCACGAACAGGATCAGCCCGACGCGCATCGCCGTCGTGGGCTGCAGCCGGCCGGTCATCAGCCCGCCGATCGGGCTGAGCACGACGATCGAGGAGAACACCAGCGCCACGACGAGCGCGTTCCTGGTACCGAGCTCGTCGGCGGCGAGTACCGGCGAGAACGCCTGGTAGAAGCCGCTGAGCGCCCAGGTGCCGACCAGGGCTGCTCCGACCGCGAACAGCAGCCGGCCCTGACCGCGGGGGACCAGAACGCGGGGGCGCAGGGAGGCGAGCGCGCCCGGTGTCCTGCGCACGGTCTCCGGGCAGAGGGCGAGCAGGGCGGCGAGGATCACCAGCGCGGCGGCGATCACCTCGAAGACGAGCGTCCGAGGTGCCGGGACGTACTGCACGAGCACCCCGGAGATCAGGGCGCCGAGGGGTATCGCGAACGGTGGCGCGTTGCTGGTGATCACCGGTCCGTGGGCGAGACCACCGGCGAGGACCCGACGCTCTCGGCCCGGATACAGGCCGGCGTTCCTGCGGCAGCGCAGATCCCGGGCGTCATGACCACCTACAAGCACCCGCTGCTGTACTCGCAGGAGACGAACCGAGGCGGGGGAACCAACGCGATCGCCGACGAGCGCACGATCCGCGAGGTCTACGGGCCGCCGTTCGAGGCCGCGATCCGCGGGGGTGCCGCGTCGGTGATGTGCTCGTTCAACAAGGTCAACGGCGACTACGCCTGCGAGAGCGACTATGTGCAGAACCAGCTGCTCCGCGAGGCGTTCGGGTTCGAGGGGTTCGTGCAGTCGGACTACCTCGCCACGCACAGCACCGCCCCGGAGCTCGGCCTCGACATGGAGCTGCCCGCTCCGCTGTACTACGGCGAGGAGCTGCTCGCCGAGGTCCGCGACGGTGAGACCAGCATCGAGGTCATCGACACCGCTGTCACGCGGATCCTGCGGGTCATGTTCGAGAACGGCCTCTTCGACTCCCGTCTGCCGGAGTCGGATCAGGAGATCGACTACGCCGCGAACGCCGCGGTCTCCCAGGAGGTCGAGGAGGGCGCGATCACCCTGCTGCGCAACGACGGCGTGCTGCCGCTCGGCGACGCGTCCGGCTCGATCGCCGTCATCGGCGCCGACGTCGACCGTCCGTCGCGTCTCGGCGGATCGAGCTTCGTCACCTACCCCTCGGACTCCCGGGGTCTGCTCAAGGGCATCCGCGACCAGGCGCCGGAGGGCGTCGACGTGCGCACCGCGCCGGGTACCGACCCCCTCGCGTCGGGCGACGGCGTGTTCCTGGGGTACCAGCCCCTGTCCTCCTCGGTGCAGCGGACCCCCGACGGCGAGCCGGGCGTCCAGGCGAAGTTCTACGCGAGCGACGACCTGACCGGCGACCCGATCGTGGAGCGCACCGAGCTCGACACGACCGTCAACCTCTTCGCCTTCAACGTGTACTCCGATGTCGCCCGGATCACCCCGCCCGGCAACGCGCGATCGGTGCGCACCACCAGTGTGCTGACCGTGCCGTCGACCGGCGAGTACGCGCTCTCGGGCTTCGGCGCCGAACGCTGTGGATCGACGACCGGGAGGTGGCCACGTTCGACTCGCCGAGCTACCAGACCACCGTCGCCACCGATCCGATCACCCTCGAGGGCGGCTCGGAGCACACGCTCCGCGTCGAGTACCGCGTCACGGGACCCCGTGTCGGGGGCCTCGAGCGCGGCGGCGTCCAGCTCGGCTGGCAGACCCCGGACGGCGTCTACAGCCCCGACGTGCAGGAGGCGGCCGCGGTCGCCGCCGAATCCGACGTCGCCGTCGTGTTCGCCCGCACCTTCGAGGGCGAGGGCCAGGACTCCGCCGATCTCAACCTGCCGCGCGATCAGGACGACCTGATCGCCGCCGTGGCCGCGGCGAACCCGAACACCGTCGTGGTGCTCGCCACCGGGGCACCAGTGCTGACACCGTGGCGCGACCAGGTCGCCGCCATCCTGCAGGGCTACCAGGGCGGCCAGGAGCAGGGCGACGCGTTCGCGCGCGTCCTCTTCGGAGCGGTCAGCCCGTCGGGCAGGCTCCCGTACACCATGGCGGACACCGAGGAGCAGTACGAGACGCTCGGCGTGCTCAACCCGGTGGAGACCGACGAGACGCTCGACGTCCCGTTCACCGAGGGCGTGTACCTCGGCTACCGCGGGTTCGAGCGCGCGGGGCTGACCCCGGCCTTCGCGTTCGGCCACGGCCTCGGCTACACGACCTTCGACTATGGAGACGTGACGGTGACGCCGACCCGCAACGACGGCTCGGAGCCCGTCACGGTCGCCTTCCCACTCACCAGCACGGGTGACAGGGCGGGCACCGAGGTCGCGCAGGTCTACGTGAACGCGCCGAACCCCGAGGGCGTCGCCGTGAAGAAGCTGGCGGGCTTCGCGAAGGTCGAGCTGGAGCCGGGCGAGTCGCAGGACGTCGAGGTCGTGATCGACCCCGAGTCGGTGTCGCACCCGCTGTCGTACTGGGACAACGCGACCCACGCCTGGATCACGCCCGCCGGTCGGTACACCTTCTCGGTGGGATCGGCGTCGGACAACATCTCCGACACGGCGGAGTTCGTCGTCGCTCCGAAGGTGGACGCGGTCGTCGTCGCCGCCCCGCGGCCCATCGTCGGGACGACGCGGACGGACTTCACCCTGCCGGTGTACGTGCGTCCGCTGACCCGAGGCGTGGTCGCCGAAGGCACGGTGACCGTCAAGGTCAACAACAAGACCTTCGAGGGAACTCTCCGGCGAGGTCGCGTCGACCTGCCACTGGGCCGGCTCGCCGCCGGCGTGCACACGATCTACCTGAGTTACGGAGGCAGCAACGCGGTGAACCAGGCGACGGGACGGTCGATCGTGGTCGTCCGACGGTAGCGGCGTCCGACCCGATGCCGCCGGGGGAGGGGCGCTTCGGCCCCCTCCCCCGGTAGCGCTCGGGTGAAGATCGATACCGCACCGCACCGCACCGCACCGCACCGCACCGCAGCGCGATCCGGTCCGACCCGACCCGACCGTGGGATCCCCGACGTCGCGAAGAGTGCGGCGACGGCCTTCCGCGCCGCTTTCCGCCGCTCCTACAGTGTGGAGCGTGAGTCACAATGACGAGGTTCATGCCTTCCTGTCCACGCGACGCGCGAGGATCCGGCCGGAGGAGGTGGGGATCGCCACCACCGGAAGCGACCGCCGGGTCGCCGGCCTCCGTCGGGAGGAGGTTGCTGCCCGGGCGGGTATCAGCCTCGACTACTACAAGCAGCTCGAGCGCGGCGAGCTCCGCGGTGCGTCGGAGGCCGTACTGGAGATGCTGTCTCGTGCGTTACGCCTCGACGAAGCGGAACGGAGCCATCTGCTGAACCTCGCGGCGACCTCGAACCGGACGATCCGCGGCCGATCGTCACCCGTGGGCCATGCGCACCTCGCCCGAGGTGCGACCGAGCTGCTGGCGCACCTCACGGTCCCGGCCGTGGTCTACAACGAGATACTGGACCTGCTCGATGCGAACCGACCGGGCAAGGCGCTGTTCTCCGAGTTCTTCCGAGGCGATCCTCGCACCCGCCCAATCTCGCCCGACGGCTCTTCCTCCACCCGGACGCCCGGCCGTTCTGGATCGACTGGGAGTCGTCGGCGCGGTCGACCGCGGCGATCCTGCGCCGGCAGCTGGCCTGTCGACCCGCGGATGGAGCGCTCCGGGCGCTCGTCGCCGATCTCGCCGCGGGAAGCGAGGACTTTCGCCGGATCTGGGCTCTGGACGACGTGCACTGGCATCGCGAGGGCCGGAAGAGATTCCGGCATCCCGCGGTGGGCGAGATCGAGCTGGCCTACCAGACGATGCGGATCGACGGCGCCGACGGCAACCTCGTCGTCGTCGCCTTCAGCGCGACCGACTCCACCTCCGAGTCGGCGCTGAGACGCCTGACGCCTGAGCCGCCAGCGCCGACCCTCGACGACGGCAGGGGCGGATGAGCCGGGGCGGGCGCATCCGTGTACTGGCAGATCCTCCCAGAGCGCGCCGGAGCGACCTACGGTGAGGACATGGACAACGAAGCAGACGTGCGCGAGTTCCTCCGCACACGCCGCGCACGGATCAGCCCGGAGCAGGCCGGCCTGATCGGTGGCGGACGGCGGCGGGTCGAGGGTCTCCGGCGGGAGGAGGTCGCGATGCTCGCCGGCACCAGCAGCGACTACTACGCCAAGATGGAGCGGGGGCACCTCGAAGGCGTCTCCGACGAGGTGCTAGCCGCCGTCGCACGCGCCCTCCGCCTCGACGACGCGGAGACGGAGCACCTCTTCGACCTCGCCCGCTCCGCCGCGCCGTCTCCGAGCCGCAGGCGGGAACGTCCCGAGCAGACCGCCGTGCGACCCAGCCTCCAGCGTTTCCTCGACACGATCACCGGAACACCCACCTGGGTGCGCAACCGGCAGATGGACATCGTCGCGACCAACCCGCTCGGCCGGGCGCTCCTCGCCCCGCTGCTCGACGACCGGTCCAATCGGGACAACAACGCCGTCTTCGCCTTCCTCAACCCGGCGTCGCGCATCTACTACCCCGACTGGGAGCAAGGTGCCAGCAGCATCGTCGCCTCACTCCGGTCCGAGGCGGGCAGGAACCCGCACGACAAGGCGCTCACCGGACTGATCGGCGAGCTGGTGACCAGGTCGGACGACTTCCGCCTCCGCTGGGCCGCGCACGGCGTCCGCTTCCACCGCAGCGGAGCCAAGCGCATCCGCCACCCCGACGTCGGCGACCTCGACCTCACCTACGAAGCCTTCGACCTGCCCGACAGCCCCGGCTGGACCATGTACGCCTGCACCGCCGCCGCCGGGTCGCCCACCGAAGAGCGGATCGCGCTCCTGGGCAGCCTCGCGGTCACCCGTCAGACGATCGCGAACGGATGACCATGACCGACTCCACCACACCGCGCACCGCGGTCATCACCGGGGCGTCCTCGGGCATCGGCGAGGCCACCGCCCGGGCCCTGCACGCCGCCGGATACCGCGTCGCGCTCATCGCGCGACGCGCCGACCGCATCCGGGCCCTCGCCGAGGCGCTGGGCCCGGGTGCTCTCGCCCTCACGGCGGACGTGACCGACCGGGAGTCGCTGATCGCGGCGGCGGAGCGTGTCGAGGAGGAGCTCGGCGGCGCGGACGTGCTGATCAACAACGCCGGCATCATGCTGCTCGGACCGTTCTCCACCGACCAGCGCGACGACTACCGGCGCATGATCGAGATCAACCTGCTCGGGGCGATCACCACCACCGAGGTGTTCCTCCACCAGGTGACCCGGGGCCAGGGCGACATCGTCAACATCTCCTCCGTCGCCGGCCGCACCGCCCGGTCGGGCAACGGCGTCTACGCCGCGACGAAGTGGGGTCTGAACGGCTGGTCGGAGGCGCTGCGGCAGGAACTGCTCCCCGACGTGCGGGTCGCCCTCATCGAACCGGGCGTCGTCGCGACCGAGCTCCCGACGCACATCACCCACGAGGAGACCGGCGCCGCGGTGCAGCGGATGTACGACGACGCCACCGTCACCGCCGAGGACATCGCCGAGGTGATCGCCTTCGCCCTCTCCCGCCCGCGGCACCTCGCGATCAACGAGATCCTGCTCCGTCCCGCCGCTCAAGCGTGAACCGGAGCCGTTGAGCGGCCCCACTCGTCCTGGGCCCTCACGAGGGGTACGGGTGCACCCGCGGGGTGAGCGGACTCCTGCCGCCACCCCGCGCGAGCTCAGCGGACGCGTGCGCGGGCGGTGGTGCGTGCCCGGAATCCTCCGCTGATGTGCAGGTACGCCGGCACCTGCCGTCCGAGTACCGAGTCGAGCGCGGTGACGTCCGCATCGACGGCGTCGGCGACCGTCCTGGGTGAGACGCCGCGGCGCGCGGTGACGGCGATGTTCAGCGTCGGTGTGCCGGTGACGTCGAAGGTGGTGACGCGGGAGGCGAAGAGCTCGTCCCGGCGCGCCAGAGCATCCTCCAGCAGGGTCTCCGCCACACGCGCGTCGACCACCGTCGTGCCCTCGTCCTCCCGCGTCTCGCGGAGGAGGCGGCCGGTCCGACCGTGACCCTGCTTCACCATGAACGCGATCAGCAGTCCCGCGAGGAGCACGAGGACCGCGATCACGCCGATCGTGATCCAGCTGACCTCGGGGGTGAGGAGGCTGGCCGCGTGGGCCTCGTCGACGGAGCGCTGCACCGCGGGTGCGGTGCTGCTCCATCCGTCCCGCACGGCGGGGACGGTGACCACGGCGATCACTCCGAGACCGGTGACGATGAGCAGCAGGCCGACGATGACCAGGAACAGGCGGTTCAGACCCCGCCGTGTGCTGGTCATGCGCCGACCCGTGCCCGGTCGAGCACCGTCTTGGCCCGGGGTGTCGGGGTGAGGCCGAGCCCGTCGAGCTGCCAGGACACGGCCGCGGTGATGGCGGAGGTCGGTGTCGAGGCCCCGGATGCGGGCGTCACCCGTACCAGCGCCGAGCGGCGCGACATGCTCACCCGGGCGTGGTCGGGGTCGACGCCGCCCTCGAGAGCAGCGGTCCGAGCCAGCGCCGACGCGATCACCTCGTCATCGACCACGGTGAGCACCCGCTCGGAGGCCAGCGGGTGCCGCGGCCGCCGACCCGGTCGGACCGCGGCGATGATCAGCAGCAGCCCCACGAGTACGGCCACGACCCCGCCGATCACGACCGGCGCCGCGCTGTAGGAGGTCAGGCCCAGGATCGCGGTGCCCATCGCCGGTGGCGCGGCGATCAGCGGGGCGGCGCCGACCAGGGCCAGGATCGTCTCGGTCACCGCGTAGGCGATGGCGAGGATGAGGACGATCGCGAGGATTATCGCGAGCGTCGCACGCGGGGAGGTCGTCTCCCGGCGGCGGATCCGCTTGTAGATCCGCTCGGTGCTCGTCGTGGTGTCCGGGGTCATCGCACCCTCCTGGTGGCCGCGACCTCGACGCCGGTGAGGCGGAGAAGCACGCGGGAGATGTCGGACCCGGTGAGAGACCGCACCCGGGAGCGGATGTTCGACCGGGCCGACGCGGCCCGGTCGATCATGCTGCCACCGCCGCGGGCGACCGCGGACGGATCCTCGACGACGCGGGAGAGTGGGTCCGCGCGCATCGGCGCCTTCACGGTGAGCACGAGCGCGCCGCCGTCGTCGTCGAGATGGACTCCGACGGATCGGGCGCGCACGCTGAGCTCCTCCGCGGTCACCTGCGACACCACCCGGTCCAGCGCTCGCGGGGTGATCCGGGTGCGGCCGCGCGCAGTGACCGTCGTGTCGGTCACGAGGACGAGCGCCGGCCGCGCACCGCGTCGACGAGGGCGCCCGCGTCCAGCTCCCCGCTCACGAGTCGTCCGATCAGCGCACCGACCGCGATCGCCACGGCGATGCCGACGAACGGCCAGAACCCGAAGGCCGCCCAGCTGATCGCCAGTACGGCTCCGACGAGCATGCCGGTCTGAGTCGCGGTCACTGGACGCGCGACTCGGTCTGGGTGTCGTCGTCGTCCTCGGAGGGGATGTGGACGTCGTTGACGACGATGTTGACCTCGGTGACCTGGAGGCCGACGAGCGACTCGATCGCGTCGATGATCGCCGTGCGCACATCGTCTGCGACCTGCTGCAGCGACACGGGGTACTCCGCGACGAGGGACACGTCGGCCGCGACCTGGGTCTCGCCGACCTCGACGGTGACGCCCTGCGCGCTGTCCTTCTGGTTCAACGCCCCGCGGATGGCTCCGATCGCCCGGGCGGCGCCGCCGCCGAGCGCGAACACTCCGGGAACCGCCGATGCGGCGAGTCCGGCGACCTTGGCCACGACCGCGTCGTCGATCGTCGTCGTACCCAGGCTCGTGTCCTGGTTGAGGGTCGGAGGGAGCGCGGTCGCGGAGGTGGAAGCGGTGGTGGACATGAGTGCTCCTAGCACGTGAGTGAGGCCGGTGACGACCGACCCGGAAGCGGGTCACCTGTAGGTCGTTGCGAGGCGGGTGAACGTCACGCCCGATCTCGGATCCGTTCCCGATGCGCGAGGTCGAGCAGGGGTGCCCCCGGCTGCAGGGACCCGAGCGTCTCCGCGAGTCCGACTCTGCGGCGGATGGACCTCAGCGGCGGGGGAAGGTGCCGATCGTGATGGTCAGCCTGCGCTCCGCGACCTCGGATGCCACCTCGCTCAGCCGTCGACCATGGCTGCGCGCGTACTCCCGCAGCATGGCGAAGGCCTCGTTCATGTCGGCACCGGTGGAGTGGGCGATGACCCCCTTCGCCTGCTCGATGACCACGCGACTGTCGAGGGCCCGCTGCAACTGCGCGGTGACGACGGTCTGGTCCCGGATGCTCCGCTCCTGGAGGATCCCGATCGTCGCGACGTCGGCCAGTGCCTGCCCGACGGTGATGTCCCGGGTGGAGAGCACGCCGGGACGGGTGCTGAACAGGTTCATGGCGCCGATGACGGTTCCGCGGAGACGCATCGGGAACGCGTGCATGGAGCGGAACCCGTTCTCGAGGGCGCTCTCCCGGAAGCCCGGCCACCGCTCCGGGTCGGCGGCGATGTCCCTCACCGACACGGGCTTGCCGGTGGTGTAGCAGTCGATGCACGGGCCGCTCCCCGCGTTGAGCTGGTTGACCTCGACGAAGCCCGCCTCCTCGTTCGTCGACACGACGAGTTCCAGCGACACATCCTGGGCGGCGGGGTCGGCGATCATGAGACCGCCGGCGTCGGAATCGAGCAGGGCGACGCATTGGGCGACCAGCATGTCGAGCAGGTCGATCATGTCGTAGTCGTCGATGAGCGTGTCGGCGAGCCTGACGAAGGTGTTCGCCAGGGTTGCCTCTCGAGAGTCGGTCATAGACGCAGTCGTTCCTTCGGGGTTCTCGGTGAGCCTACGGGGTGCCGTCGGTCAGATCGAGCCTGCGGGCGACGACGTCGGCTGCGACGTCCTCCACGGGCCGGTCGTGCGCGTAGGCGAACGCGCGGAGTCTGGCGAAGGCGTCGGTCGCGGTCACGTCGAGCTGTGCCACCAGCATCCCCGTCGCCTGGTGGACCTCCCGCCGCAGGCCCTGGATCGAACCCGATGCGCCGTCGGAGTGCGCGTCGTTCGTCGCCAGGCGCACGGCCGAGAGCGTGACGGCGCGGGTCATGGCGATGGCGCGCTCGACCTGTCGCTCGTTCAGTCCGCCCTCGCGGTCGCGACTGAGGTCGACGACGCCGACCACGGCGGCGCCGATCCGCATGGGGAAGGAGAACACTCCCACGACCGCGGAGTCAGCGATCTGGCTTGAGAACGCCGGCCACCGGTCCGCGTCCGCGGTCCGAACGTCGGGCACGAGCACGGGTCGACCGGTGGACAGGGCTTCCCAATGTGGGCCCTCGCCGAGACCGAACTGGAGCCGCTCGAGCTCCACGGCACGGGCGCCCGACGACGACACGAGCGAGTGACCCATCCTCCCCACCACGGTGATCGATGCTCCGTCCACGGTCAGACCGCGGATGAACAGCTCGCTCAGA
>Ga0325400_1000904_pt1 | contig 23405 bp, 22 predicted proteins | sample PopdelMetagenome_2_FD_205662 | JGI IMG/M metagenome (GOLD analysis project Ga0325400, IMG submission 205662) | Populus deltoides microbial communities from Bellville, Georgia, United States - Xylem-PdKOR-R1 | ecosystem: Host-associated > Plants > Phyllosphere > Stem > Wood/Secondary xylem...
TCGCGTCCGCGGCGCCGCCGAGCATCCCGCCGCCGGCGAGGTCGCCGAGCATCGCCGTCATGGAGCGCAGGTGCTGGGCGGCCAGGACCTCGGTGGGGGCCAGCAGAGCTGCCTGCCCGCCGCCGTCGACGACCCGCAGCATGGCCCGCAGGGCGACGAGCGTCTTGCCCGACCCGACGTCACCCTGCAGGAGGCGCTGCATGGGGTGGGGGCGGGCGAGTTCGGCGGCGATCTCCTCCCCCACCCGTTCCTGGGAACCCGTCAACGGGAACGGCAGGCGGGCGTCGAACGCGGCCGAGATGCCGTCGGCACTCGCGTCGCGGGGGATCGCCCGCAACCCGGCGGTCGAGGCCCGGCGCATCGCCAGGCCCGTCTGCAGGACGAACGCCTCCTCGTACCGCAACCGGTGCTGCCCGAGTTCGAGTTCGTCGGAGGTGCGGGGGTGGTGGACGAACCGCAACGCCTGCAACGGGTCCGGCAGCCCCTCGGCCTCGACGATCGCGGACGGCAGGAACTCCTGGAAACCCTCCGTGGTCCCGTCCAGCCGTTCGAGGAGTTCCCCGACGCTGTACCGGATCAGCCAGTTCGGGGCGTCCTTGGTGGCCGGGTACAGCGGGATCGGCCGGCCCACCGCCGTCGCGGACTCGACGACGCCGTCCTCGGTGTTGTCCAGGAGTTCGTAGGCCGGCCGTTCGAGCTGCCAGTGGCCGTTGAACTGCCCCGCCTTGCCCGACGCCAGCAGGATCCGCCCGACCGTGAGTTCCTTCTCGTAGTGCTTGAACTGGAAGGTCCTGGCCATGAAGAACGTCATGGTGATCGTGTCCCGGCCGTCGCCCAGGGTGCAGACCAGCCGGGCCCCGTCGCGGTTCTTCAGCCGTTGGGGTTCCCCGAGTTCGAGGACCTCGGCCAGGATCGTGACGTTGTCGCCCTTGACGAGGTCGCGGATCGGGGTGAGCGAGCCGCGCTCGGCGTACTTGCGGGGCAGGTGCCACAGCAGGTCCCGGCCGGTCTCGACCCCGAGCGAGGACAACCACTTCGCCGGGTCGCCCTTCTTGGTCTTCGACCCGTCGCCGGGCAGCAGGCTGGACAGCGGGGCGTCCAGGTCGATCACGTCGGCAGGTTACCGCCGCGACGATCAGACGCGGGCTTCGGCCACCTGGTCGCGTCCGGCGCGTTTGGCCTCGTACAGGGCGGCGTCCGCGCGGTCCACGAGGGTCCGCGTGGTCTCGTGCGCTCCGGCGCGGGCGACCCCGACGCTGACAGAGACCGGCGGGACGCCCGGCGGGGTGGACCGGGCGACCGCGGCGTGGAATCGGTCGGCGACGGCGCGCAGGTCCCGCCGCTCCAGCGGGTCGCCCGGAGGGTCAGCCACGAGGACGACGGCGAACTCGTCACCCCCGAGCCGGGCGACGACGTCCCCCTCGCGGCACACGGCCTGCAGTTCGGCCGCGACCGCGCACAGGACCCCGTCGCCGGCGGGGTGCCCGAACTCGTCGTTGACCTCCTTGAAGTGGTCGACGTCGACGAGCAGCAGACCCTCGGTGGTCCCCGCCGCCACGTGCTGGGCCAGCGACCGGTCGAACGCCCGCCGCGAGGACAGGCCCGTCAGCGCGTCCTGGGCCGCCTCCCGGCGCAGTCGTTTCGTCAGTCGTTCCTGCCGGTCCCCGGCGGTCGTCAGCAGCGCGGTGACCAGCCCGAAGGTGGCGAGGTGGGCGGGGGTGTCGCGAAGGATCCCCACGACACCCTCCTCCATCGCCAGCAGGACGACCTGGGCGGCGACGGCCTGAAGGGTCAGCAGCCAGGCCCCGAGGGGGCGCAGGTAGAACGCGGCGAACAGGGCCGGCCAGCCCAGGTAGATCTGCGCGCCGAACGAGGAGTCGTCGGTCCACAGGTCCAGCACGAGGACCATCGCGCCGGACAACGCCGCCAGCGCCGCGGGCGCCCAGCCCGGCGCGCGGCGCGGGATCGCGACCATCGTGAGCCCGCACAGGGCGACGAGGGCGGCGAAGGCCACGGTGACGACCCACCCGCCAGGACGGGTGCCCATGGTCTCGGGCGAGACGACGCCGTTGAGGATCGCGTACAGGCTGCCCGCTGTCGTCATCAGGCCGATCGCCCGCGCCGCCGGGACGTGCTCGCGGGCCGACCACCAGCGGGGTCGCCGAGCACGGCCACGGCGCTGTGCTCCCGCGGACGAGGGCTGCGGGGATCCCGACGACACCTTGGCTCGATCGGAGGACGGCTCGCGGACCTGTAACGACACCACCCGAACGCTCGGTTTCACCGGACGGGCAGACCTCGGCTATGGTGTTCGTCGGTGTTCGGAAGGCCGAGCACCTGCGCATCCCGTCCGGGACGGCGCAATCTATCGTTCGACTTCAGGAGTTCCCCGTGGCTGCCACCTGTGACGTCTGCGCCAAGGGCCCTGGCTTCGGCAAGAGCGTCTCGCACTCGCACCGGCGGACCAACCGCATGTGGCTCCCGAACATCCAGCGGGTCAAGGCCACCGTGAACGGTTCTCCCAAGCGTCTCAACGTGTGCACCTCCTGCTTGAAGGCGGGCAAGGTCACGCGCTGACCACCTTTCAAGGCTGAAGGCCCGGTCCCCCTCGGGGGGCCGGGCCTTCGTCGTTCCCCGGGCGCTCAGCGGCCGAAGTGGTCCCACCCGACGCCGGACCAGAGCGCGCCGTCGACCAGCACCGGGTGCTCCCCTGCGGCAACGACTCGCCCGACGACGGTGAAGTCTGCAGGCAGATCGACGTCGGCGGGGAAGCAGCCGAGCAGGGCGTGGTCCTCGCCACCGGTCAGCACGAACTCCTCGCCGAGGGCGGCGATCCACTCCCCCAGCACCGTCGTCGTCGACAGGTCCACGCTCACTCCGCTGGCGGCGGCGATCCGTCCGGCGTCGCGCAGCAGCCCGTCGCTGACGTCCATCAACGCGCTCGCCCCGGCGTCGGCGGCGGCGGGTCCTGCGGCCACGGGCGGCACCGGCCTGCGGTGGGCCTGCAGCAACTCCAGGGGCTCTCGTACGTTGCGCCGGAAGAGATCCAGCCCTGCGGCGGACCGCCCGAGGATTCCCGCCACGGCCACCACGTCCCCGCCCCGGGCCCCCGAGCGCAGCACCGGCGACCGTCCCTGCAGGTCCCCCAGCGCCGTGACGGACACGACGATCTCACTCGCCCCGGACAGGTCCCCGCCGACGACGACGGCGTCGAACTGCACGCAGGCCGCGGCGACGCCGCGGGCGAAGTCCTCCACCCACGCCACCTCGACGTCCGCGGGCATCCCCAGCGAGATGAGCAACCCGCTGCAGCGGGCCCCCATCGCCGCGACGTCGGCGACGTTCTGGGCCACGGCCTTCCAGCCGACGTCCGCGCCGCTGGACCAGTCACGCCGGAAGTCGCGGAACTCGACCAGGACGTCGGTGGTGGCCACGACCCGGCCGTCGGGGGCCGCGACCAGGGCCGCGTCGTCCCCGGGCCCGAGCAGCGCCTGCGTCGGCATCAGCGGGATCACCCGCTCCAGCAGCGCCGCCTCGTCCAGTTCTCCCACCAGCACGTCCGGCACACTACGGGTGATGTCCCCGCACCTCCGCTCCCGACTGCTCGTCGCCGGCGTCGTCCTCGCGATCGCCGCGGCCGCGGTCTGGGCGTACCTGGCGAACTCCCAGGGCGTCGAGGCCGCCCCGGACGCCGCCGACCCCGCCTGCGCGAGGCTGCTGCAGGACCTGCCCCAGAACCTCGCGACCCTCGCCCGTACGCCCCAGGGCGCCCAGGGCGTGGCCGTGTGGGGCGACGACCAGGTCGTCCTGCGCTGCGGTTCGGTGGTCCTGGGGCCGACGACGAAACCCTGCGTGCCGATCGGTCCCGACGAGAGCACCAGCGTGGACTGGGTGCAGGACGCCGAGAACGACCGCGCCGTGCGGTTCCTGACCTACGGCCGCGACCCCGCCGTCGAGGTCACCGTCCGGTTCGGCAACGGCATCTCCAGCGACCAGGCCAGTTCCCAGCTCGTCGACCTGGCGGCACCCGTCGCGCAGATCGTGCAGACGCGCACCTGCCTGTAGCTAGCGCAACCCCGTCGGCCGGTGCAACGCGAGCTGGATGAGGTGGTCGACGAGTTCGGGGTACTCCACCCCGGTCGCCGCCCACATCCGCGGGTACATCGAGAACGGAGTGAACCCGGGCATCGTGTTGATCTCGTTGACCACGATCCCCTGCGCCCCGGCGGAGGCCTGGAACGCCGCGACGTCGACGAACAGGTCGACGCGGGCCAGGCCCTCCGCCCCCATCGCCTCGAACACCCGCACGGCCATCGCGCGGACGGCGGCGGTCACGTCCTCGGGCAGGTCCGCGGGGCAGGACAGCTTCACGTTGTCGGAGTCGAGGTACTTGGCCTCGAAGTCGTAGAACTCGTGGCCGCCGACGACCTCGATCTCGCCGGGCAGGCTGGTCAGCGGTGCGGAGCCGTCGAGGGCCTCCAGGACCCCGCACTCGATCTCCCGGCCGCTCAGCCCGGCCTCGACGACGACCTTCGGGTCGTGCGAGACCGCCTCGGCCACAGCCGCTTCCAGGCCCTCGACCGAGGTGACCCGGGTGATCCCGATGCTGGACCCCGCCCGCGCGGGTTTGACGAAGACGGGGAACCCGAGCTCGGCGATCCGGGCGGTCAGCCCGTCGCGATCGGCGTCCCACTGCTTGGCACGGAACGAGATCCACGGTCCGACGGGCAGCCCCTGCCCGGCCAGCAGGAGTTTCATGACCTGCTTGTCCATCCCGGCGGCGGAGGCCAGGACACCGGAGCCGACGTACCGGGTGTCGGAGAGTTCGAAGAGCCCCTGCAGGGTCCCGTCCTCCCCGAACGGCCCGTGCAGCAACGGGAGCACGACGTCCACGGGCGCACCGAAACCCTGCAGTTCCTTGGAGTCGACGTCCTGCGACAGGGCGACGGAGGGTCCGGCCGCGGGGACCTCGGGCAGTTTGCCGTCGGTCAGGGCGAACTGCGACGGGTCGTCGTCCACGAGCACCCACCGCCCGGACGTCGTGATCCCGACCGGGACGACGTCGTACGCCTCGCGGTCCAGGGCCGCGAGGACCCCGGCGGCGGTCACGCAACTGATGGCGTGCTCGGAGGACCGGCCGCCGAAGACGACCGCGACACGAGGCCGGGGGCTGGGGTGCGGGGGCTGGGTGCTCATCGGCGCTGACCCTATCCGTCCCGGAAGTGTGGTGGCGGTGTGGTTCAGTTCAGCCGTGCCCGACACCACCCCTCCCCACGTGTCTCCCGACGTGTCCCCCTCGCCCGCCCTGTCCCCCGCCACGATCGCCGTCACCTCCGGTCGCCCGCCGCGTGGCCTGGACAGCGAGCTGAACGTCCCCGTCTCCCTGTCCGCGACGTTCGTGGGCGGCGGCTCGCTGGGCGCGGCCGACCTGGGGTACGGCCGGTTCGCGAACCCGACGTGGGTGGCGCTGGAGACCGCGATCGGCGACCTCGAGGGCGGCAACTCGCTGGTGTTCGGCTCGGGGATGGCCGCCGTCGCCGCCGCCCTGCACCTCGTCCCGGCCGACGGGACCGTGCTGGTGCCCCACGGCGCGTACAACGGGACGCACTCCCTGACCGGCCTGCTGGCCACCCAGGGGCGGCTGACCGTCCGGCCCGTCGACATCACCGACCTCGACGACGTGCGGGCCGCCCTGACCCCGTTGACCGGCCCGGTCCTGCTGTGGCTGGAGTCGCCGACGAACCCCCTGCTCGAGGTCGCCGACATCGCCGCCCTGGCCGCCCTCGGCCACGAGTTCGGCGCACTGGTGGTGGTGGACAACACGTTCGCGACACCGCTGCTGCAGCGTCCGCTGGAGCTCGGGGCCGACGTCGTCGTGCACTCGGTGACCAAGTTCCTGTCCGGGCACTCCGACGTCGTCCTCGGTGCCGTCGTGGCCAGGGACGAGACGACCCTGACCGCACTCAAGGCGCACCGGACCTTCCACGGGGCCATCGCGGGCCCCCTGGAGGTGTTCCTGGCCCTGCGGGGGCTGCGGACCCTGCCGCTGCGACTGGAGCGCTCGCAGGCCAACGCCGCCGAACTGGCCCGCCGCCTGCAGGAGCACCCCGCGGTGACGAAGGTCCGCCACCCCTCGCTGCCGGGTGACCCCGGCCACGCCCTGGCGCAGCGGCAGATGTCCGGGTTCGGCGCGCTCGTGTCCATCGAGGTGACGGGCGGAGCGGCAGGCGCCGACGCGGTAGTGGACGCCGTGCGGCTGTGGGTTCCCGCGACCAGTCTGGGCGGGGTGGAGTCGCTCATCGAGCGCCGTCGCCGCCACGGCAACGAACCCCACGTCGTCCCCGAGGACCTGCTACGGCTCTCCGTCGGTGTGGAGGACGTGGAGGACCTGTGGCGGGATCTCTCCACCGCTTTGAACCGGGCGCTCGACACGCTGGTCTGATGTCCGGGGAACATCCGGCCCGCGTGTCACGCTGGGAACCACGGGACACGCCGGGTCGGAAGCCTTGACGGGCGATATCTCATCTGTGAGATATCTTGGGCGCATGGCAGTCTCCACCGAGCAGCTGACGCCGACCAGCGATCACCTGTCGCAGATCGGCACCCTCATCCGTGACGCCCGCAAGCACCGTGGCCTGACGCAGGTCCAGCTCGCCGAGCGCCTCGGCACCTCCCAGAGCGCCGTGCACCGCATGGAACAGGGCCAGCAGAACGTCTCCATCGACATGCTCCAGCGCGTCGGGCACGCCCTGCAGGACGACATCGTCTCCATCGGCCGCCCCGGCCCCACCCACCTGCGTGTGCACGGCGGTGTGAAACTTTCCGGCAGCATCGCCGTGAAGTCCAGCAAGAACGCCGGCGTCGCCCTGCTGTGCGCCGCGCTGCTCAACAAGGGCCGCACGACCCTGCGCGGGGTGGCCCGGATCCTGGAGATCCACCGCATCCTCGACGTGCTCGCCAGCGTCGGCGTGAAGTACCAGTGGGTCAACGAGGCCGACCTGATCCTCGACGTCCCGGACGACCTGGACCTCGCCGCGATGGACGGCGAGACCGCCCGCCGCACCCGCAGCATCATCATGATGCTCGGCCCGCTGCTGCACCGGTACGACGAGTTCGCGCTGCCCTACGCCGGCGGCTGCGACCTGGGCACCCGCACGGTCGAACCGCACATGGTCGCGCTGCGCCCCTTCGGGTTGCAGGTCACCGCGACCACCGGCTTCTACCACGCGACCGTCGATGCGAACGTCACGCCGCAGCGTCCGATCGTCCTGACCGAACGCGGCGACACCGTCACCGAGAACGCCCTCATGGCCGCCGCGCGGATGGACGGTGTCACCACCATCCGGAACGCCAGCCCGAACTACATGGTCCAGGACCTGTGCTTCTTCCTCGAACTCCTCGGGGTGAAGATCGAGGGCATCGGCACCACCACCCTCGTCGTGCACGGGGTTCCGGACATCCGCGTCGACGTGGACTACTCCCCCTCCGAGGACCCGGTGGAGGCCATGAGCCTGCTGACCGCGGCGATCGTGACGCACTCCGAGATGACCGTGACCCGCGCGCCCATCGAGTTCCTCGAGATCGAGCTCGCGATCCTGGCCGAGATGGGCCTGAAGTACGACCTCACGGACGAGTACACCGCCGCCAACGGCCGCACCCGGCTCGTCGACATCACGGTGCACCCCAGCGAGCTCAAGGCCCCGATCGACAAGATCCACCCGATGCCGTTCCCGGGCCTGAACATCGACAACCTGCCGTTCTTCGCGGTCATCGCCGCGAGCGCGGAGGGTTCGACGACCGTGCACGACTGGGTCTACGACAACCGGGCGATCTACCTGACCGAGCTGAACCGGCTCGGCGCCCGCGTCAAACTCCTGGACCCGCACCGCGTGCTGGTCGAGGGTCCGACCCGTTGGTCCGGCGCCGAGGTGCTGTGCCCGCCGGCCCTGCGTCCCGCCGTCGTCGTCCTGCTCGCCATGCTCGGCGCGAAGGGGACCTCGGTGCTGCGCAACGTCGACATCATCTCCCGCGGCTACGAGCAGCTCGCCGAGCGCCTCGCGCCCCTCGGCGCGCAGATCGAGACGTTCCGGGACTGACCTTGTAGGCCACTCCTGGGAGGGTTTGCACCCTTCCCGGGGCGTCGAGACGTGCAAAGGCCCCCAGGAGTCGAACTCCTGGGGGCCTTTCGTTGGGCGAAGCCGAAGGATCAGGCTTTCTTGGCCACGCGACGGGTGGTCGTCGCGGTCTTGGCGGGGGCCGCCTTCTTCGCGGCGGCCGTGGTGCGGGTGGCCGGGGCGGCCTTCTTGGCGACCGGGGCCGCCTTCTTCGCGACCGGGGCGGCCTTCTTGGCCACCGGGGTGCTGGCGACCGGAGCCGGGGCGGCGACGCCACCGGTGGCGGCCCGCTCCTTGGCCGCGGCCTGGAACGCGCGCAGCGCCTTGGTGTCGGAGACGACCTCCTTGAAGGCCGTGCCCGGGCGGAAACGCGGCACCGAGGTCTTCTTGATCTTCACGGCCTCACCGGTGCGGGGGTTGCGACCGGTGCGGGCGTTGCGGGCCTGCTTCTCGAAGGTGCCGAAGCCGCTGATGGCGACCTTGTCACCCTTGGCCACGGTCAGCGTGATGAGCTCGACGACCGCCTCGACGGCGGTCACGGCCTGCTTGCGGCCACCGAGACGCACCTCGAGCGCGTCCACCATCTCTGCCTTGTTCACGGGGCTCCTCCTGGGGGTACCGGGCGTTGTTCGGTCCGAACATCTCCTGCCGCAACACATCGCGCAGGGCCGAGCAGGAGCCCGACGGGGAAAACGGTACGACCAGGGATCACCGGAGTCCACCACCGGTGTGGCGGCGAGTCGTTGCGCCGCAGCACACCTCGCAGCGCTGACAGCTCGCGACGCTGCGCCGCAAGCACTTCCACGCGGGCTCGGCCAGCCACCGCTGCACGCTCGGTCGATCGGGCGAAACCCGTTGCAGCACAACGATTCAGGACGCAGAACGACCCCGGTCCCGCTGCGCTGCAGCGGGAGTCCGGGGCCGTCAGCAGGAGCTCAGGCGGTGGGGGCCAACGGCGTCGTGAGCGGTTTGAACGACGGCCGACGAGCTTCGAAATCGGTGATGGCGTCGGCGTGGCGCAGGGTCAGGCTGATGTCGTCCAACCCCTCCATGAGCCGCCAACGCACGTACTCGTCGACCTCGAAGGGGGCGGTGAAGTCGTCGACCTGCACGATCCGCTCGACGAGGTCGACCGTGATCTCGGTGCCCGGGTGCGCTTCCAGCGCCTTCCAGATGAGATCGATGTCGCTCTGTTCCACGACGGCCGCGAGCAGCCCCTGCTTGCCGGAGTTCCCGCGGAAGATGTCGCCGAAACGCGGGGCGAGAACCGCCCTGAACCCGTAGTCGCGCAGGGCCCAGACGGCGTGCTCACGGCTGGAGCCGGTGCCGAAGTCCTTGCCCGCCACCAGCACGGAACCGGCGCGGTAGGGCTCCTGGTTCAGCACGAAGTGCGGGTCGCTGCGCCAGCCGGCGAACAGGGCGTCCTCGAAACCGGTCTTGGTGACCCGCTTGAGGTACACGGCGGGGATGATCTGGTCGGTGTCGACGTCGGTGCGGCGCATCGGCACGCCGACGCCGCGGTGGACGGTGAACTTCTCCATGGCGTGTCCCCTCTCAGGAGGCGGGTTCGAGGTCGGCGGGCGAGCTGAGGGTTCCGCGCACGGCGGTGGCGGCGGCCACCAGCGGCGAGACCAGGTGCGTACGTCCGCCCTTGCCCTGCCGGCCCTCGAAGTTCCGGTTCGAGGTCGAGGCGCAACGCTCCCCCGGGGCCAGCTGGTCGGGGTTCATCCCCAGGCACATCGAGCAGCCTGCGAACCGCCAGTCCGCCCCGAACTCCTTGAAGACGCTGTCCAGGCCCTCCGCCTCGGCCTGCAGGCGCACCCGCGCCGAACCCGGCACGACCATCATCCGGATCGACTCGGCCTTCTTGCGGCCGCGCACGACCTCGGCGGCGGCCCGCAGGTCCTCGATCCGGCTGTTCGTGCAGGACCCCAGGAACACGGTGTCGACGGCGATGTCGCGCATCTTCTCCCCGCCCTTCAGGCCCATGTACTCCAGGGCCCGTTCGACACCCTGACGGATCCCGTCGTCGCCGATCTCGTCGGGCACGGGCACCGAACCCGACAGCGGGACGCCCTGGCCGGGGTTCGTGCCCCAGGTGACGAACGGTTCGAGGTCGGCCCCGTCCAGGACGACCTCGGCGTCGAACTCGGCGTCCTCGTCGCTCGTCAGGGTCCGCCAGTAGGCGACCGCGTCGTCCCAGTCCTGCCCCTGCGGGGCGTGCGGACGACCCTTGAGGTAGTCGAAGGTGATGTCGTCGGGGGCGACCATGCCCGCGCGGGCGCCGGCCTCGATCGACATGTTGCAGATCGTCATCCGGCCCTCCATGGACAGCCCACGGATGGCCTCGCCGCGGTACTCCAGGACGTAGCCCTGGCCTCCGCCGGTACCGATCTTCGCGATGACGGCCAGGATGATGTCCTTGGCGGTGGTTCCGGGTTTCAGCTGCCCGTTGACGGTGATGGCCATCGTCCGGAACGGCTTGAGCGGCAACGTCTGGGTGGCCAGGACGTGCTCGACCTCGCTGGTCCCGATCCCCATGCCCAAGGAGCCGAACGCACCGTGGGTCGAGGTGTGGGAGTCACCGCAGACGACGGTCATGCCGGGCTGGGTCAGGCCCAGCTGGGGCCCGACGACGTGCACGATCCCCTGCTCGGCGTCACCGAGGGGGTGGATGCGGACGCCGAACTCCTCGCAGTTCTCGCGCAGCGTCTGCAGCTGCTTGGCGGACGTCTTGTCCTCCAGCAGCGACAGCGGACGCTGGATGTCCTGGGTCGGGGTGTTGTGGTCCTCGGTGGCGATCGTGAGGTCGAGGCGGCGCACAGGGCGGCCGGCCATCCGGAGACCGTCGAAGGCCTGCGGGCTCGTCACCTCGTGCACGAGGTGGAGGTCGATGAAGAGCAGGTCCGGTTCACCTGCGTCACCGCGACGGACGACGTGGTCGTCCCAGACCTTCTGCGCCAGCGTGCGCCCCATGCTCCTGCTCCCCTCACTTGCGTCTCACCTTTTGAGACGCCAGTATCGCTTCGTGGACAAGAGTAGCGGAGTGGGCGTTCTGGACAAGGCGGTCCTGGTGTTGTCGGCCCTCGAGGCCGGTCCGGCGAGCCTGGCCCAGCTGGTCACCTCGACCGGACTGGCCCGTCCGACCGCGCACCGGCTCGCCGTCGCGCTCGAGCACCACCGCCTGGTGAGCCGGGACCTGGCCGGCCGGTTCGTGCTGGGCGCCCGGCACGCGGAACTCGCCGCCGCAGCCGGGGAGGACCGCCTGGTGGCCGTTGCGGGCCCCCTGCTGACCGCCCTGCGGGACGGCACGGGCGAGAGCGCCCAGCTCTACCGGCGCCACGGTGAGCACCGGATCTGCATCGCCGTCGCCGAACGCCTGCACGGCCTGAGGGACACGGTCCCCGTCGGCGCCTCGATGACGATGACCGCGGGTTCGGCCGCGCAGGTCCTGCTGGCCTGGGACGACCCCGAACGCCTGTCGGTGGAACTCATGGGGGCCCGGTTCGACGCGAGCGCCCTGTCCGGCGTGCGGCGTCGCGGCTGGGCGCACTCCAGCGGGGAGCGCGAGGCGGGCGTGGCCTCGATCAGTGCCCCCGTCCGCGGCCCCTCGGGGCGGGTTCTGGCCGCGGTCTCCGTCTCGGGCCCGGCGGAACGTTTCGGTCGGCACCCCGGCCGCCGGCACGCCGACGCCGTCCTGGCCACCGCCGCGGCGTTCACGGCTGCCCTCGCGCCTCAGAACTGAGAAACCCCGCAGAGCCGGAAACACTGCGGGGCAACGAAAAAGGCTCCCAGTCTGCAGACTGGGAGCCTTTGATGTAGCCCCGACGGGATTCGAACCCGCGCTACCGCCGTGAGAGGGCGGCGTGCTAGGCCGCTACACAACGGGGCCCTAGCTCATCGAACAAGCGCTGGGGTACCAGGACTCGAACCTAGAATAACTGTACCAGAAACAGTCGTGTTGCCAATTACACCATACCCCATGGTGACTGCCCGGCCGGCGAACCGCCCGAACGAGTAGAACTCTAACGGGTCCTCCGCCTGCATCCCAAATCGGCTCTCCGGGGCCTCACCTGAGGCCCCGGAAAGACCGATCTCAGAGGGTCGCGCGCAGCCGGCGCAGGCGCGTCAGCGACGCGTCCCGCCCGAGGATCTCCATCGACTCGAACAGCGGCGGCGACACCCGACGACCGGTGACGGCCGTGCGCAGGGGCGCGAACGCGAACTTGGGCTTGATCCCGAGCCCGTCCACCACGGCGGCCCGCAGCGCGGTCTCCAGCTCCGCGGTCGACCACTCCTGCAGGCCCTCCAGGGCGCTCAGGGAGGCGTCCAGGACGTCGGCGGCCTCGGGGCGCAGCGCCTTGGTCGCGTCCTCCTCCAGGACCACGTCCTCGTCGCCGACGAACAGGAACCCGAGCATCCCCGGGGCCTGACCGAGCAGGGTCATCCGCTCCTGGACCAGCGGTGCCGCCGCCGAGAGCCGCTCCAGCTGGTCGGCGCTCGGCTCGGTCGGCAGGACTGCACCCGCCTGCAGGTACGGGACCAACCGGTCCCGGAAGTCGGCGGGCTCGAGCAGCCGCAGGTGCGCGGCGTTGATCGCCTCGGCCTTGGTCACGTCGAACCGGGCCGGGGAGGCGTTGACGTTCACGACGTCGAACGCCGCGACCATCTCGTCCACGCTGAACACGTCCCGGTCCGGCCCGAGACCCCAGCCGAGCAGCGCGAGGTAGTTCAGCAGCCCTTCGCGGACGAACCCTCGGTCGCGGTGGTGGAAGAGGTTCGACTCGGGGTCGCGCTTGGAGAGTTTCCTGTTCCCGTCGCCCATCACGTACGGCAGGTGCGCGAACCGCGGAACCCGTTGCGCCACACCGATGTCGACCAGAGCCTCGTACAACGCGATCTGCCGCGGGGTGGAACTCAGCAGGTCCTCCCCGCGCAGCACGTGGGTGATCCCCATGAGAGCGTCGTCGACGGGGTTCACGAGCGTGTAGAGCGGCTCGCCGTTGGCGCGCACCAGCACGGGATCGGGGAACGACCCCGCCTTGAACTCGATGGTCCCGCGGACCATGTCGTCGAAGGAGTAGTCCCGCCCCTCGGGCAGGCGCAGCCGCAGGGTGGGTTCGCGGCCGTCGGCCTTGAACGCGTCGATCTGCTCGGGGGTCAGGTCGCGGTCGAAGCCGTCGTAGCCCAGGACCTTGGGTCGACCGGCGGCCTCGTGCCGGGCCTCGATCTCCTCCGCGGTCGAGAACGACTCGTAGAGGTGACCCGCGGCGACCAGCCGCGCGATGACGTCGGCGTAGATCCCGCGCCGCTGCGACTGCCGGTACGGGCCGTCCGGGCCGCCGACGTCGATGCCCTCGTCCCAGTCCAGGCCCAGCCAGCTCAGCGCGTCGAGGATCTGCGCGTAGCTCTCCTCGGAGTCGCGGGCGGCGTCGGTGTCCTCGATGCGGAACACCAGCTTGCCGCCGGTGTGCCGGGCGTAGGCCCAGTTGAACAGGGCGGTCCGGATGAGCCCGACGTGCGGGGTCCCGGTCGGGGAGGGACAGAAGCGGACGCGGACGGAGGCGTCCGAGGAAGCGGCGATGTCAGTCATGGCGGGCTCAGCCTATTCCTTGGTCACGCCTGTTCGGGTGAGCCCGTCGGTGGTGGATGCACCCGCCGGGGTGGTTGCTGTACGTGATCGATCCGCCGTTCGGGTGGGCGAGCCGTTCACGCAGCGTCACGCGTGTCAGCGTCATCGAGACAACCCAGCGCCCCCGCCGCCCCTCCGGAGGACCCCGTGACCCGCCGCCCCGCCCTGCTCGCCGCCGCCCTGCTGCTCCCGCTCGCCGCCCTCACCGCCTGCGGTCAGGTCCAGGCCGCCGCCGGCCTGCCCGTCGAGACGCCGACCCCGACGGCGACGGCAAGCCCGACCGAGACGGCCACCCCCGTCGCCGTCGAGCCGGTCGCCAACGACCTCGCGCTCGGATCGGCCCACCACCAGCTGCAGGCCGGCGGGATGAACCTGGCTGTCGACTACTGGTCGACCTTGGACATGGGGAAGTGGACCGCGGAGGCGGCCAAACCGGTCCAGCTCGCCGCGACCATCACGGGCCCGAACCTGGGCACCGGCAAGAGGCAGCAGCGCGCCTACATCAGCTCGTTCAGCGTGACCAGCACGATCATCGCCGCCGACGGTTCGACCACCGCCGGCCCCACGGTCCAGGACGTCTCCCGTCAGACCCCGGGGTACCTCGCGATGGCGCCTTACGCGTACTCGACGTCCTTCGTGATCCCGGCCGTCCCCGAGGGGACGACCGGGGTGGAACTCCTCATCAGCTACGACGTGCTCGAGCAGAGCGCGCCCGGCGCGGAGGACTACTCCAAGCAGACCGCCACCGACACGATCACCGTGGCGATCGCCCAGCCCGCCGAAGGCTGATCGGTCCGGGGTTCAGTTCGGGGCGGTGAACGGGGTCGACAGCACGCCGATCCCCTCGACCTCGATCTCGACCCGCTGCCCGGCCCGCACCGGACCGACCCCCGCCGGGGTCCCGGTCATGATGACGTCGCCGGGCAGCAGGGTCATCGCCGAGGACACGTGGGCGATGATCGCCGGGATGTCGTGGACCATGAGCGAGGTCCGGCCGTCCTGGACGACCTCCACCTCATCGCCAGTCACCCGCCGCGTCTCGATCCGCACGTCCGACGGGTCGAGCTCGGTCTCGATCCAGGGGCCGAGCGGGGTGAAGCCGTCCGCGCCCTTGGCCCGCCACCACTGCTTGTCGGGACCCTGCAGCGAGCGCGCGGTGACGTCGTTGGCGATCGTGTACCCGTAGATCACCTCGTTCACCCGCTCCTTGGGGACGTCCTTGCACAGCCGGCGGATGACGATGGCCAGTTCGCCCTCGTAGTGCAGTTCCTCCCCGGCCCAGGCCGGGATGGGCAGCGGGTCGCCGGGGCCGGCGACCGAGGTGTTGGGGACGGTGAACACCAGCGGTTCGGTGGGCACCTCGTTGCCGAGTTCCTCGGCGTGCGCCACGTAGTTCCGGCCGATGCCCAGCACCTTGGAGCGCGGGATGATCGGGGCCAGCAGACGCGCGTCCACCAGCGGAACCCGTTCCCCTGTCGGATTCAACGGCGTGAACAGCGGGTCCCCGGAGACGACGAGGATCTCCTCCTCACCCGGGGCGCCCTCCACGACGCCGTACCGCGGATCGGAACCACCGGCCGAGAACCTCGCGATGCGCATGGGACCAGACCCTAGTGAAGAGCGTTCACCGGGTGCAGCGGGGGCAGCCCCTGCAGGTGCCGGGCCAACGACTCCCCCAGGGCGCGGGCCGCGTCGGCGAAGTAGCCCGAGGTCAGCGCCGCCGTGTGGGAGGTCGCGACGACTCCGGGGTGACCCAGCAGCGGCCCGTCCTGCGGGTAGGGCTCGACCCCGAAGACGTCCACCCCGAGACCGGCCAGCCGACCGGACCGCAGGGCCGCGAGCGCCGCGTCCTCGTCCAGCACGGCCCCGCGGGCGACGTTGACGAGCAGCGCCCCGGGCGCGAGTCGTTGCAGCGCAGCCGTGTCCATCAAGGGAGCGGCGCCGGGCACCGGGGTCGCGGCCAGCACGACGAGTTCGGCGCCGGTCAGTGCGCCGTGCAGGTCGGCGGTCATCGCCATCCCCGGGACCGGCGGGTCGGCCGCGAGGTTGCGCCGCACGCCCGTGACGTGGGCCCCGAACGCGTGCAGCAACCGCGCCACCGCAGCCCCCACCGCGCCGAGACCGACGACGACGGCCCGGGCTCCGCGCAGGCTCCGGGTGGGCGGGCTCCCCCACGCACCGGGGACGAAGCCGTCGGCCGCCTCGGGCAGCCGTTTGGCCAGGGCCAGCAGCAGGGCGAGCGCGTGCTCGGCGACGTGGGGTGCGTTGAGCCCGGGCATGTTCGCCACCCAGACCCGGTGGTCGGTGGCGGCGGCGAGGTCGATGGAGTCGACGCCCACGCCGAACTGTTGGACGAGCCCGAAGGTGCTGTCGCGCAAGGCTTGGCGGGTCAGGGCGGAGCCGATGGGCACGACGACGTCCGGGGTCGGAGCGTGGGCGGGGCCGGCCAGCAGTCGCGGGGAGAGTTCGTGGTGGTCCACGGTCTCGACCGTCGTCCGCTCGGCGAGGTCGACGGGGAAGTGCGCGAGCACCTCGTCCCAGCCGAACTCCGAGGAGAACGCCGGCTGACCGAAGAGGATGCGCAAGGGGTCACCGGGCGCGGGGATGGTCCGACACAGCGAATCGTTCACGGCGGCAGACTAGGTTTTCGTCCGGACCTGAACCATGGGGTCCGTACGTCGTACGGGAGAAGGGGCGGAAATGGCCGAGTTGGACGCCATCGATACGGCGATCCTGCGGGCGCTGCAGGCAGATGCACGGCGGACGAACCGGGACGTCGCGGCGGCGGTGGGCATCTCCCCCACCACCGCGCTGGACCGGACCCGGGCGCTGCGCCGCCGTGGGGTGATCCGCGGCGCACGGTTGGAGGTGGACCTGGCGCAGATCGGCAGGGGTGTGCAGGCTCTGGTCGCGGTGCGGATCCACCCGCCGTCCCGGCCGACGATCGAGGCGTTCCGGGAATGGGTGTCCCGGCTGCCCGAGGTGATCGGGGTGTTCGTCGTCTCCGGCGCCGAGGACTTCCTCGTCCACGTCGCCGTCCGCGACAACCAGGCGCTCTACGCCTTCGTCATCGACCGCCTCACCCAGCGCGGTGAGGTGGCCGACGTCCGGACCAGCGTGGTCTTCGAGCACCTGCGTTCCGGGGTCGTCGACCCCGCGTGACCTGCCCCCGCCCACCCCGCGGAAAGCACACTTCCGCGGTCCCGAAAGCCTTCTGGGGGACGGAAGTGTGCTTTCCGCGGGGGGTGGTGGGGGCCGGGTCAGACGAGGCGGTGCAACCAGCCGTGGGTGTCCTCGGTCCGGCCGTACTGCAGGTCGAGCAGCGTGTTGCGCACGGCCATGGTGACCTCGCCGGCGACCCCGTCGCCGTGCACGAGGGAACCCTGCGGCGAGACGAGCGTGCCGACGGGGGTGACGGCCGCAGCGGTGCCGCAGGCGAAGACCTCGGTGATCCGGCCGGAGGCGACGCCGTCGCGCCACTCGTCGATGCTGATCCGGCGTTCGGTGACGTCGTGGCCGAGGTCCTTGGCGAGCTGGACGATCGAGTCGCGGGTGATCCCCTCGAGGATCGTCCCGGTGAGTTCGGGGGTGACGATCGAGCCGTCGTCGTGGACGAAGTACAGGTTCATCCCGCCGAGTTCCTCGACGTACTTCCCCTCGGCGGCGTCGAGGAAGCAGACCTGGTCGCAGCCGTGCTCGTACGCCTCCTCCTGCGCGACGAGGGAGGCGGCGTAGTTCCCGCCGCACTTGGCCGAGCCGGTCCCGCCCATCGAGGCGCGGGTGTAGTTCTGCGACAACCAGATCGAGACGGGTTTCACCCCGCCGGAGAAGTAGGCACCGGCCGGGGAGGCGATGACCATGAACTTCACCTCGTGCGCCGCCCGGACCCCGAGGAACGCCTCGGTCGCGACCATGAACGGCCGCAGGTACAGCGAGGTCTCCCCGCCGGTCGGCACCCACGCCTCGTCGGCGCGCACGAGCTGGGTGATGGCGTCGAGGAACATGTCCTCGCCGATCTCGGGCAGGGCGAGCCGGCGGGCCGAGCGGGCCATCCGGGCCGCGTTGGCGGCCGGACGGAACGTCCAGACGCTGCCGTCGGCGTGCCGGTAGGCCTTCAGGCCCTCGAAGATCTCCTGCGCGTAGTGCAGGACGGCGGCGGCCGGGTCCAGCTGCAGCGGTCCGTAGGGGACGACGGCGGTGTCGTGCCAGCCGCCGTCCTTGGTCCACGTGGCCGTCGCCATGTGGTCGGTGAAGAACTTCCCGAACCCGGGGGCGGCCAGGATCTCCGCGCGACGCTCGGCCGCGACGGGGGCGGCCGTCGGCGTCACGGGGAACGTCGTCGTGGCGGTCATGGTGGCTCCTCGATCGTGCTCGGTGGTGTGTTTCGACGGTACTCGTTCAGCTGACGGCGGCGGCCAGCGCGTCCCCGACCTCGGAGGTCGGGCGGGCGCCCACCTCACCGGCGGCCCGGCGGGCCAGGTCGGCGGTCACCGCTGCGTCGACCTTCGCCGCGGCGGCGGAGTTCCCGAGGTGCTCCAGCAGCAACGAGACCGACAGCACGGCGGCGGTCGGGTCGGCCAGCTGCCGGCCGGCGATGTCGGGGGCCGAACCGTGGACGGGTTCGAACATGCTCGGGGCGGTCCGGTCGGGGTTCACGTTCCCGGAGGCGGCCAGCCCGATGCCGCCGGTGATCGCGGCGGCGAGGTCGGTGAGGATGTCGCCGAAGAGGTTGTCGGTGACGATCACGTCGAACCGCGACGGGTCGGTGACCATGAAGATCGTGGCCGCGTCCACGTGCAGGTAGTCGACGGTGACGTCGGGGAACTCGACGTTGACGGCCTCGACGGTCCGGCGCCACAGGTGTCCGGCGTGGACGAGCACGTTGTGCTTGTGGACCAGGGTCAGCTTCTTGCGCGGACGCGCGGCGGCGCGGGCGAAGGCGTCGCGCACGACGCGCTCGACACCGAACGCGGTGTTCACGCTGACCTCGGTCGCGATCTCGTGCGGGGTGCCGACGCGCAGGGCGCCGCCGTTGCCGACGTACGGGCCCTCGGTGCCTTCGCGGACGACGACGAAGTCGACCTCGCCGGGGTCGCCCAGCGGGGTGGCGACCCCCGGGTAGAGCTTGGACGGGCGCAGGTTCACGTAGTGGTCGAGGGCGAAGCGCAGCTTGAGCAGCAGCCCGCGCTCCAGGACTCCGCTCGGAACGCTCGGGTCGCCGACCGCGCCGAGCAGGATCGCGTCGTGGCCGCGGATCTCCTCGAGCACGCTGTCGGGCAGCGTCTCGCCGGTGCGGTGGAACAGGCGCGCCCCGAGGTCGTACTCGGTCGTCTCGATCTTCTCGCCGCCGGCGTCCAGGACGGTCGAGAGCACCTTGAGCGCTTCGGCGGTGACCTCCTGACCGATGCCGTCGCCAGGGATGACCGCGAGCTTCAGGGTGTCCGCCATGACGCGAAGGCTAACCGACCCCGCGCACGGGGCGTCCGCCATGTGGTCACGCCGTCCCGAGGGATGAGACGGCGAAACTCTTCCGGTGGAGCTGTCGATCCGCGAGGCTGCCGTTCGACCCCTTCGTGACCGACCGACCGACCGACCGACCGAGGAAAGGATCGACGACATGCCCGCCTACACGTTCCTGCTCTACGGCAGCGAGGACTGGTACGACCAGCCCGAGGAGGTCCGGGCCGCGGCCTTCGACGCGCACGGCGCGTTCAGCGCGGCGGTGGAGGCCGCCGGCGCGAAGATCCTGGGCGGCGAGGCGCTGGCCCGCACCACCGAGGCCACCACGGTGCACCGACGCGCCGAGGGCGCGGTCGTGCGGGACGGTGCGTTCATCGAGTCCAAGGAGGCCCTCGGCGGGTACTACGTGGTGGAGTGCGCCGACCTCGACACCGCGATCGCCCTGGCGAAGCTGTGCCCGGAGGACAACGTCGAGATCCGCCCGGTCATGACTCCGTGAACCCGTCGTGAGCAACGAGGTCGAGGTCGCGTTGGAGACGACCGCCGCCCAGCGTCTGCGGCTGGTCGCCACGCTCGTGCGCACCACCCGTGACCTCGACCTGGCCCAGGACGTCGTGGCCGACGCCTACGAGGCGGCCGTGCGGCAGTGGCCGCAGGACGGTGTCCCCGCAAACCCCACGGGCTGGCTCACCGCCGTCGCGCGGCGCCGGGCGATCGACGCCGTCCGACGCCGGGAGACGTTGCAGCGCAAGCTGCCCCTGCTGCTCGTCGAGGAGACGGACGAGCCGGAGAGTTACCCGGACGACCGGCTGGAACTCATCGTCACCTGCTGCCACCCGGCCCTGGCCCGCGAGGCGCAGGTGCCGCTGGCCCTGCGGGTGCTGGGCGGTCTGGACGTGGACGACATCGCGGCGGTGCTGCTGCTCAAACCCGCCACGGTCGCGGCCCGCGTCACCCGGGCCAAGGCGAAACTCGGGGCGAGCGGGGTCCGCTACCGCGTGCCCGACCCCCAGGAACTGCCCGACCGGCTGCAGGGCGTCCTCGATGTCGTCGCCGCGATCCACACCGTCGGCCACACCGCCCCCACGGGCCCCGAGCGACCCGACATCGCCGACCTCGCCTGGCAGTTGTGCGGTGCTCTCCTCGAGCTCTGTCCGCAGGACCACGAGGTCGCGGGGTTGGCCGCCGTCGTGCTGCTGGCCCGGGCCCGGGCGGCCGGGAGCCGGGGACCCGACGGTGAGCTCCTGCTGCTGCGCGACGCCGATCGGGGGCGGTGGGCCACCGCTCCCCTGCGCGACGGACTGCACCTCGCCTCCCGCGCCCTGGCCGGCCCTCTGGGCCCGTACGCCCTGCAGGCCGGGATCGCGGGCCTGCACACCAGCGCCGCGAGCTGGGAGGAGACCGACTGGCCGCGCGTGGTGCAGTTCTACGAGCTGCTGGCCGATCGTTCTCCGGGGCCGGTGGTGGAGCTGAACCTCGTGGTCGCGCGCTCGATGCTCCCGGGAACCGGTGGCGCGGACCTCGCCACCCTCGACCGTCGGCTGGCCGCCCTCGCCGACGACCCGGCCCTGCGCGGCTACCCCTACCTCCCGGCGGCCCGGGCGGACCTCGCCGAACGTCGGGGGGACGCCTCAGCCGCCCAGGCGCACCTGACCCGGGCACTGACCCTCGCCGGCAACGACGGGCAGCGCGACGCCCTGCGCCGACGACGCGACACCCTCCTGGGGTCGGACACGGACGATCGCCCCACGGTCTGACGACCACCGCCCGTGCCGTCCCTACGCTGAGGCGGTGCGGAGGAGCGAGACCGGGATTCGTCCCGGAACCAACGTCTTCGACCGGGTCGTGAGTTGGACCCGGGCGAACAGCGTCCTCATCGACGCCTTCATCGCGCTGCTCCTGGCCGGGATCACCTGGCTGGGGAGCCTCGCACAACCCGGTGGTCCGGTCGCCGCGGGCATCGCGCTCGGGATGACCCTGCCGCTGGCGGTCCGCCGACGTTTCCCGGAGGTCTCGGGGGGTCTCGTCGCCTTCTTCGGCCTGGCCCAGCTGGTCCTGGACACCCCGTCGATGGCGAACGTCGCCGTGCTGGCCAGCGTGTACGCGCTCGCGGGGTACGCCCGGCCGTGGGCCTCCCGCGGCGGGCTGGTCCTCGGGCTCGTCGGCTCGTTCGTCTGCGCCGCACGGTACTTCGGCCCCGGCGTCGGCGTCGTCGTACTGCTGACGATGCTCATCGCGTTCTCGGTGCTGGCCAGCTGGTCGCTCGGGAGCCTGCGCCGGGCGCAGCGTCAGAACGAGCTCGCCCTCGTCGAACGCGCCCGCCTCCTGGAGGTGGAGCGGGAGAACGAGTCCCGGCTGGCGGCCACGGCCGAACGGCAGCGGATCGCCCGGGAGATGCACGACGTCGTGGCCCACTCGTTGTCGGTGATCATCGCGCAGGCCGACGGGGGTCGGTACGCCGCGACCGCGGACCCGAAGATCGCGGTCGAAGTCCTGGAGACCATCTCGGGAACCGGTCGGCAGGCCCTCGGCGACATGCGCAACCTGCTCGGGGTCCTGCGGCAGGGCCCCGGCGACGAACGGGCCCCGCAACCGGACGCCGCCCAGATCCCCGACCTGGTGGACCAGGTGCGCGGCAGCGGGTTGAAGGTGGTCACCGACCTGGCCGGGACGTCCCGGGACCTCCCGCCCGCGATGGGCCTGGCCGCCTACCGGATCGTGCAGGAGTCGCTGACGAACGTCCTCAAGCACGCGGGCCCGGACGCGTACGCGCTCGTCCAGGTCCACTGGGACGAGGACGCCCTGCGGTTGCTCGTCGAGGACGACGGCCGCGGCGCGGCCGCGATGGTCGAGTCGGGTCCCGGTGGTCAGGGTCTGCTCGGCATGGCCGAACGGGCGCGGTTGCACGGCGGTGAGGTCGTCAGCGGCCCCCGCCCGGGTGGGGGTTTCTCGGTCCGCGCGACCCTTCCCTACCCTTCGTGAGGTGAACCCGAACCCGATCCGCGTGATCCTCGTCGACGACCAGCAACTCGTCCGGGCGGGTTTCCGGATGGTCATCGACTCCCAGCCCGATCTGCACGTGGTCGCCGAGGCCTCCGACGGCGCCGACGCCGTGCGGGTCGTGGGGTCGACCCCGTGCGACGTGGTCTTGATGGACGTGCGCATGCCCGGGCTGGACGGGATCGAGGCCACCCGACAGATCAGCGCGCAGACCACCTCGGGGGTGCAGGAACCCCCGAAGGTCGTGGTCCTGACGACCTTCGACCTCGACGAGTACGTCGTCTCGGCCATCGGCGCGGGGGCCAGCGGGTTCCTGCTGAAGGACGCCCCGCCCGAGGAACTCCTGACCGCGATCCGGACGGTGAACTCCGGCGACGCGGTCATCGCGGCCAGTTCGACCCGGAGACTGCTGCAGCACGTGGGCCCCATGCTGCGCGCCGGCGCCGCCTCCCCCAGCGCCCCGGCCCCGGGGCTGCCTCAGGACCTCACGCCGCGCGAACTCGAGGTGCTGGAGTGCATGGCGCACGGGCTGACGAACACCGAGATCGCGCAGCGTTTCGTGGTCTCGGAGGCGACGGTGAAGACCCACGTCGGGCGGGTGCTGGCCAAGACGCACTCCCGGGACCGGGTCCAGGCCGTCGTGCTGGCCTACGCGGCGGGGCTGGTCCAGCCCGGCGACGTGCTGCGGGACGCCCGGTAGGGCAGAGTGCCAGGGACGCCTCGTCCCAGCACGCTGACTTCCTGCAGGAGTCCGGCACGAGTTTCGGCACGAGCGCACGCACCCGGGTCCCGACGCGGCCGCGATGGGAATGGCCGCCCTTGCTCTCGGGCGGGCGGTCGTCGACAGCCCCTCGATCCCCCGCGGCACGCCGGTGGGTGAACGGTGCGACGTGGGCGGTCTCAACCATCCCTGCTGCGGGCTGCCTACCTGTACCCGTCCTCGATCGGGGCCGCGTACCCGCTCATCGCGGCGCTGCGGTCGGTGTCATTGTCCGTCGAACCCACCCGACCCGGGGTCGAACAGGGTCTGTCGGCGTGGACCAGTCGTAGGTTGCGGCCCTACCCCGTCAGCACGTCGGTGTAGCTCCGCACCCCCGGGTCAGACCACGGGATGACGCGCGGGATCCACTCGTGATCCGACGCCCGCGGCGTCGGTGATCCGTAGCGTCGCAGACGTTCGAAACGTCTGCGACCTTCCG
>Ga0325400_1000907_pt1 | contig 23387 bp, 22 predicted proteins | sample PopdelMetagenome_2_FD_205662 | JGI IMG/M metagenome (GOLD analysis project Ga0325400, IMG submission 205662) | Populus deltoides microbial communities from Bellville, Georgia, United States - Xylem-PdKOR-R1 | ecosystem: Host-associated > Plants > Phyllosphere > Stem > Wood/Secondary xylem...
TTAAACAATGAGTTGGAGCTCAAGTTTGTGGAAAATAAGTAAGCAATTTCTTTACAGAATTTTTTTTTCCTGGTCCCACTAGAGTAATCTTACTTGGAATAAAATTAAATTATACAAGGAGGGAGAGGTAGCATCCAAATCACAATATAGGGTTTTCTTTATGATGATGACTATCTAATTTTGCTCATAATTCTATGCAGCTTGTTTACAGTATTGGGTTTTTGCCTACAATTCATAATGAAAGGGCCTTCCACGGAGCGACAGCTTGCATTAAATGCACTTGGTTAGTAAAGATTTTAAGTTATATATGATTGTCTTTGATGGTTTGGCAATTGGTGTTCAGTGGATGAATTCTGTTGTTCTTGTATTTTGTTTTATAGGTTTGTTGGCAATGACCATTGACAACGAGGATGATGCCCGTGAATTATATAGAAGCTCCCTAGCTGTTCTTTCTGAGACTCTAAATTCTGGGACTGAGACCTTGAAGGTATCCTACACTCGTTGTTCTCTATTTCCATAATGATTTTAAAGCAACGAAGGTAATAACACTTGGACTATCTGGCTTTTTCATGTGCAGATACTGGATTCCTTAGCTATGATCACATTTTTCTGTGCAAATTATTCAAACGAGACGGAAGAACCAATGAAAATTATTTGGACATTCTTGGATGCTGACTCTGATAATGTATGCAGTTATTTTTAGCACTGATGTATATATATATCTTGAAATTTAATAAAAAGAAAATGCTCTCACTTGCTACTTGATTTCATCTCAGGAAGTTGCAAGGAAACATTCATCAGCTGTTCTAGCTGCAGCAATTTCTGCCTGGTCTTTTCTGCTCACAACCATGGAGACATGGAGACTCAACGAAGAACATTGGCAAGGGTATGTACATTGAACACAAGCATTAATGTAGAATTCCTAGATTTCACGGACATCCTGGTAGTTTGCTTTTTACATGAATGTGGAGGGTCTATAATAGAGTCGTGAATTTTTTCATGAGAACGGTTTTCTTAAACTGCTTGTAATGCATATCTTTCATTGCTGCATAAGGGTTTGGAAATAACAGATTGTTTTAACAAATGCAGAGCAATATCTTATTTTACCAATGTACTAGAGGAAGGTGATGAATCTGTGCATGTAGCAGCTGCTGAAGCTTTAGCCCTGATATTCGAAATTGATTGCCTCAAGAAGTTCTCTACTCTGGTGGATTGCTCACTCTGTGAAGAGGATAGAACCCTGATGGAAGATTTACTCAAAGAAGAACTGAAGAATACTATTGCAGAGAAACTGAAAGCAAGGGATGAAGACTCTGCTAGACAAGGCACCATTGCAAATTTAGATGTGCTGAACTATTTCGAGGTACTGCTTAATTGATTTTTTTTTCCTATGCCCATGCACATATTTCCCTGTAGCCAGCTTACTAATATAAGTTCATTTTTTACAACAGAATGGTACTGCCCCAGAAGATGTTACTATCGGTGAAGATGGACTAGAGTTGCATACATGGTCTCAAATACTAAGGGTAACCAATTCTTCCTTCTAGTTCATTTAACTCTCCGTTTATTTCCTCTAGCTTCTGCACCTATTTCTAAGTGTTTTAGCCCTCAATTTATTTATTTACTTTCCTTTTTTATTCTGCAGGTGAATTTTTTGAAGAATCTTCTAGGAGAAGATCGAGTGGAGAAACACAGCATGGTTTGTTTCTTGATCTCAACTATTTTCGTTGTTGCCTCATTACTCGTTCTTTTTTGTTTGAAATGCATTAACGTGCTTGCTGTTTAAACAGGAAAAAGAATATCTCCATTACATTTTCTCTGTGAGACCAACAACTTTTAATTCTTCAAATGTTGAACTCTACATACCAATCAGGGAAGAGGTTAGTTTATGAGCTAAAATTCGAATTGTCTATGCGTGCTTGTACGAGTGGCAGCAAGTTTTGATTCCTTCTGACATTTTTCTACTTTGTAGGCCACTGTTCGATATTTTTATAAAACAGCCATGTCTCCAAATTCTTTCATCGCCAAAAAAAGGACTCAGCTACGGAACAAGCAGCGCTTAATATCAGAGGTAATTTCATTTTACCATTGAAATGGAAAGATCTTTTTGCCTTAAGGCCATTTAATTCATCAACACCTTTAAGTCAAAACTCAAAACATTTTGAACTAACTACTGATCATAAACTCTCCAGCCATCAATTTTTCGAACCACAGTTAATAGTACCAAGTTTTTTTTTTTTTTAATATTTTTGTTTGAAGAAAACAGAGTACCGAGTTTGATCCGGAGGCCAACTCTCCTTTATTGTTAAAAGCCACCCCATTCTGTATCAAAACACTAGTTCATTTGTTTGAAAATAACATTCAGCCTTTGGTAACTTGCAGGAGGACAAGGTCAGTTATTTCCTGGACAATGATGACGGGAATCAATTGGCTTGAAGAAGATGTTACAAGTGCTCAGAGTGACAACAAATTCGTGAAGCTTACAATTAATCTATTTTTGCTCAATTTTTTCTTCTTCTTTTACCAACTAGATTAGAGTTCACTGTTTATGTAATTAACTGGATTAATTTTTTATTCCATTTAATAAAAGGTGACAGGGTGTCACCCTTTTTTGATAAGTTGTAGCGTATTAGACCATTGAATGTGTTGGATGTGTCATGATCATGTCAAAAGCATTTTGCAAACCTCAGCCTACTTTCATTTGTATGTCTAAAACAGTTTCTTTCTATGCACTTGGAGTCTTCTTTAAGATGGAAAATTGCTCTGCCTCTGCAACTATCCAGTTTGAGTTGTAGAATTGAGCAGGTGGCAATTCTTACAGCAGAAACACCAGTGAAAACCAAGGATTTGCTTACCATAGTAAGTAGTAGTAGATGTTATTGTATAGGAAATCAAGGATTTAGTCAACGATTTTGAAGCCATGTTTTTTTTGTATGTGTGTGTGCACGCTCGTGGGGGTGTTTAAGTACATGGTAACAGATCTGCCAACTGATCGGTAACTTATTAAGGCAACTAGGCTTTTCTGATATCCTTTTGTATCAGTGACTGCAGTTCCGAAGAATGTTGCTTCGAGCAGTCGTTAATGAAATTGACATATTTTCTGAAGTTTCTAATTTTAACATGTTTCACTTTGTTATATGTTAGGGTTATTTTGTTGAAATTTTCCTAAGATATTTTTTTTGTTTTCAATGCATTACCTTTGGCAGACGGTGGAATTGCCTAGTGGTGTGTATTCTTTGCTATGGTTTCTGGTAAAAGATGAAAATCTTCCCAAAACAGTTCCGAGCTACCAATCTTTTATAGCAAAACTAAATTAACATGCTACAATGGGGATTACCTACTTTCAGTATCATATTTGAGCTGGACTCGATCAAACAAGCTGGAGTAGCTCAGTTGGTTAGAGCGTGTGGCTGTTAACCACAAGGTCGAAGGTTCAAGCCCTTCCTCTAGCGTTTTTTACCTTTTCTATTATTATTTTTTTCTTTAAACTATTTTAATGTACATATATCATAAATACTAGCCAGTTTAAGGTCAAGAGGTATCCTCATGTCAGCTCATCTCAATCTAGGATGAGGAAATTTTCAGTTCTGTTTCTATTACATAGATGCGAATCCTCCCACACTTCCGCTTTGAGACAGCCTAAGTGCCTAACGATGAGATGGTACCTCACTCGATGCTCATTAGAAGATCCAATCACAAATGTATGCTTTCTTGTTATCCACTTCCTCTGCCCCTCGCCATCCACGAGACCAAGTCCCTTGCATGAATCTCCATCCAAAGTTATATTATTTTTGTTGCCTTTTTTCACCTGCACCCTATCAAATGCAACCATTTGCTTATTTTGTGGACTTGTTACCTCTGCTGGTCCCATTGTTTCTCACGCCAATGACTAGACCAAGTTGCAGATTGGTGCAATTTACACTATAAACATCAATTGCTTGGCCATTAGGTTAAGGGTCTTGTTTGGAGGAATAAACTAGAGAATGCTGCTTGGTCCGAGAGAAGAATTTCAATGGGACTGGTAAGGCAGAAGGAGCGGAAATAACAAACTCTGAGAAAGTTGAGTAGCTTAGTACATGACCAAACTCTTATAATGATTTTACTGTGCAGAACCTGTAGGTTTTTCCAGGAAAGTTATCGGTTGAATTAGCTCTCATGTTCACTTGATCAGAGTACTCTTTTGGATACCATGTAAAAGTGGACCTTCCAGCTGACAAGTAAAGAGATTGTCAGTATGAAGGTGGGTTTGTAAACTTTGTTTTGCCTCGAAACAAATATAAATTGGTAATAAAATGCTCAAACATGAGACGCAGAAAATCATTTGGTGTTGGAATTGAGATGGAAAGATTACCAGGATCATCATGGTCTCCAAATATGACCAGAGCGACAGCATCTCCTCCAGCTTGATCAGGATAGCCTACGCACAAAATCCCTCCAATCTTGCTCTCATTCCTGGCAAAAGAGATATCGATAGGACTAGCGGACATTATAACACGGATCACCTTTCCGTTTGTTGCATTAAATACTTCTCTTGCAAGATTCTGTTTTTATCCTGGCAACATCAAGTTCTCCCTATTCAAGTCCTCTTGCTTAATAGATTGATCAAGCCCCGCCAACAATACCACCACATCTGACGTAGTAACAGCCTTAGTTGCTGCGCCAAAAAGCGATTCACCGGTGTAATTTATGAAGGACACCCGGCTTCATATGTAACAGATGAGATATACTTATGCAGTCCTTGTAAAGGGGTAAGGTATTTACAAGGCACGCCAGCATAGATGCCACAGTAGCATTACCATTTAGTCTTATAACAGCCAAGTTTTTTGTGGCGTTTTTAGACAAAGGAAGAGCTCCATTATTGTCTAGCAAGACTATTTCTTGCTTTGCAGCATCAAGTGCTAGCTTTTGATGTTCTTCATTGCACACATCTGATGCTCCAAGATTTCCAAATAGATGAAATTGTGGATCCCTGTCAAAGAAACTAAGTCTCATGAGGACTATATAACTGTAGATTAAGGCTCGGTCTACAACAGATTCTTCAATTTTGTTTAACTTGACTGCATCCTTGGCAAAAAATCTCCACAATTCCTGTTTAAACCTGCATTACATGATCATCTTATAGTATCAATAACTTAGAAGAGTTGGAATCTTCAGTCGTCACAATCATCAACGATTTGTGCAAGTGCACTTTATACCTGCTCTTAAGTCAAGGGTTACTGCATCCTCGGGCGTGGCCGCATATCGGATTCTGTCATAATAAACCCCAATGGAATCATATTATGAGACAACATTCCTGCCCAAAACCGCACAAATAAGTAGTTAGGAACAAAAGTTTAAACATGAAATTCATATAAATCAAAAGAAAAGGTTTCTATGGTCCTGTTACATATTGCAGTATTCATAGAGGCGCGGGAAAGAAGAAGAGCAAAATCGTCAAGATTACGTTGTCCTCTGATAACCCCTTTAGCAGGTCTGGATCAGCACAAGTAGGAATACCATTGACCTTGTTATATGAACACATCACACTACTCACATGACCCTCCTCTACACTGCTTCTAAATAGTGGTTGAAAAGTGCCCACTAGATCCTTCTTTGTCACCTTCAAAATCAAAACCAACATTATAACCTTGTTCTCAATGTCCAAAATTGTCATCGGACAATTGTACCATAGTAGAAAGGACTCATCAAGAGTGATATCTGCAGGCCTTATTAACACACATTGATGCAGCGAAAATGACAATTCGTATCTGAAATTCATGCATACCCTGGCATCAAAGTGAAATCGATCTGCACCTTTCCATTTGTCCGTATCATAAGCAGTATAATGCTTGCAAAAACTTGATACGTACCTCAAGCCTATTACCAGTGGAATTCCCTTCCCAGACCAACTTCTTGCAAGCCCCTAACATAATTGACAGCATATTTTAACACCACCAAAGGATCCTCTTCTGGTATCTCTTGGCCTCGATCCCACCTTGGGTCACAAAACACATCAATAGTGGGACTCCTATATGTCAACCCGGCTAAACCCATATTATACATGGTTCGGGCCTCATTTGACACCACCTGTCCCATCTTAAATTAACCATACTCTTGTATTAAAACTAGCAGCAGACAAAATCACTGCTGGGAAGCTAGTGGCGCCAGGTACTGTAAATGTACACCATAACCGACACTTGCCACGCCATGAAGTGCCTCGAACCACCATTTGTAAGCAGGGACACCTAGCCGGGAACCTCCAGCTGCATTATTTCCTAGTTGTTGCACCTTTTCTTGTAATGTCAAGCGAGAGATAAAATCCTTGGTTCTATTCTCATGAGATAGGGATGCGTCACAGAATGGAAATTGGCTCATTTCAGGAATGTTCTTGTTACGGGAAAAATATTGAGCGAAACAAGAAAATATTAGGAGCAATGAGAGAAGAAGTCCTAAGAAAAGTTGATTTTTCATGGTTTCTCTCACAATTCGCTTTGTTTAAGAAGTGATAGTGTTAGGATGCTTAGGCATAACAAAAGTTTCTTTAGCTACCAGTTACTGGACAATGATATGGTCACGAATTTTTACAGGGGATAATCTGATAGCTAGGTAGCTGAAATGGTGTTCACAATCGAAGAAGTTCATCAGGGCTCAACCATTGAGTCATGTGTACACAGGCCTGAACTATGGAGAGAGCTAGGATGGTGGTACGCTTCCAATACTATCATGAAAACAACATTTGTCCACTGTGATACTCGCTATTTATTTTTTATTTTTAATTAATATTTTTTTATTTATTAAAATACTAAATTATCTCTTTTGTAACTTGATTATAAAAAAACAAATTGAAAATATAAAAAAGCCCTTAAACACCTGTTAATGAAAATTCGTTTTTAAATATAATTTAGTTATTTCATAACCAAACTTCCATCCATGCATGGCCGCAGTTAGATAGATGTACAGAAATGATTAGCAGCAATTCATTCTGCCACTGAAGAATGCTGCTCTCTTCCATTTTTTTTTTTTTAATTTATTGGACTTCACATGACTAACCAAGCTAGAATGAAAAGTTTTTAATGTAATGAAACAAGAAGGTCCAACTAAACTAATTCAAGCCAATCATATAACCTGTTGTGGGCCTGGCTCACCTAACAGCTCCTCCTTTCAGAGGATGCATTTGAAAACAAAATCCTGGTGGTATGCTGCCGGGAAATTGGATCAGCACGAACATTTTGCTGTACAATTCATGGCTACAGCTTGAACTACGTACATGCATGGCCAAATATGTTCCTGATATATAACAAAGAGACTTCTTGTTTTTTTTTTTTTTTTTCATCGACAGCAAAGAGACATCACTCGTGACCAACAGTGCCATACTTCGAAGGAAAAGTGATTAACTGAACAAATTTTCTCGTTACCATGCTCCTAAATATCCCCGAACCTGCAAGAGAGGTGGGGCAGTTGACTTCTTAGTTTTCTCAAAAAAATCATAATAGCCCCCCATAGTTCAAGATTCAAATTTGCAAGCTCAGATATTCGCCATGGTGAGCCCCCATCAATCCGTGTTATGGTGTAATTACCCGCACCACAAGAGCCCAATACTGTAAATTGTTGGGTTTCCCTAGAACTTGGGGATAAAACAACCGTCCAGAATTATAAATGTCACAAGGAATGACATGTCCTTCTAAGATTGGCCGTGCTTTGTCATCCGAACTCGTGACTGGTCAGCAGGGAAGACAATCCGATTTGGCCAACTTGTAATATTGACCCGCGTATTGAGTGGTCTAGAACCACTGGAACCCCGGGATTCTTAAAGCCACCTTCTTCTTATTGCTGGACAAATTTAATTACCAACATTTTTTTTTATAGAAGGTCATACTTATCGTAAAAATAAAATATTATTTCATTTTATTTTATAAAATATAATTTAATTAATAAAATTCTAAATTATTTTTTTAAAATTATTAGTTTGAGAATCATAAACATCAGATCATTAAAAAAACCATTAGTAGCTTATTTAGTTTTTAATTTCAATGTCTCTAAAAATTAGTAAAGTGCATGTAAACTGATCCGGATACCCAACAGTCATTAAAAAAAACTCTATTTTCACATTCCAAGATTTTAGAATAGAGAACCATATATAGTTCTCCCAAAACATTTGGTTAGTACTAAAATAAGAACCGACCCGAGAGCTAACTCTTATTTAAAAATTTATAAGATAAACTTCTAGAAACATATAAAATTAAATTCGTGCCAATCATTTCCAAATATCTGTCTCAAAACACGAGCTCTTGAAAGATCCAAAGGAGCATGAAGGAGTAACCTCTATCATTTTTGCATGTTCAAAAGAGGAAATTTATTTATCCAACAATTTTTTTTTCGCATCCATAAATATAAAAACACCCTTTTATATGTGACCAGGATCGTAATTAATTCCATTTCTAAATGGATTTTAACCTAATTGAGCGCTAGTTGCCCATGTGAATTGTTGACTAAGGTGGTAAGATTATACTAGCCGTGAGGCTTGGATCTTGTATTCTTGATTGTTTAACTTCAACACCAAGACACTTGGTTGTTAATTCTAAGGGATAGGCAGGAAGTTAAGGAGTTTTTTTTTTTTTTAAATAAAAAATGATGACTTGTAACAAACGAAAAGGAAATTATTCTAATTAATTTAATATTAAAGGATGCATTTTAAGATCTTCAAGAGAAAAAAACTTAATATTAATCTGCGTATAAAATAGTTTGAATATATCTTTATTTTATTAAAAAAGAATGAAACTTGATTGTTAATTGATGTATTAAATAAGTAAAATTCTTATATTCCATATAGAATTCAAACCGAATAAATAAAAACATGTCATATAAAAAAAACACGCATCAAGTATCTATATATTAATGAACTCCCAAATATTCGATCGAAAAAAGTTTTGATACACATGAATTAGAACAAATTTATTATTTGACTGGTAGAACTAAAAAATAAATAAATATTTAATTATTTCACAAATATCTCACACCTATATTTCGGCTATATTTCTTTTTTAATATTAATTCGATGATGAAAAACATCTTATCACATTTGGTGTCAGAAATCATAGATGTTGATGTTATCGGCAAATACAAAGTTTTACTCTAATAAACGAAACACATACACAGTAAAAAACGAAGAAACAAAACAAATCCCACTCGCACGCATCAGCAGTAACTACTTCTATGATCCTTCCTTTCTCTTTGTCGACAAGAAACCCAACAATTAAACCAACCCAAACTTTTTTAGATTTCCTTTTCATTTCTTACAAAACCCAAAAGAATAAATAAATAAAACCCACTTTAATTTTTTTTTGTATGCATTCAAAGACCCGAACTTCTTTCTTTCAGCTCCATTTATAGATCAAAACAAGCAAAACCCACAAAAAAATTCCCAGCCTTTTAATAAAAAATGGTGCTAAAGAGACTATCCTTGAGTCTCTTTTTAGGGTTTTTGTTTACTTCTTTGATAGTACCAAGCTCTATAGCTAGATTTGTTGTTGAAAAAAACAGCTTGAGGGTTACATCACCAGATAAAATAAAGGGTACTTATGATAGTGCAATTGGGAATTTCGGGATACCACAATATGGAGGTAGTATGGCAGGTGCTGTTGTGTATCCAAAAGATAATAAGAAGGGTTGTAAAGAGTTTGAAGAGTTTAGTATTTCGTTTCAGTCGAAGCCTGGTGCTTTACCCACTTTTGTTTTGGTGGATCGTGGAGGTATGTACCCTTTTGATGTTTTTGGACAATTTTTTTTTCTTGTGTGTGGCTGGTCTAGGTTTGCTTGATTGGAGAGACACCTTTTTGTTTTTGAGCTTAATTTGATTGGTTTTTGTAAGATTTGTGGTGTTTTTGTTTGGTTTTGGTTGATTGTGAGGTGCCCTTTTGTTAATTCTATCAAGTTGTCTTTTTTTTTTCTTATTTATTTATTTATTGCTTAATTTGACTGTTGTTCTGATGTTTTGGGTCGTTTGTGATTGGTTGGGGAGCTACCTTCCTTTTGTTTTTGGTTTATTTGAGGGTTTTCTTCTTTAGGTTGTTGACCCCATGTTTGATTGGGATCATATGCTTATTTTAGCTACTTTTATTAAGTATAGAGAGGTTCAAGGAGGTTTCCGTTTGTTTCAGATCAACTTGCTGAAATTTATGTTGCATATGCTGTTTAGGAATCAGCATTCATTGAGATGTGGGTTTTGTTGGATTTGGGACTTCCTCCTGTTGAACTACATTCCTCTGAGATTACCAACATAGTTCTCATGCTAAATCTATAATTGGTTCATGTGATTGCTTTTCAGATTGCTTCTTTGCTTTGAAGGTCTGGAATGCCCAGAAGGCTGGGGCTTCTGCAGTGCTTGTTGCGGATGACATGGAGGAAGCATTAATAACCATGGACACACCTGAAGAGGATGTTTCATCTGCAAAATACATTGAGAACATAACAATACCGTCTGCTCTTATTGAGAAAAGTTTTGGTGAAACATTAAAGAAAGCACTTAGCAACGGGGATATGGTCAACGTGAATCTTGATTGGAGAGAAGCTGTTCCACACCCAGATGATCGTGTGGAGTATGAGCTTTGGACCAACAGCAATGATGAATGTGGGGTTAAGTGTGATATGTTGATGGAATTTGTGAAGGATTTTAGGGGCGCAGCACAGATACTTGAGAAAGGTGGTTACACTCAGTTTACACCCCACTACATTACCTGGTACTGTCCTCAAGCATTCACCTTGAGCAGGCAGTGCAAGTCACAGTGCATAAATCATGGAAGATATTGTGCTCCTGATCCTGAACAAGACTTCAGCTCAGGTTATGATGGGAAAGATGTTGTTCTTGAAAATTTGAGACAACTATGTGTTTTTAAAGTTGCAAATGAAACCAAAAAACCTTGGGTGTGGTGGAATTATGTAACTGATTTTCAAATCAGATGTCCCATGAAAGAGAAAAGGTACAACAAAGAATGTGCTGATTCTGTCATCAAATCTCTTGGTAAATATTTCATAACCTCTTCTTGTTGTAAGTACACTATCAATCACACTAGAAAATGGGAAAAACAAGAGTTTTGAATGTGTTGAATGTTCCATGTTGTTCACTTGTCATTGCTTCAGGGCTCGATGCTAAGAAGATTGATAAGTGTATGGGAGACCAAAATGCTGACTCTGACAATCCTGTTCTGAAAGAAGAGCAAAATGCCCAGGTAATTGTCTGTTATTATTATTCTTCAGTTTAACACAACACTTTAAATCTGCAAGTTTGGATGATTGTGCTTGTCTGCAATCATCGTAATCTCTGATATCAGTTCAACCATGTATAGCTGCTTGACAAAGACTTTCATGTAGGTTGGAAAAGGATCGAGGGGTGATGTAACCATATTGCCCACCCTTGTTGTCAACAATCGTCAATATCGAGGTCTGCTATTGCCAGCTTGTATATTGGATGAAAAGTTACATTTGGGTATTTATTTATTTTTCTTTTTGAAAAACTTGTGCTTACAGGAAAGTTGGAGAAAGGTGCTGTTCTAAAGGCCATATGCTCTGGTTTTGAGGAAACAACAGAGCCAGCGGTTTGTTTGAGTGATGGTAAGTTTTCTTATGCTATTGATCATGATTGCCCTTTGTTCTGAGGCCATCATCTGATGAAATGATGGACAATCCTGACTAAGTGGATTTGAGTGCTTGGTATTGTGAGCGGCCACTGAAAGCATGCTAGGCCTCGAACAATATTACATTTTAGATCACTGGTTGAATACCCTGACTTGCTGAGACTAACATCTACTACTGGCTGCCTTGGGTGACTAGTGTGCACGCTTAAGTAGTTCATGATCGGGGAATCTTGTTGATGCAGATGTGGAGACCAATGAGTGCTTGGACAATAATGGGGGTTGCTGGCAAGATAAAACAGCCAACATCACAGCCTGCAGGGTATGAATTAAAACTTGCTGCGAGACGTCACTCTCTGGCTTTTGATATCTTTAGGTCCTTATAGACAATTGCTTTTATCTATGCAGGACACGTTTCGTGGGAGAGTATGTGAGTGCCCTCTTGTAGATGGTGTGCAGTTCAAAGGAGATGGTTACAGCCACTGTGAAGGTGAGTTTATCCTTTTTTTAAATCAGCAGAAACTTATGAAAAATGTAATAATATAGCTGTTCATTCATTTCAGCAAAGCTTGGATGTCCTGCTGATGATTATAAATAAATGTCTGAAAGAAATTATTTTATGGACAATTGTGGGCTTTTATTAGAAAAAAAAATACCTGCAGTACTGATTATATTCATATTCAGTATAATTGCAAGATTGTGCCATAAAGAAAATTTAGTTCCATGGATGGCGCATGAATCTGACCTTTACTCGAGAGACAACACGTGTTGTATGAGAGTTTGCAGGTGGAAGGTGGGTTGACTGGGCAGGAAAGTTCCAAACCTAGTCAACCGGAATCAAATGTGTGGTTGGTTTTCTTTCATTTTAATTGTTTTGGGCTGCAGTGGGGTGGGGGGCATGGTTTCCAATAGCTGTTCTAGCCATCCCTTGCAAATAACTCAAGTAGGATTTGATCCTAGGTTCTGGACTCAACAGCAATAGATTTAATGCCTAAGCTATCTAGCTTTACAGTTGGTGTATTCTGACCCAAGGTTTGGTGGATCTTACTCTGTTGATCATGCTCCAATATTAACTGTACCTTTTGAGGATTCATACTTGACGTTTGACTCTCAGATGTTAGTATTAGATGTGTTTGCACACATCATAAGAGGCAACTTATCTTATTTTCTAATTTAATCTTTTTGTTATACTTTTGTGCCAGCTTCTTAAAATGTGCTATGCTTTAAAGTGACTATATTGTTTTGCAGTGAGTGGATCTGGGAGGTGCAAGATAAACAATGGAGGCTGTTGGCATGAATCTCGGGATGGACACACCTTCTCTGCTTGTCTGGTTAGTGATCATCATGTTTCTCAACTTGTTATTGTCCAGTAAATTTATTCATTCCAGTTTCTAATTTTTACTGTGGACAGGATGTTGATGGTGGTAAATGCCAGTGTCCTCCAGGATTTAAAGGTGATGGTGTGAAAAGTTGTGTAGGTAAGATATTCCTCCATTGTCTTCCTTAATATTGTGCTTTTATCAGGATGGAGAGCTTGATTCATTTTGAAAGGAAATTTAATGACCATGCATGCAAATTGAGTCTACTGAGAATTTTATGGTGCCTGAGGTGTAAATCACAAACAGAACAGGTCATGTTTGGTTGAGAAATAGAGCATAATTGTTAGGTTCAGGATATACAGCCTTATACAAAAAGACCAAGTCACTGTCTCATCCCCACCCTTGCCCCCCATTGTGATAAAGGCCCTACCAACAAAAGGTCGTACTTTACGCATTCAGAACTAGCTCCAGCTTTCCCCTTGTCTCCACAAATGCTACATGACAAACTCAGCTCTTCCACCTTGCTTCAACAGGCACTTGATTGATCCTTTTTAACTCTCTTCATACTGCTTTGAAGTTAGAGATTGTCATTTCATTCTGTCCACTTCCAATGTTAGGCCTTTTCTCTCTTCCCTCGTGGTACTACGTGGTTATTGGTTATCCAGGTGCACCTAGTACTTGCCCTAGTGAGTTGGTTATTGTTGATTCATGCATGATTTCTCAGGCACAATTCCACGCAGGTCAAATCTAATCTGCAGTTGTCAAAATCCCTTGCATTCAATTTAGTACATCTATGCTACCCCAGGCGGTGGGGTCATGCTTATAAATAGCCTTTATGGGATAAATCAAATGTTTTAATTTCTAAAATTTATCTGTGCTTAGGCCATCAGGATGCTCCGATTATACTGATTTTGCTTATAATAATATTTTGAGTATCCACCTCTTGCCAAGTCAAAATTGTTTTGGGTTTTCTCCTTGACTACAGCTGAAACTGAAATCCTGCCAGAGAAATCTGTATGTTTGCCAATGCTGCTGCTTAATATTTTGTTTCTTCTACTTATGTTTGACTGTACAGATGTTGATGAGTGCAAAGAGAGAAAAGCCTGTCAGTGCTCTGCATGTAGTTGCAAAAATACTTGGGGAAGCTATGAATGCTCTTGCAGTGGGGATCTTCTGTATATCAGAGACCATGATACCTGCATAAGTGAGTTAGAAATTGTACCTCCTTTGTTTGTTTATGCGATAATGTGGTCCTTGTTTTGATGCCCCCCCCCCCCCATCAATATCAGGTAAGAGCGGCACTGAAGTGAGATCAGCATGGGCTGCAGTTTGGGTCATTTTGTTAGGCCTGGCGATGGCTGGTGGTGGAGGATATCTTATCTACAAATATAGATTAAGGGTAAGCGTGGTGCCCATTATATTTTTCCTTTTTAAAACCATACCTTTGGTTAAGTTTTACCTTGTTTTTTGCACACTTCAGACATCTGTCTATTACACAAACATTTAGAATAGTGGTGGTCTCTCTATAGTAAAAATCTCTATTCAACTTTTTAAATCCACTATCTGAAGCAATGGTGGTGTTGTGGGCTTGCAACCTAGTGGTGGTTGTTTTAAGCCCCAGGAAGGCTAGACCGGCTATTTATGCAAAAATGAAGAAGAATAGGATTATGTGCAAAGTTTCTTTCCAATGCACTGCTGTAGTTGGGCCATCTACTACTGTTTTTAGGATCTCTTGTGAAGCAGTCTATACCTCATTTCTTTAGAACTTCCTTCCAGTGTTGGCATAGCTTGGAACATTTTAGAAATGATGGAAAGCACGGTATGGTAACTATGTTAACCACTTGTGGCGAATTTAGTTTAAATTGTCATTACTATGGGATAGATAGCTACATGTGGGTTAGCCATGCCTGAATGCTCAAAGCCAATCAAATTGAATCTATGGGCAGACTGAAGCTTCTGGGTTTTGGGTTTAACCTTTGGTTAGAAAACCTCAAGCAGCTAGATCAATTAGAGTTGACGTATATGAGTCTGGATTGCTCTTGACATGTTATCTTAAAAGTTCTATGCATACCTCATCGATGTACTTGCGTTGCGTTTGATACGCGTACTCTATCTTTTTTCTTCTTCTTTTGCTTTGGCAGTCATACATGGATTCAGAGATAAGAGCTATCATGGCACAGTACATGCCTCTGGACAGTCAAGCAGAAGTTCCAAATCATGTCCATGACGAGCGGGCTTGAAGAAAACTGTCCTCTGGGCACAGTGCATGCCTCTTTTGAAGGTTGCTAGTAACAGCAGTGTTGAAGTGGTTCTACGATTGCCCTTTATCCTTTCAATGGTTTTCAGCGTGGATTTTACACCTGTAATGTACATGCCTACATGGACAATAAAGAGTGCAGATTAAAATTGTACTTCGTTTGTTAGGACTGTAAAATCTTACACTTGAAGGATTGGATTTGGGCAGATAGCAAGGGATTTGGCTGCAATGTCCAAGAATTTTCGTTCCCGCCCCGTAATTTTTACTTAATTTATGATTACCCTGTAACTGGTCCACCCCCTTTAGACAGGCTGACCCTTTTTGCCGTTATATTTATTTAAATTCAAGTAGCTTTGACGCTTTCATTTGCACGGACGATCAAATTTATGTTGGAAATACTGTTGCCTTGTTCCAATGCGGCTGCCAGGTGAAGCTGCTATTGCCACTTGATGTGTATCTTCTCGTTATCTTTTCTCCTTCCCTTTCCTTTTTACTTTCAGTCACGAAAATGGCACGTTGCAACTACGAAATTATGTGTTATTTACATGAGAAGAAACCATGAACATTATCCAGGGGCTTGTTATTTATATGTGATGTGGATGATCAATGCTCAATGATGTGTAGGACTTCTCCTTGTCTGTTCGTTGGAAGCCCCAACGGGCAGTGCCTGGTCTGGCCACCAGCATCCTAATTTTTGGCCTGAAAGTGGTAGCTGTTAGCCCCTGGACTTTGTTGTGGGTACTTCATCAAAATTCACTTGCAGTTTATATAGACAAATCTCATAATCAAGCTACTCATATTTTTCCAAAAAACAAAATTAATCTGTCAACGAACCCGTGAATTTGACAGAAGGATCATTTGGCAAGCCGCTTCTTTAGCTGCTACGTTAAATCAAACAAAAGCTAAGGTGAGAATAATTTCTAGCGAGGAGAGGGGAGAAAGGGGAAAATAAAAGGAGCATTTAGAATTTGAGATGTCTTTCTGATTGAAGTTGATCATGACCAGGAGCATTCATATGGGGATTTTATCCATTTCACTTCTTTTATATTGTTGAAGTGCTGCCTTGTCCTGAAGAGAGAGTTGGCTCCTAATCTCTGGTCTGTTCACCTTGAGCCTCTTCTATTGAGCCGAGAGCTTAACACAGTTAGCCATCGAAAATATTCTTTCCTGCAGATTTTCTAAGGAAATTCCTTATGGTCGTATAAAAAAGAATGCACGTTCCTTTATTATATGCAAAATCCTTATTTGTCATCTCCAAGGAAGATAAAAACATCAGTTGAATTTAGCCATATGTACTGACAAATAAGCAAACACAGATCAGCAAATTCTTTGGTTTGTTTAGATATTAATAAAAAGATAAGCCACCAACTGAAAATTAATGACTGTTGGATAACCAAGTTCATGTATATTCTTATGAACGAACTTTTATATTCAAGTATAGACTCTGCTCGAATAATGTCCATCATGTCAAGGTGTCTACATGAAAGAATTTTTCACGATGATCACTCCTCGTGAATTAATTTTATAAGAGTACCTTATAATACAGAATAAAACCATTACAAAGTGGCAATGACTTTATTTTAATCTCATCTATTAACAGATATAATCATAAACACCACCCTCCTCTTAACTTCTTCTATCGTCATGGTGCGGTAACCTTCAGATGATCAAGACCGATGTCCATCCCGTTGTAAGCGAGAGGCGCATACATCCACAAGTCCTCAGAGCTTAGCAGCTGCAGAATTTAAAACAAGAAAATGACAAAAAAAAATGTATCAGAAAATCTGTTTCATGTCAAAATATCAGCAAATTTAAAACAAGCACCATTAGATATATAATTTTTCTTATGAAGAAGGATGTTAATTTGTTCTGACCTTAATTTGGAGTTGCAAAAATTTCACATACTGGACAGCTTCTTCAAGCATTGTGCTAATGTCAACCTGCCATATCAGTAAACCAATCTTGAGAATTTTGCAGATCACAAAATTTATTGATTGATAATATACAGAGATGATGCCGTGAGATGTACTTCATACCTTTGTTCCGTTGGGGACAAGGTTTTGTAGAATTCTCAGCCTCTCATTTATTCTCTCTCTTCTTTTCTGCAAGACACAAAGGAAGATTTATCGACCACTGTTTCTTCAAATCTAGTAATTGAAATGCTGTGCAAAAGCATTGAAAGGGGTAGTCACCCTTGCATAGAGACTCTGGGGATCAGTGGCTGCCCCCCTGCTGGCTCTTGTTTTGCCACTTGAGTTGAGAGTTGCAGTCCCTTTCGAGCTCAAACTTGAACTCGCTCCTCTATTGAGCTCATGAGAGGCATTGGATTCATCCTCTGAGCAGCAACCGCTTGAGGCAGGCCCATTAAGGCCAGCATTACTTCCTTCATCATTGTTGCTAGTCGAGGCAACCTTCTGGCTCTTCTTTGAACTTGCATTCCTCTTGTTCTTTTGAGCCTAAATCATTAGAATCAAAATAAGACAGTGCCTTGAAAACCAAAACCTTTTCTATATGCTCTACAGAAGAAAATAGAACTCCATCCAGTGAAAATGTAGCAGATTCTAAGAAGGTAAATGCTGGTTATTGTACTTACATCTCCTGAATTTCGTGATCTTTTCTTAGAAATCTGAGGTGGGTTGCTGCTTTTGTCTTCCAGGGGTAGTTCAGCAGCTGGCATCTCTGGTTCTCTCTTGGCCCGAATATCGTTTTCAGGAACAGCAGCTACAGTCTGGTTTCCACCAGGCTCCTCATTGCTATTGCTCATTTCTTGGTTTGAGCAGTCATCGCCTTCAACGAGATATGAGTCTCCCATGCAAAAATCCATTGACATTGAGCTATTATTGTTAGCCAAAATTGGATGAGAATCACTCATGTAGTAGCTATCTTGGCTTGTGTTGGGAAAAAGAATGCCACTACCACCACTATAACTACTACTCCCTTGTGAAAAATGGTGCAAATTAATATTAGCAAAATCCAAAGAATAAAATGAACATTCATTAGCCCCTTCCGTGTCCGTTGTTGGTTCGTGGTTAGGCCAGAAACTAGATGGAACTCCAAAGTTTGAACTTGAATCAACCTGATTAGAAGGACAGTTACCAAGCAACTGTGCCATGAAATCAGCCTCCTCACTAGTGTACATTCCACCAAGAGAACTCCACTCTCCCTCTGCCATAGATCCAATAGACTCCATCTCTTTTTCTTGTTTTTTTTGGTAGCCTAATAGAGAAAGGGTCTTTTGTGTTTTTGACTGAACTGTTAGAAGCTAGATTAGCACGGTGCTTGAAAGGAAACAAGATTAAGATGGCATACTTATACCCAGCAGCAATGAAGAATGTTGAGACATACATTGACTTCACTTGTGTAACCATATCTGAATTCATTATTATAAATTATTAGTATATGAAAGGGTCTCAATTCTCTGTAACCAATTGGGACCAGTCCGTAATGGGGCCCAAGTACAACTCATCTGTAGGACCTAAATCAAGCAATGATGGAACTAAAATATTCAGCAACCCTTCATTAACACCCTAATCTTAAACTTAAAAGACACATGAAGAGAATGATTGTAAGCCTTAAAAAGTTGTTTAAGGGACTTAACTGTGTTTCTGTTTAGGATAACTGTATAATTATTTTAGGATGCAGGTTGAGAAAAAGGTGAGATTTGGTAGAGGATGAATAAAGAGAATCACACCTGGCAATAGATAGACGTGGGAGGTTCTTGCTGAATATGATAATACAAAAAGAATTTTGTTAAAGAGGATGAAAAGGACATGGAAAAAAGACGGCTAAATGTCGTGGAGGGATGAGACTTGACATTCTGATCAAAACTAATTGGAACCAGACAATATATCGGTTTAATGGATTCTCTGTCTCCTCCATTCTAGCTACCAAGTGTTCCTTGAACTTAATTAGAATCTGTTTCTCTCTAGTAAGAACCCAATCTTAATCAACTCTTAAACATGACATCTGTCTGTCAACAAATGCAAACAAGATTTCCTTGATCATTTCATTTCTGTGGGGCTTGTTTAAATGTTCTAACTTTACATCATGCGATATCAACTTAGGACGTCGATATACTACGTACTTAAGGCAATTTATAGACATGATGTTGTTGATCCTTCTGATTGTAACATGGTACTGGTATTAATCAATTTTAACCTTCTGTATTTTTTGTGTTAAGTTGTCTGCTTTGAATTCGCTCAAGTCTTCTAGCTAGGTCAGTATAGAGTAACGAATTCCGGCATTCAAAGCAGCGAACTGATTCTTAACCTGTAAGGTTTTGCATGGTTTCCAAGTCAAAGACATTAATGCTAGCATCCCGTTTGTAATTTCCAAAGTAGAAAATTACTTCTAATTATAAGCACATTCTGCAGATTGCGATCGAGATAAGGAAAAAAATAACGAGAGTCCACACCCCATCATGAGCTGCGATCGAGATAAGAAAATAACATTAACAAAGATTGGGAACGAAACCCCAAAAATTTCCATATTTCTACAAAGACCTATAAAACGTTACTATATTATATTGTAGTGAATACGTTTCACTTTGAACTAATGATCACCGTGTGAGTAATGAAGAAAAACCAAGGTCGACCTTAATGCCATATCCCAAAGTCCTAGAGCTACCTCAGAATCCGGCGATCCTTACGCTTTATGGAACGCGTAAATCAAGCATTCTCAAAAGAAAGCTCAGAGGAAACTTCGATGAGTATTTTCATATTACTTACGCCACATTTTTAAAATTTGGCGCCGGCCATTGCACGATCTCTTGTAGGGGTGATGTTACCTCGTTTTGCTGAAGTATTAATTGTACAGGAATAAAATCTTTGCATTGCAAAGATATTGGAAAAACTCTTGTAAAACCGATGTTGTTCTGCACAGCACAATGAGAATATTACATTTAAAATTGCTGTTTCTAATACAGAATGAGGGGTGTAAACGTTTAAAATCTTGGTTTCTTGATTCTTAGCTGGCCTGCACGACCCCTTCAGAATGAGATAGAGTGCAGCATTTCTTGTTGGCTGGCGTATGGTGCATGACCCCTTGCAATTAAAAGAACCCCATGAAGAGACACTTCAAGATTTCAATCATTCTATTCATAATCCCCCGCCCTCGATCGTTGGGTAGATATTTCTCTAATTTACCATTAAATTAGAGGGAAAATATCAAATAATAACGTTGCCTCCAAGGATGAGACACGTTTATGCTTTGGTTAGTATAATGCCTTGCGTTGATACTGTTGTATAGTATATATATACAACATATACACAAAGTATTAGGTATGCAATTAATGTAGTTTTTTTATTTATTATTATTTTCCTCCTAACTAAGGGAAGAATCCAATAATAAATTAATTTGAAGTGTCCTTAGCTTCAGAGGATAGTTATAAAGTGAAATTAATGCGAGCAACTTCTGTGTGTAAGACAAACATTCTTGTTAAAATGAGTAACAGAAAGACTTCACTCCCAAGTATAGAGATGATTTCTTCGACGGACAGACGTCTGAGAGGATTGAAACCAAGTAGCTAGCTAGGGTTTTCAACGCTAAACGAATTCAGTAATTATTTCTTGTGGGGCATTGATTTTTTTAGTGATGCGACTTCAATATATATATAGTTGGGTACTGGGATAAATATTCTTGAACACGTATTAATTTTCCCTAGGGACAAGAATGGATTACGTACATTTAGCACGGAAGTAAAGACATTTATCACGTATTTTCCACCCATGATATTGTTTTTTTTCTTTCTCTGTTTTATATATATATATATATATATATATATATATATATATATATATATATATATATATATATATATATATATATTGTATGCTAATATTAGTTTTTTTTTTTCAATTGGATTTTATATAAATTATTGATACTTTTGATGAATGCATTCACGAAAAAAAGTTATTCGTGATCTGACAATATCGATCTTACAACAATATTCTCACAATTTTACTGTACCGATCATAAAGCTATAGCAGGCATGCATGAAAAGAAAATAATCTCTAGACACGCCAAATCATTGTAGAAAAAACCGGCCTTACGTGCAAATTAACAATTAAATCAAGTTGTAATAAATCCACATGCTGTTTATTGATGGGGAAAACGACAGCTCCCATTAATACTATCAATAATTAATTTATATATTAATTAACGAGTAGTGTCGCATATTTTGGCCTCTATATATGTTTTGCGCGTTAAGCGTAATACAAGTCAAGAATCCCAAAGAAAATACTACTCCTCTTCTCAATTATTACGATCAGTGGAACCCTTCAAAAAAAAAAAAAAAAAAAGAAAGATGTATGATAAGTGGCCTTATTTGGTGGTCAGCAGCTGGTGCACGACCTCCGCGGGCAATTAAAAGAACCCCCATGAAGAGGCACTTCGCGATTTCTATCATGAATTCATAATATCAGCCTCGTTTGGTTACTTTTTTTTCTTTGCAATTAAATTAGAGGGAAAATGCAGTATAATAAATTATATAAATCTCACTTGATAGTTTAAGATTTTAAATCGAGATGGTTTTTCAACATGGTATCAGAATCTTATCGATTAAACGGTCACGTGAATTCAAGTCTCACTACTCTCATTCTATTTGATAAAAATTAAGTACAAGATAACAGTTTGTGCAAGTTTTAAACCTAAAAAAGCTAACACTTGATAAAGTGCGTTAGCGAATTATATAAATCATATCTTGTGACCTCATCTAATAACAATTTAAACTATTAAGTTGGATTAGTTTAATATAATTATGTGCAAGTTTCAAATTTAAACGACCTCACTTATATTATTTAATTAATAGCTTAAATTTTTAGATGAGATGGTTCTTTGACAACTTATAAATTAATGTTGGAGACTAAATTTTTTTAGAATCATCTTAAAAGTGCACCACCTTCTTTAACATGATGTATTCAAATAAATTTAATAAATTCTTTTCAATACTAATTCAAGGTTTAGGTACAACCGATAAATAAAAAAATAGTATGTATCCTTAATTATCAAACCTAGACATTACGATTGATTTTATCAAACCTACCAACAGATAAATAAAAAATAGTATAAAGATTACAATGGAATATCACAGGTGCATTGAAGGATTGTAAGGTGGGGGTAAAACCAGAAATTTAGGATTGAGAGTTGAGAGTTGGGGCTAATACGAAAATAAATTATTTCAAGGTGCAAAACATGTATTTCTAATTAATAAAATAGACTTTAGATTGAAGGGTACAATTAATAATTTTAATAATTTTAGAATTAAAATGTATTTATTTCCAAAATTTAGGAATGAAATGGCCCAACCATCCGTCGCATATCTGCCAACCTTTGTGAAACTACAAATACTAATAAATAAATTAAATCCCCTTCAGTTTAAGAAAAAGATCAATATTAATTAGTAATATTTTCAAAAGGAGAATTATTAAAATATAGATCAGCCCTGTTTTCTAATTACTTACTTGTTTGTATACAATATAAAACCTTAAATAATATAAAATAAATTATTAAATTGAGCTCTTAGTTAATCACTTATAATTTTATTTTTGCTATTTACTTGTGTTATTCTTTACTCTTTATGAAAAAATACTGTTAATAGTAAGAAAAAAGAAAAAGAGGCAAGATTTACTATTAAAAATAATTTATAAAACAAATTTTCATGCATGTATTTTTAATTTATATTCACATTATGTATAATTGAGACAAAAAAAACTGTTTACGTTAAAAATGGTGCATAATAACATAATGTTAGGTGAACATTATTTAGTAATTATTATTTTAAGAGTCTGGAGTTTGGCCACGTCACAACTCACATCGGCTAACAATGTTACTAAAAAGTACAGGGGACGCTATCCTCGTCTATAGGTCATCGGTGCCTTTCCTATGCTACGATGACCTAGAAGAGGAAAAATGATTGACGGCAATGAAATTCCTTCCCCAAAAAGGAAATCTCACCAGAGACAATACGCTCTTTTTCTATTTCTTCTGATATATTAATATTAAATTCCATGAATTAATATTCTTTCAGACAGGAACCTCCCTGGAAGTAAGAGTTGTCATCTGTGCACAAATTTTAATTCGGGGAGAAACGCCACCAAAAGAAAACTATTAATTAAAATAATAATCACGAAATACGTGCAAAATAGTAATCAAACATGATATTTATTAATGGAGAAAACGACAGCTCCCATTAAAACTAATGAGGAG
>Ga0325400_1000908_pt1 | contig 23382 bp, 17 predicted proteins | sample PopdelMetagenome_2_FD_205662 | JGI IMG/M metagenome (GOLD analysis project Ga0325400, IMG submission 205662) | Populus deltoides microbial communities from Bellville, Georgia, United States - Xylem-PdKOR-R1 | ecosystem: Host-associated > Plants > Phyllosphere > Stem > Wood/Secondary xylem...
CGGCATAGCCGAGAGCGATCACCCACCGGGCGGGGCCCTTGTTCTCCGCGATCGCGCGCAGCACGTCGACCGTGCCCGTCAGCGCCCAGCGGCCCGCCACCTCAAGCGTGTCCTGCCCGCTCCAGTCCAGCCCATGGATCACGAAGCCGCGCCTGGGCTCTACCGGCCCGCCACGGTGCACGGGGGCGTCGGGGCTGTCGCCCGGATCGATGTCGAACTGTTCCAGCAGCGTGTGCAGGCCGACGCCGGGCATTGTCTGACCTAGCCCGATCCCCACCGCGCCTTCCGCGTCGTGCGCGCACATGGCGATGACGGCGCGCTCGAAGCGCGGGTCGCCGATGCCGGGCATGGCGAGCAGGAACTGGCCGGCGAGATAAGGGGCGTCCGCCATGGCGGTGCCTTGTAGCGGCGGCGCCCCGCCGGTCACGCTTGAAAATGCGGGCGTGGCCGGGAAAGGTCGCGCGCGACAACAGGAGATACTCGACATGCCTATCGAGCCGGGGCAGCGATTGCCGGACGTCACGTTGATCCGGGCTGGCGCCGACGGGCCGGAGCCCGTGCAGACGGCGGACTATTTTCGCGGACGGCGGGTGGCGCTTTTCGCCGTGCCGGGCGCGTACACCCCCACCTGTTCCGCCCGCCATCTGCCGGGCTTCGTCGATCGCGCCGACGAACTGCGCACCAGGGGGGTGGAGGAGATCGCCTGCACCGCCGTCAACGACGCTTTCGTCCTGGCCGCCTGGGCGAAGGCGAGCGGGGCGGACGGCGTGACCATGCTGGCGGACGGCAACGGCGACTTCGCGCGGGCGCTGGGGCTGGACGTCGACAGTTCTAAATATGGCATGGGGCTGCGCAGCCGACGCTATTCGATGATCGTCGACGACGGCGTGGTCACGCAACTCAACCTGGAGGAGCCGGGCGCCTTCGAGGTCAGTTCCGCCGACTATCTCGTTCAGCATATCTGACCCGCTTGCGGGGCCCGGCGCCGCGGCCTAACCGCCGGACGATGACCCCCCAGATCGTCGTCCGCGAGCTTCAGACCCTGTACGACGCCTCCGTCGCCCGCCTGAAGGCTGCGCTGGAGGCGTATACGCGCGACGGCAGCGTACCCGACCCGACCGCGCGCGAGGACGGGTCGTTCGCCTATCCCGAAATCCGACTGACCTATGCCGGCGGCTCCGACCGACCGGCGCCCGCGCGCTCGTTCGGACGGCTGGTGTCGCCCGGCGAGTATCGCATCAGCGTCACCAAGCCCGCGCTGTTCGCCGATTATCTGGTGGAACAGCTGACGCTGCTGGTCGAGGATTACGGGGTCGAGGTCGAGGCGGTGGCGGGCCGCCAGGAAATTCCCTTCCCCTATGTCCTGGACCCCGGCCACGCGCTCAGCCTCGACCAGGTTTCGGCGTCGGAGTTGGCGCGCTTTTTTCCCGCGACCGAGCTGGCGTTCATCGGCGACGAGATCGCCGACGGCACTTGGCGCACGCGCGGTGCAAGGCCGCTGGCGCTGTTCGACGGGTTGCGCACCGATTTCAGCCTGGCGCGACTGCGGCATTACACCGGCACCCCGGCCGAGCATACGCAGCGCTATGTGCTGTTCACCAATTATCACCGCTACGTCGACGAGTTCGTGCGTTGGGCGGGCGCGCAGCTGGGCGGGCACACGCGCTACACCATGTTGTCGGGGGCCGGCGGCGTCGAGGCGCATTCGTCCGCCGACGTGGAGCGGCTGGTGACGGACAGCGCCTGGCGGCGGCACCAGATGCCCGCCTATCACCTGGTCGCGCCCGACAATACCGGCATCACGCTGGTCAACATCGGCGTTGGTCCCTCCAACGCCAAGACCATCTGCGATCACTTGGCGGTGATGCGGCCCGAGGCGTGGCTGATGATCGGCCATTGCGGGGGGCTGCGCCCCAGCCAACGCATCGGCGACTACGTGCTGGCCCACGCCTATCTGCGCGACGATCACGTGCTCGACGACGTGCTGCCCCCCGAGATTCCCGTGCCCGCCATCGCCGAGGTGCAGCAGGCGCTGGCGCGGGCGTCGGAAATCGTGTCGGGCCAGTCGGGCGAGGAGTTAAAGCGGCGGTTGCGCACGGGCACCATCGTCACCACCGACGACCGCAACTGGGAGCTGCGCTATTCCACCTCCGCGCTACGCTTCTCGCTCAGCCGGGCGGTCGGCATCGACATGGAGTCGGCCACGATCGCGGCGCAGGGCTATCGCTTCAGAGTGCCTTACGGCACGCTGCTGTGCGTGTCGGACAAGCCGTTGCACGGCGAGCTGAAGCTACCGGGCCAGGCGAACCGCTTCTACGAGCGTGCGATCAGCGAACACATGGCCATCGGCATCGCCGCGTGCGAGCAGCTGCGCCAGGAAGGCGACCGGCTGCACAGCCGCAAACTGCGCGCCTTCGACGAGCCGCCGTTCCGCTGAGGGGATCGGGGAAACCAATCGCGCCGCGCGCGTTACGGGGACGCAACGATTCGGAGCGTTCCAGATGGCCGACGAAACTGAGACGCCGGCAACCCCGGCCGACAAGCCCGCCCCCCGCCGCCGCCCTCCGCGTACACCGACCGCGGACAAGCCCGCCCGTACGCCGCGTCGCGCCAAGGCGAAACCCAAGGACGAGGCGCCCTCCCCCGTCGCCGCCGAAGCGACCCCCGCTCCAACCAAACGTCGCGCCCCGGCCAAGCCGCGTGCTGCCAAGCGACCCGTCGCACAGGGTCGCACGCGCAAGCCATCTTCCGTCGAGAAGGCGACGGACAAGGTGGGCGGCAAATGGGGTGCCGCGGCGGTCGCCGGTGGTATCGCGGCCGCCGGTGCTGCCGCGGCCGCCTTGCTGACCTTGCGCGGCAGCACCAGGAAAGCCACGGAGCGTCCGGCCAACCCCGGGGCCAAGGCGCATCAGCCGGACGGCACCGACTCGTCCAAATCCTTTCAGGCCGGTATCGCCGACGAGAACACCGTTCCCGAGAAATAGGCCGCACGCTAACCGCCGCCTTCCCCATGGGAGAGGGCGACGGTGCGGGCGGGCCCTGCCGGTCGTAGGAGAATCCACCGTCTCCGTGATCCCTCGTGCCTGCAGTAAGCGACCGTCGCGGAATTAGAGATTCCAGATTGCCCGTGCGGCGGCGAGCGGCAGGGTAGGCGCTCTTCGGCAACCGGCCCTCACGCGCCGTCGCGCAGGGTCAAGCGGCGAGGAAATCCGCCATCGCTCGACCCAGTTCGGGCTTGGTCACGGCGCTCATGTGGTTGCCCGGTACCGTCATCAGCCGCCCGTCGCTGAGAGCATCGGCTAGATCGGGCGCGCTGCCGTTGTCGGCGTCGTCGATGCCGGCGACGACGAGCGTCGGCTGCGCCATCCCCCCGATGTCTTGCTGCGAGACGCCGGCGAACGTGTCGATCACCAGCCGCATCGCCACGGGATCCCCGCCCGTCGTGCGCAGGAACCCTTCGATCATCCATTCCGGCGTACCGCGTGCGTGCGAGCCCAGATTGTCCAGCACGCGTGCGAAGAAGTCGGCCCGGCGCCCGGCCGACAACAGGCCTTCCAATCCCATGCCGGCGTGAATCACACGTCGCGGCTCGGCTCCGGTCGCTAGCATGCGCGCCACCGTCCGCGAGCCCAGCGAATAGCCGCCCAGGTCGTATTCTGTCAGCCCCAGCTGCTCCACCAGCGCATGCGCGTCACGCGTCAGTGCGTCGGGTGGATAGGCGGCCGGGTCGTGCGGACGATCGCTTGCGCCGTGCCCGCGCAGGTCGGGCAGGATGACGCGAAAACCGCGTTCGGCAATCGCGGCGGCGTGGCCGTAGCGCAGCCAGTTCGTTCGGGCATCCGACATATAGCCGTGCAGCAACAGCACGGGCCGCCCTTCTCCCACCTCACGCCAAGCGATGCGAGCACCATCGAAACCGCGCGCGAACCGGGTTTCCGATACGGTGGCGGAGGTTCCCGCCGTCACGTTCTGCCTTCCGCTCGGGTGGCCAGTACGCGCCCGAGCGATTCGAACAGCGAATCCATCGCCACCGGTTTGAACAGCACGTCGTCTGCCCCGCCCTCCAGGCAGCGGCGGCGCAGGTCGGCGGCGGCGTCGGCGGTGACGACGATGATCGGCAACGCCGCCTTGGCGTCGGGCCGGGCACGAATATGGCCGATCGCGGTCAGGCCATCCATTCCCGGCATCCGCAAATCCACCAGGATCGCGTCGAAACTCTCGGCATCGATCATGCCCAGCCCCAGCTCGGCGCTTTCCGCTTCCGCCATCTCGGCGCCCGCGACGCTCAGCATGTCGCGCACGACCCGGCGGTTCATCCTGTCATCTTCGATGAACAGGATCCTCACCTCGCTGCCCCGCCAGGGCGCGATGTTTCGGGTCGACGATGCATGACGGACGCTATCGGCTTAGGCCGCGCGGGAAACAAGGGTGTACGACGAATCGACCAACAGGTGACGCAGCGCGGGGCCGGTGAAGGGCCGGGCGATCCGGCGGATGCCCGGCGGCAAGGGGATCGTCGCCGGCTCGGCGTCGATCACGATGACCGGCGCGGACCCGGCGGCGGCAACGAGACGGCCGATCAGCGCGGCATCGGCATGCAGCAATCCGGCGTCGACGACGATGCCGGTCGCCGGGCGATCGGCCAGCATCGTCAGCAGGTCATCCGCCGTGGCCGCCGTCGCGATGTCGGTTCCGGCCGCTGCCTCGCGCAGCATGGCGGCGGTCATGGCACGGGTGATCGGATTGCGGTCCGCCACCGCCAGCACGGGTGTGCCGTTCACCGCCCCGACGTCCGTGTCGGGCGCCGCGATCGGTAGATGCGCCGAGAAACCGAAGCGCGACCCTTGGCCCGGTATGCTGTCCAACGTGACGTCGCCGCCCATGGCCCGCGCCAGCCGTCGACAGATGGTAAGGCCCAGACCCGTGCCGCCGAAGCGGCGGGCGGTCCCCGCCTCGGCCTGGGCGAAGGATTCGAAGATGGCTTCCTGCTTGTCCGGGGCGACGCCGATACCGGTGTCCGACACCTCCACCCGAACCATGTCCCCCGTTCGCGCGGCCGACAGGTGGATCGCCCCGGCTTCGGTGAATTTCGCGGCGTTCGACAGGAGGTTGAACACGACCTGACGGACCCGCTTCGCATCCCCCGTCACCCAGCCCTGCGGCAGATCGACGACGCAGGAGAAACCCAGCCCCCGCCCGCGCACCTGTTCCTCCCACAACGCCGCCGCCTGGGTGAGCATGGTGCGGAGATCGAATGCACGCTCCTCGACGACCAGGCGGCCCGATTCCATTTTCGCCACGTCCAATATGTCGTCGATCAGGGTCCGCATGGTCGTGCCCGCCCCGTGGAGCAGCTCTACTCGTTCCCGCAGCGTCGCGTTCAAACCTTGTTCCGCCAGGATCACCTGCGTCATGCCCAATATGCCGTTCAGCGGCGTGCGAATCTCGTGACTGGTCGTCGCCAGGAACTCGGTCCGGGCGGCCAGTGCGCGTTCCAGGGCGACGTTGGTCTGGGCCAGGTCTATCGCTGTGGCTCGTTCGGTGTTGCGGCTGCGGCGAATCGCGATCAGCCCCAGCGTCAACACGATCACCAGGATCAACGTCGCAGCAACCGTGCCGGTGAAGATCACCCTGTCCGCCCGCGCCTGCTCGCGTTCGAAGGCGACGTTGCGTCGCAGCTCGGCGGCGCGCAGCTGCGTTATGCGCAGCTCTTGGTTCGCGAAATCGAACCGCGCACCCATCAACGCCGTGCTGGCGGACGTCGCCAGCTTGGTGGCGTCGTCGTCGAGCCGCTTCAAGGCCTCCAGATGCGGCAGCGCGTCCGAATAACGGCCGACGGATCGGAACGCCCGCCACGCCGTCTCGTGCGCCTCGCGCCAGCGCAGGGACGTGGTGGCGGGGTCCACGTTCTGGAATATGGTCCGGATCATCCGTACCGCGTCGTCCCGCCGGCCCTGCGCCAATCGTATCCGCGCCAGAATGGTCAGGAGAGAGGACCGCATCACGGCGGCGTCTTTGTATCCGGAAAGCGCAAGACCACGCTCGGCGGCAGTCTCGGCGGCGCGATAGTTATTCTGACTTACGGCGTTGCGTGCCATCCCAGCTAATATACTGGCTTGAGGTAGCACCTGTTGCTCTTTAAGAGCTACATCGAGCGCAGTTTGAAAGCTGTGTTCTGCTTCTGTATATCTGCCAACTTCCTTCAGCGTTCCCCCTAGGTTATTATAAATAGACATAATGAGATCGGAATCAGATACGCCAATACCGCTGGCTTGTCTTAAGTATTTCAGGGCAGAAGCGAAATCCTTCGCATCTTCATAAAGCCCAGCTATGTAGATAAGGGACATGGCTTGGCCACGCGGATTCTTTATCAACCGAAATATACGGAACGCTTTTTGATAATCGTTCAGTGCCAGCGCTACTTTCGTCTGATCGGCGTGAATGGCTCCTATCGATAGGAGAAGGTTTCCATGAAGGGCGCTTCGCGGATCTATGTTTTGAACGCGTTCCAGCGCTGAACGAAGTGACTGCTCCGCCTCCTCTGATTTGTTGAATCGAAGAAGGGCATCGCCTTCGACCCACTCCGCCATCGCCAATCCGAGATCGCGCGTTCTGGACCGTGGAGCGATGACTAGCCGCTTTTGCAGGCGCCTAGCTTGGATAAGAGCGTCATCAGGACGTGTGAATAGTGCGACGCGAGCGGCATCCCAATATTCCGATAAGGCTTTTTCACTCTTACTGACCCCCGACCCACTGCTGGCAGCAAAAGTCGCCGACGGTAAAGTTAAGACGAACGCCAGCCAGAATGGCCTGACCTTCATCCTAATTGGCTCCCCAAGTAGCGGCTAACCTATGAGCGGTGGCTTGGCTGGCCTCGGCAGCGGCGCGATGCCGCTCTTCATCCAAAAATATCGTCAATGCGTCCAGGGGAAGTGGAACGCTGACCAAGAAGCCCTGTACCAAGTCGCAACCCATGACACTTAGTAGCGCAAGCGATGCGGGCGTCTCCACGCCTTCTGCCACCACGTCCATCTCCAGGGCATGAGCGAGGTCGATCGTCGAGCGAACGATCAGTGGATCGCGATGCGAACTCGTGAGCTGCGTCACGAAGAGTTTGTCGATCTTGAGTTCGCGCGCCGGCAGGCGCTTGAGATAGGCGAGCGAGGACAGCCCCGCCCCGTAATCGTCGATCGCCACGGTAATCCCGGTGGCCGCGACCCGATTCAGGTTGGTGATCGCGCTCTCGGGATCCCGGATCACCGAGGTTTCAGTGACTTCGAAACCGATCATCGCGCCCGAGCGTGCCACCAAGTTGCAGGCGTGGGCGATGAACTTCTCGTCGCTCAGCAGGACGCCCGCGATATTGACGAAGACGCGCAGATCGTGACCGCGCGCGGCCAATGTTCGCTGATCCTGTATGGCCCGTCGGATGGTCCACAGCGTCATCGGCCCGATCGCCCGCGTCTGTTCGGCCATCGGAATGAAATCGCCGGGAGAGATCAAGCCCCGCGTCGGATGTTGCCAGCGTAGAAGCGCCTCGACGCTATTAACCTCATGACGCCGGACGTGCACCTTCGGCTGATAGCAGAGGAAGAGTTCGTTTCTTTCGACCGCTCGGGCGATGTCGCCGGCCAAGGTCAGCGGGTCGATGGTCGGCCGCGGCTCGGCCAGGTCGTACAGGACGGGCGCGGCATCGGTCCGCGCGTCCTCTAGTGCCCGTTCGGCCGTCTCGATCAGGCGGACATCGTTGTCCAGCGCCTTCTCGGCGACGGCCGCTCCCGCCTGTATCTCCAGGGCGAATCGCTCTCCCTCGTAACCCAGCGCATCGCCGCTGACCCTGGAAAGCAGATCAAGCAGGATGCGGGCTTCGTCGCGGGATGCGGAGTCGACGCGGACCTTGACACAATCCTGGGCTACGGCGGTGACGTCCGCCCCCGGAAGCGCGTCCTCGATTCGATCGCGAACGTCGTCGGCGAGGCTTGCTACGCCGGCCGTGCCGAAAAGGCGGCGCAGGAACGGGAAATTCCCCACTCGAACCAAGGCGAGCAGCGTGAAGCGCCCCCGATCCCGGTCGGATCGCACGGGGTCTTTGGCTGGGCTGGTCATTCAACCGTCCGGATCATCATGCTCGGCTAGGGGTCGGTGGTGAAGAATCCATTAAGCCAGAATATCTTGCCTAAATTAATTGGTTAACGCTGCGATAACGGATTGCGTAAACGTTTCCCTAACCATAATTTCGACCTGCGCCCAACGAGGCGCTTCTGGGAGAAGCAAAATGGTGTCCATCCTTCTGTCGTTGATCTACAACGACCGTCTTCGTCCGGTCTAATGCCGGGGCGGCGGTTCAGCGGGTGCGGCTTTCCCACTCCGTTGAACCGCCAATACCCGGTCGGGCAAGGTGACGGGCCCGTCGCCTAAGCTGGCCCCGGGTTGGTAAATTTCATCTCCCGATCGATTGAACCCAGACGTAGCGATGCCCAGTCGAGGGCGTAGTTCTGATGGACCTGCCACGGCTTTCGTTGTCCCTGCTTGGGCATTCGAGACGCGGCGCGTTGCACGTAGCCCGATGTGAAATCCAGGAATGGCTTGGCCGAGATCGCTGATCCGGCCGGTCGAGGGGTCGCCTGACGAAGGCCTCGCCGCCGCATCGCATTGAGCAGACGACAGACGTAGCGCGCCGTCAGGTCGGCCTTCAATGTCCAGGACGCGTTGATATAGCCGAAGCACGATGACAGATTCGGTACGTTTGAGAACATCATGCCCCTGTAACTGAATGCGTCGGACAGGGCCTGATGTTTTCCATCGACGGTGATCTCGACGCCCCCACCCAGCAGCAGTTCCAGGCCGGTCGCCGCGACGACGACATCCGCCGACAGTTCGCGACCGGATGCCAAGCGAATGCCTCGCGAAGTGAAGGTCTCGATCCGGTCCGTCACCACTTCCACGCGACCGCTCCTGATGGCGTCGAACAGGTCGCCGTCGGGTATCAAGCACAATCGTTGGTCCCAGGGGTCGTAAGACGGGGTGAAGTGCGTCCCGACGTCGTATTCCGAGCCGAGTGCCTCGCGAACCAGGGTCAGCAGTCGTTCTCGGGTGGCCTGGGGTTTGCGTCGCGCCAAGCGATAGAAGATCATGCCCAGCAGCACGTTCTTCCAACGCGTCAGTCGATAGGCCGCCGTAGCGGGGAGGAATCGGCGCAGCCGGGCGGCCGTCGCGTCCCCGGCCGGCCGGGACACGACATAGGTCGGAGAACGCTGAAGCATCGTTACATGCCGCGCTCGGTCCGTCATGGCTGGAACCAAGGTCACGGCGGTGGCGCCGCTGCCGATCACGACTACGTCGCGATCCGCATAGTCCATATCGTCCGGCCAATGCTGTGGATGAACCAGACGGCCCTGGAATTCCTCGACGCCGGGAAATGTCGGCATATGACCGCCGGCATAGTCGTAATATCCGGCACATAACGACAGGAAGCCGCACGTGAACCGCAGCGGTTCCCCATCCGGGCCGACGGCGTCGACGGTCCACAGGGCGTCGGGCGTGGACCACGCGGCTGCCGCGACGCGCACGCCGTGGCGCACATGCCCGTCGATGCCGTGCTTGCGCGCCGTGGCTTGTACGTAGTCGCGGATGGCGGCGCCGTCCGCGATCGACTTGTCCCCGGTCCATGGCTCGAAAGCGAAGCCCAGCGTGTGCATGTCGCTGTCGGACCGGATGCCCGGATAACGGAAAAGATCCCAGGTGCCGCCGATCACCGCGCGCGCTTCCAGCACGGCATAGCTTCTGTCTGGGCAGTATCGTTGCAGGTGATAGGCCGCGGACACGCCGGATATGCCCGCGCCGACGATCAAGACGTCGAAATGTTCGATCACCTGCTCCTCCGTTCCGTTGCAAACGGCAACCTAGCGTCGATCAATAATCCTTGGAATAACGAAGATTGGCATTCGATCCGCCGAAGGAGCCGGTCGATGTCAGGAGCGACAGCGATCGGCTGAGAGCGATTTCCAGCTGCGTCGCGGTGAAGCCCCGGGCGTCGGTCACGACCTCGACGTAGATGTCGTCGGTCAGGTACTTGCCCGCCGCCAGCGACGTACCGCGGCCGGTCGCCTCGTCCGCGCCCACGACGCGGAGCCGGTCGAAGCCCGTCGCCGAGCGCAGCTTGCCCAGGGGGTTGAGACCCCCTCCGCCCGAGCCGCGCAACGAATTGAGCGCGGCGGCCAGCTGTATCGCCTCCGTAGCCGACAGGTTCTCCGGCGATGAGCCGAACAGCAGCCGACTGAGCACCTCGTCCTGCGCGAGCGCCGGGGTGGAGGTGAAGGCGATGCGCGGGCGCTGGCCGGTACCGGTGATGGCGATGTTCGCGGCGATGCCCTCGGCTTCAGTGGTGGCGAGGATGTCGATGTCGGGGTCGGTCAGTGCGCCGCCCTGGAAGCGGACGCGGCCGCGCGTGATCTCGAACCGCTTGCCCGCGAACGAATAGGCTCCCTTCACGATGTCCAGCCCGCCGGACACGACCGGCGCGGTGGACGTGCCGCCGACCCGCAAGTCCAGTTCCCATTCGGAATCCAGCCCCATGCCGGACACGAAGATCTGGTTTTCGGCGCGGATGCGGATGTCCAGACGGAACGGCGCGACGGCTACCGGCTTGGGTCGGTCGGTCGGTCGGCCCGGCACGATATCGCGGCGACGGCGCACGCCCGTCAGTTCGGGCACTTCCGCCTGCCCCTGGCGGATGATCTGATAGCGGGCGTTGGGCACGCGCAGATCGCCCTGGATCAGGCCGCCTTGCGCGTTCTTCGTTACCCGGATCGTTCCCGACGTGGTCGCGGCCAGCGCGTCGCTGTCGGCAAGCCGCGCCCGATCCAACGTCGCCTGCAACTCCAGCGGAAACCCCTGAGCGGCGGCCAGGCCCACCGTCCCGCGCGCCTGCACCGTACCCTCGCCCGCCCGTGCCTGAAGCTGAACGGCGAGGCGATCATTGTTGAACTGGCCGCGCAACTGCATCCGCGTCAAACGCGTGCCGTAGATTTCGTTGTCGTAGGTGAGGTCGTCCGCGCGGATCAGACCGCTGACCTGGGGAGCGTTCAGCTGCCCGCGAAAGTCCGCGGCCACGGCCATCGGGCCGGTCAGCGTTTGATTGGGCAGCGCCGCCAGCGAGAAGGGGACCGCCGCCGGTCCGTTGTAGCGGATGCCCCCGCCCAGCTGGCCCGCCAGCAGGCGGGTCGACCAGCTACCGCCGCCCTGGGGCGTCAGCGTCGCCAGGACCCGGCCGACGACGGTGTTCCCACGCCTCACCAACGCCCTCAGTTCGCCTCGCGGTTCCGCCAGGCGCGCCGCGACGACGAGGTCGACGGGTTCGGACACGGCGGCGAGGCCGGACCGTGTGAAGTTGTTCAGAGTCAATCTGGCCTCGGCGGTCGGGAAAGCCGCCGCGCCGTTCTGCGCGTATTCCAGGCTGCCGGTCGCCGTCCCGCCCAGCCCGAGATTGCCGAACGCGTTGAACGTCGACAGATCGAGCCGGTCCAGCCTCGCCTGCGCCTGAATCGTCCGGCCGTAGCGGCCCGCGATCCGCATGGATCCCTGCCCGAAATCTATCCCCGTCGGCGACAGGACGTAATCATTGCCCACCGTCCGGACCCGCGCGGAATTCGCGGTGCGAACGGTGACGCCGTTCACCTGGCCCTGGAGCGCCGCGAGATAATCACCCGGAGAGAGGCGCGCGTTGAGGGCGACGCGGAACGGCACGCCCGACGACCCCGTGACCAATGCCTGTGCCGTCCCCCGTCCGCCGCGATAGTTGATCCGGGCGCGCGCCGCCTGGACGACGACGTTGTTGTAGCGCGTATCGCCGATCTGGACGTCGGCGACGACCTCGGGCGCGGCGGCGTAGTTGATGAAGCGTGCCGTCAGGATCAGCCGGCCCACCGTGAAGTCTGCGGCGCCGGGGATCACCGCGTTGTTGCCGCGCGCGGCCACGTCGGCGCGCTGTACCCCGCGTTGATCGGCGAGCGCGACGTTCCCCGTCAGGCCCGATCCGGCGAACCGGAGCTGGCCCGCGAAGGGACCGGCCGGGGTCTGCACGACCCGGCCGGTAAAGCCGATCCCGGCGAACACCACCCGGCGCACGTCCACCGCCAGTTGCCTACCCGGCCGCACGAGCACGTCGGCCGTGAACGGGCCGTAGCTGGTACCGCCGCTGGCGGTGACGGCATAGGCCCCGCCCCTGCCCACGACGCGCGCCTGCACGTTCGCCAGACCGACGCCCAGGCCGGGACGGGCGGCACGCAACACGACCACGGGCGCCGAAACGGTGCCGGTGACGCGCGCGGTCAATGGCCCGTACTGGTTCGAGAACGCGTCCGCCTCGAACCGTATTCCTCCGCGGGGATCGTAGAGGCCGGACCCCCGCGTTACGCGGAACTGAGGAGCGTTCAGGCGGATGCGCGACAGGCGGACCACGCCGTTCGGATCATAGCCGATGTCCGCGCGCACCACGGCGTTGCCGCCCAGGAAGCCGCGCGCGCCCTCGTTCAAGATCTGCGCCGTCTGCGCGACCACGCGTCCGGTGATGCCGAAGCCGCCGCCGGGCGCGGTCACCAGCCGGGCATCGGTGGTCAGGTTGACGATGCCGATGCCGTTCACGCGGTAATTGTTGACCCGCCCGCGCAGCGCGCCGGTGTAGCGGCCGGTGCCGTAGTTCGCGACGACGATCGCGGTGGCGTCGATCCCGCGCGAACGGACGCGCAGATTGTCCGACAGGACGTTGGTCCCCTGCAACGCCAGGTCGCCGTTGATCGCCACGTTGTCGAGCAATCCGCCGATCGACGGGTCCAGCCCCGTCACGCGCGCGGCACGCGCGCGCACTGGCACCAGGATCCGGTCGCTGTTCACGCGCGCCAGCCCCTCGGCATATAGCCCCTCCGCACCCGTGGTACCGAAGGCGATGCGCGCCGCGCGCAGCTTGTAGTCGACGGTGGGCGTCGCGAAGGCGCCGTCCAGCACCACGCGCGCCGCAACGTCGCGCCCGGACAGGTTGGGCAGGATCGCCCCCGGCGTCAGCAGCCGCGCGTCGACAGCAAAATTGCCGAACCGGCTCTGCGCCATATCCAATATGCCGCCGGCGTCCACGAACAGCGCGTCCGAACGAAGCTTTATGCGGGTGTCGGCCCGGCGTTCGTCCAGCGTCGCGTCCGCGTCGATCGACAGGAACGGTGCGGTCAGCCGCTCGACCGGTCCGGCAACGTACAGGCCGGGACGTACTCGGCCGGTCAGCCCAATCCGCCCCGACCGGGCGGTCGCGTTCAGGTTCGCCAGCTGCTCGCCGCCCAGCGTCGCCACTGCGCGACCGCGCCACGACGACCAGCCGCCGCCGCCATCGACGGTCACCGCCAGCGGTTGCCGCAGCGACGCCATGGTCGACACCACGCCGCCTACCGGCGCCTGGAGCCGGACGTCCAGGTCGAGCTTGTCGTCGTCGGGCACGGCGTCGAGCCGCAGGCGCAGCCGATCGCCGCCCGCCACGCCGGGCGCGCGCAGTGCCTGTGCGGCGGCGGTCACCTGGGCCCGGCGATCCGCGATATGCGCGGCGCCGTCGATCGACAGGACGTGCGGCTGGCCGGTGACGGCGCGGCCGATGACGAAGCGCCCCAGCCGTAACCGGTTCACGTCGATGTCCAGGTCCGGCAAGGTCGGGGCGTCGGGATCGGCGGGGACGGGCTTCAGTTCCGGCCGCCGCGCCAGCGTCACCAGCGCCGCGTCGAGCGAGCGCACGTCCACGTGATTGCGGGCGAAGGCGAAGGGGCGCCAGTCGACGCCGAGCCTAGGACTGGTCAGAAAGACGCCGCGCGGGTCCGATACGCGCACGTCCACCAGCGTCATGCGGCCGTAAAGCGATCCGTCGATCCGCCCGACCCGGATGTTCAGCCCCGACGCGGTGGTGTAGTTACCGATGCGATCAGCGACGAACCGGCGGCCCGGATCGGTGTTGATGCCGAACAGCACCGCCGCCAGCAGCACCACCAGGGCACCCAGCGCGATACCCACCCAGCGAAGCACCCTTCGCCAGAACGGTTGCCCCTCGGATGCAGCGGCGGCCTGGATCGGATTGGGACGGGCGTCGGTCATCAGAAAGCCTGCCCGATCGAGATATAGAGTGCGATCCGTCCGTCACCCGGCCGACGGTTCAGCGGCGTGGCGATGTCGGCGCGTAACGGCCCGAAATTGGTGTAGAAACGCCCGCCTATACCCGCGCCGAAGCGCAGGTCGGACAGGCGGGGCGTGGTGCTGGCATAGCTATTGCCCGCGTCGACGAACGGCACGATGCCGAAATTACCGAAGCGATAGCGCGCTTCCAGAGCGAACTCGTTGAGCGATCGGCCGCCTACGGGGTCGCCGTTGGGATCGAACGGCCCCAGCCGCTGGAACCCGTAGCCACGGACGGAGCCGCCGCCGCCGCCGTAATAGCGGCGCGAAGGAGCGAGATCGTCGCGGCCTATACCGGCGATCGATCCGGCGCGGGCGCGGCCGGCGATGACCAGGCTGTCCGAGACAGGATAATAGATCGTCCCTTCGAGCATCGATCGGACATAGGGGCGCACTGCCCCGCGGACGGAAGTTTCCGGACTGAGGCTCAGCGTCAGGCGATAGCCGCGCGTGGGGTTGAGCAGGTCGTCGGAGCGATCGAACTGCACCTGGCCGGGCAGCGCCGCGATGAAATAGGTGGCGCGCCGCCGCTCGCCGCGCCCGAAATCGTAAACGCTCTCGTTGGTGCCGACCAGTTCGCCGCCGTAGAAATAGGTGATCGGCTTCTGCCAGATCGGCGTCGAATCATAGCTCCACCGCGCCTGAAGGCGCAGCGCCACGGCGTTGAAGGCGTCGTAGTCCGACCGGAGCGCCGAGGCGACGGCCAGGAAGGTGCGGTCGCGCCGCCCGGCATTCTGGCGGCGAAAGGTGCCGCTGATGCCCTGCTCCTGCGTGCCGGCTACCACGCTGGCGATCAGCGCGCCCTCGTCCGGGAAAAGGTTGCGATGCGTCCACGTTCCCTCGACCCGGATCCCCTGGCCGGTCGAATAGCCGCCCTGCGCCGCCAGCGTGCGCCACTTGCCCTTGGTCTGACGCACCAACAGGTCGACCGCCTCGGTGCCGTCGGGCCCGGCACGTCCGGTGCGCTGCGGCGTGACGGACAGGGTGCCGAACAGCGAGGTCGCGATCAGCGCGTCGCGCAGGTCGTCCACCTTGCGCGTGTCGTAGAGCTGCCCTTCCTCGAAGCGGGGAAACAGGTTGAGGTGGTCGAGACCGAATACCGGGTCGCCCGCCGGGACCAGGCGGCCGAAGCTGGATCGCGGCCCCGTGTCGACCGGCAACGTATAGTCGCCGACCGCACGCGCGTCATCGAGCAGCACGTCTCGTTCGCCGACCTGAACGAACGGATAGCCCTGTTGCGGCAAGCGCAGCTGTACGTTCGCCTCCGCCCCCTGCACGCGCGCCGCGTCGATCGGGTCGCCGACCTTGAGCGGCAACTCGCGACGGACAAGGCCGGGCGGAACCGTGGCGTTCGTCTGAACGGTGACGGACGACAGGGTATATAGGCGGCCCGGCGTCGCGGTGACGGTGACCTGCAGGCGTCCGGGCGTGCCGGCGGCCGCGCCCGGCATCGTCTCGATCGCCGACACGGCGGTGCCGTCGTAATAGCCGATGGAACGCATCAGTCGCAGTGCCAGAGCCTCGTCCTCGCGCGCGCGGGCGGCGACCTGAGTGGCGTTGGCGGCGCGACCCTTGCCCTCGCGCAGCGCGGACAATTCCTTCCACCGCCCGTCCAGCTCGATCCCGTCCAGGCCGCGGATCACCGCCTCGTAGCGGATCTCCGACGCGTCGCGGTCTGCCACGTCGGCGGCGGTGACCAGCGGGGTGGTGTCGAACGCCGCGAGCGGCGTCAGCGGCTGCGCGAGCGCCGGGTCCTCGGGACCGACCGGGGGGATGGCGTCGCCCACTTGTGCTGCACCGGCCCCCGCGCCGCCCCCCTGCTCGTCCGTCGTGCGGGCGGGCGGCGTCGTCGACAAGGCCGGCAACGGCTCGGCCATGGTGTCGGGCACGAGTGCCATCGGCGCGTTCAGATCGCCGATGGGCGGCAGCGCCGCGTTCAACTCCGGTTCGGGAACGATCGGCTGCTCACCGGTCGGGGCGGCAACGCGGTTCGGCGAGGGATCGGGAGCCGACGGGCCTTGGGCGGGTGCGGAGCCGGGCTTGCTGATCTGTGCCTGCGCGGGAGCTGACAGAAGGAGCGCCGCTGCGATACCCTGGGCGCTGCCGTTGAACAGATGCACGCGTCGAAAACCCCCCAAGCGTCCGGCGAGAACGGTTATTCTTCGCCAGACGCGTTTGGAAACGTGCCGAAATGCCCTCGGTTCCACGTCTTAACCCAGCTGCTGCCGGATCGTCCGGCGAAGCGCCGCGCCGTATGGCGGCGTGAAACCCGCGAGCCGCCCGACGTCCAACCGGGTTTGCTTATAGACGGCACGCGCGTGGCTGAACGCGCGAAAGCCGTCCAGACCGTGATAGCTTCCCATGCCCGACGCGCCGATGCCGCCGAAGGGCAGGTCCTCGGCCGTGACGTGCATAAGCGCGTCGTCCAGCGTCACGCCGCCCGACAGCGTGCGGTCGAGCACGCGCCTCCGCTCGGCAGCGTCGGGGCCGAAATGGTAGAGCCCAAGCGGCCGGTCGCCCGCGTTGATCCGCGCGATCGCCTCGTCGACGTCGTCATAGGTCGCGATCGGCAGCAGGGGGCCGAATATCTCCTCCCGCATTACGCGCATGTCGTCCGTGACGTTCCGGATCAGGTGCAGCGGCATCTTGGGAACGTTGGCGGCAGCGAAATCCTCGTTGGCGGGATTCACGACCTCGATCCGCGCACCGTTGGCGCGTGCGTCCTCCACCATCTCCGTCAGGCGGCGGTGGTGGCGGTCGCCCAGCACGGCGGTATAGTCGGGATTGTCGATCAGGCGCGGATATTGGGCCGCGGCGGCGGCGGCCAGCGCGTTCACGACCGCCGCCTCGCGGTCGCGCGGGGCCAGCACGTAATCGGGCGCGAGGCAGATCTGCCCGGCGTTCATCATCTTCGCGGTGACGATGCGGGCGGCCGCGGTGGGCAGATCGACGCTCCGCCCCAATATGGCGGGCGACTTGCCGCCCAGTTCCAGCGTGACGGGGGTCAGGTGCTCCGCCGCCGCGCGCAGCACGTGCCGGCCGACCGCACTGGCACCGGTGAAGATCAGGTGGTCGAGCGGCAAGCCCGCGAACGCCTGTCCCGCCTCCGGCCCGCCGGTGACGAAGGCCAGTTCGTCTTCGGCGAAATAGCGGGGGCCGACCTCTTCGAACAGCGCGGCCGTGGCAGGCGTGTGTTCGCTCAGCTTGACCAGCGCGCGGTTGCCGGCGGCGAACACGCCCGCCAGCGGCGCCATGACCAGGTTCACCGGGAAGTTCCACGGCGCGATCACGCCCACCACGCCCTTGGGCACGTATTCCACCCACGCCCGCGCGCCGAGCAGCCCCAGCGGAAAGCGCAGCGGCCGCCGCTCCGGCCGGGCCCAGCGATCCAGGTGGCGGATCGCGTGGCGCAGCGGGCCGACCGACCCGGCCACGTCGGTCAACATGGTCTGGTCGCGGCTGCGATGTCCGAAATCCTGCGAGGCGGCATCGCAGAAGCGATCGGCGTGGTCGCGGATCATGGCGACCGCGCGCTCCAGCCGGTCGCGCCGCACCGACAGCGGCTCGGGCATAGCGGCGGCGAAGGCGGCGCGCTGGCGGGTCAGCAGGTCGTGCACGTCGCTCACGACGCGGGCGCCGCGCAGCCGATCAGCCCGGCGACGGGCAGCACCAGCACGTCCGCGCCCGCCCGCTCCAGCGTCAGCGTCCCCGCCGACACCAGCGCGCCCGCCGAAATGTCGGGCCGGGTCGTGACGTCCATCTCCAGCCGCGCGCTCGCCCCCTGCCCGCGATACTCGGACACACCCGCCAAGCCATAGTCGGCGGTGGTGCCACCCGTGCGGGCGAGATCGGTGGCCCGCCCCCCCAGCATCAGGCGCAGGCTCGCAGGGTCCGCCCCCGCCTTGGCGACCAACCGCCGCTCGGGCCCGGTACTCCACAGATAGGCGGCGCAGCCGCGGGCGGGCATGGTCTGGCGCGGCAGCGCGTCGGGCAGCTGCATCAGCAGGGCGAGCATCATCACGCCCCCCAGATTATCAGGACCAACCAGGCGGTAAAGGCCGCCGCCGCCAACATGGTGCCGAACGGCAGCGGCCGGTCGGCGGCGATCGGCCGGCCCGCCGCCGCCAGCGCCGCCGCCCCCGCCAGCCCGATCATCGCCGCCAGCGTCAGCGTCGCCGGCAGCGGTCGCCAGCCCAGCCACAGGCCGATCGCGCCGAACAGCTTGGGATCGCCTGCCCCCATCCCCTCTCGCCCCCGTACCCGGGCATAGAGGTGCGAGACCAGCCAGAGCGATCCGAAGCCGCCGGCCCCCCCGATCAGCCGATCGGCGAGGTCGGGCGTCAATCCGGCCGTGCCCGCGGCCAGCCCTCCGATCGCGAGCGCCACCGTCACCCGGTCGGGCAACCACAAGGCCCGCCAGTCGAGCGCGGCGAGCAGCAACAGGGTCCAGCCGAAGCCGGCGCCGGTCAGCGCGGTCGGCCAGTCGGGCGATGCCAGTCCGGCGACCACCCCGACCGCGACGCCGGCCGCCTCCACCTGGACATGCATCGCGTCGATCCGCGCGCCGCAGCGCCGGCACCGGCCATGCGACAGGGCCGCGCTCAGCAACGGCACCAATTCCCAGGGCGCCAGCGTCCGGCCACAGGCGTCGCAGCGCGACCGGCCGCTGGCCGCCGACCGCCCCTCTGGCCAGCGGATGGCCGCGGTGGCCAGGAAGCTGCCGATCAGCGCCCCCGCCACCGACAGCAGGACGGCCGCGCTCACCGCGCGCGCCCCGGTTTGCCTTCGCGGCATCGCGGTCCTAGATCGCGACCGTTACTTGCCGGAGCCCGTGTCATGACCGCCGATCCCGTCGTCATCCTGTCCTACGCGCGCACGCCGATGGGGTCGTTCCAGGGCAGCCTGGCCGCCGTGTCCGCGGTCGAACTCGGCGCGGCCGCCGTCAAGGGGGCGGTCGACCGCGCAGGCGTGAAGGCGGCGGACGTCGACCGGATCTACATGGGCAACGTCCTGTCCGCGGGGCTGGGCCAGGCGCCCGCGCGTCAGGCGGCGATCGGCGCCGGGCTGGGGACGCACGTCGGCGCCACCACCGTCAACAAGATGTGTGGGTCGGGGATGCAGGCGGCGATCCTGGCCGCCGACGCGCTGGCGGCGGGTTCGACTGACCTGATCGTGGCGGGCGGCATGGAGAGCATGACGGGCGCACCCTACCTGTCGAAGAAGCATCGCGGCGGCGCGCGCATCGGCCACGACACGGTGTACGACCACATGATGCTCGACGGGCTGGAGGACGCCTACGAGCCCGGCCGCGCGATGGGCACCTTCGCCGAGGATATCGCTCGCGAGTACCAGTTCACGCGCGCCGCGATGGACGACTACGCCATCGAGTCGCTGACGCGGGCGCAGCGGGCGCAGAAGGACGGCAGCTTCGACCGCGAGATCGTCGGCGTCGAGGTGACGGGCCGCAAGGGCACCACCACCGTCTCGGTCGACGAGCAGCCGTCCAAGGGCGACATCGCCAAGATCCCGACGCTGCGCGCCGCCTTTGCCAAGGACGGGGCGATCACGGCGGCGAACTCGTCGTCCATTTCCGACGGCGCGGCTGCCCTGGTGATGACGCGCCAGTCGGTGGCCGACCGATTGGGACTGAAGCCGGTCGCGCGCGTCGTCAGCCACGCCGCCCACGCGCACGAACCCGCCCGTTTCACCACCGCGCCGGTGGCCGCGATGAAGAAGGCGTTGGAACGCGCCGGGTGGAGCAAGGACGACGTCGACCTGTGGGAGGTCAACGAGGCGTTCGCGGTGGTGGCGATGATCGCGCTGCGCGACCTGGGTCTCGACCACGCGGCGGTGAACGTCCACGGCGGCGCCTGCGCGCTGGGCCATCCCATCGGCGCTTCGGGCGCGCGCGTGCTGGCGACGTTGCTGTCGGCGTTGGAGGGTTCGGGTCAGCGGCGCGGGCTGGCCTCGTTGTGCATCGGCGGCGGCGAGGCGACGGCGATGGCGGTCGAACTGATGAACTGAGGTTTGACGGGCGGGACGGTCAGTCGATCGTCTCGTCCGCCTCGACGCCCCAGACTTGGCCACCCAGGTGGACGAAGCCCGTCCGGCCGCCCACCTCCAGCCGACACCATCCGTTCGCGCAATCGCCGACGCGGCCGACCACGCCCGGCGCCGCCCGCCAGCGCAGGCGCGCATCGTCCGACGGAGCGTCGCGCATCGCCAGCGGCTCCGATCCCCGCACGATCAGCGTCCGCCGGGCGGACAGCAACGTCGCCAGCATCCAGCCGCGCGCCCCGTCCGGATCCTCTACCTGCCGCCATTCCTTGAACACCGTCACCACCCGGACCGGCAAGTCGGCGCGTCGATACAGCCAGCTGGCCGGATAGTTGCGCGCGGGGCCCGTCCGCATCCGTGCGGCGCCGGCGGCGATGGAGGCGTAATAGGGTGGGCGCGGCCGTTCGTCCGCGGCGGCCGGCGCCGCCGCGGCGAGCGTGACGAGAAGGGCGGTCGTGGTGGCCGGTCGGCACATGCGGGCGGGAACTCCTGAGTCCGGCCGCTATCGCGCCGCGAACGCCGGATCAACCGAGCGCGTGCGTTGACCGCGATGGGGACGGTGGTTCAAGCCGTGAAGGATGGTCGACGCCCCTCCCCCCGCCCCCACCCGCACCGTTCGCGGGCGCGTTTCCTCTCCGCGGGTGGTGGTGACGCGCGAACTGCCCGACGCGACGATGGACCGGCTGGAAGCGCTGTTCGACGCGCGCAACAATCGCGACGACGCCGCGATGGGGCGGGACGCGCTGAGCACGGCCATGGCGACCTGCGACGTGCTGGTGCCCACCGTCACCGACGTGATCGACCGCGCGCTGATCCGGGGGGCGGGCGACCGGCTGGGCCTGATCGCCAATTTCGGCGCGGGCGTGAACCATATCGACCTGCGCGCGGCGCGCGAGCGCGGCATCGTCGTCACCAACACGCCGGGCGTCCTGACGGAGGACACGGCCGACATGGTGATGGCGCTGATCGTGTCGGTTCCCCGCCGCCTGGCGGAGGGGGAGAAACTGGTGCGGTCGGGCCGCTGGTCCGGCTGGAGCCCGGGCGGGATGTTGGGTCACCGCGTCGGCGGCAAGGCGTTGGGCATCGTCGGCATGGGGCGCATCGGCCAGGCGGTGGCGCGGCGCGCGCGCGCGTTCGGCCTGTCGATCCATTACCACAACCGCCGTCGCCTGCCGGACGTGGTGGAGGCGGAACTGACGGCGACGTGGCACCTGGACCTGGACGCGATGCTGGGGGCGGTCGACGTGCTGACGCTCCACACCCCGCTCAACGACGACAGCCGCGACCTGATCGATGCCCGCCGCATCGCCCTGCTTCGCCCCCACGCCTACGTCATCAACGCCGGGCGCGGCGGCGTCCTGGATGAACGCGCGCTGGTCGACGCGCTGGAGGCGGGGCGGCTGGCGGGTGCGGGACTGGACGTGTGGGAACACGAACCGCGCATCGACCCGCGCCTGCTGGCGCTGCCCAACGTGGTGATGACGCCGCACATGGGCTCCGCCACCTACGAGGGGCGGATTGCGACGGGTGACAAGGTGATCGCCAATATCCGCGCCTGGGCGGACGGCCACCGCCCCCCGGATCAAGTGCTCGACGGCTGGGTCTGACGCGTCACGAAATGTTGCGGCCGGAACGGTTCGGTCATTCCGGGGCTTACACCCGCCTCATAGGCAACAGGAAAACGCTCATGCGCAAGATCGTCGTCACCGGCCTGCTGATCGCGGCCGCCGCCTCCACCTCGGCCTGCTCCACGCTTCGCGGTGCCGCCATCGGCGGGGCGGGCGGGGCCGGCGTCGCGGCGGCGACGGGCGGCGATGTCGGCAAGGGCGCGGCGGTGGGTGGCACCGCGGGTGCCGTGGTCGGCACGGTGGCGGACTGATGTCGGACGTCCGGCCGACTCGCCGGCCGGCCGGGCGCCGTCTTAGTCGCCCGTCAGGATGCGGTCGACTAACTGCTTCACCGTCGGCACGAAGCCGTTGGAATAGAACGGATCGCGACGGAAGTTATAGGCGGCGTGGCCCGCGAACATCAGGTTTTGCTCCACGTCGCCGCCATGGGCGATGTCCTGCAACGTTTTCTGGATGCAGAAGCTGCGCGGATCGGCCAGCCGCCCCGTCGAGTTCGTCTCGGTGTCCGCCCAGCTGGAAAAGCTGCACTGCGACAGGCAGCCCATGCAGTCCGCCTGGTCCTTGCGGATCACCCCCTTCTCGATCGGCGTCACGAACACCAGCGTGTTGTCCGGCGTCTTGAGCGCATCGGTATAGCCCTCGCCGAACCATTGGCGCGCGCGGAGCAGGTCGTTGCGCGTCACCCAGAAGTTTCGGCCCTTCACGCCCACGTCCAGTTGGAACACGTGGTCACCCGCTTCCTGGGTGGAGAAGGCGATCTGCCGGTCCGACCGCGCCTCCAGGTTGCGCAGGAACGGATTGCGCACCGCGGACGAGTAGAAGCCGGTCGGGCTGAACTTGTGCAACAGCACGTCGCCCGGCTCGATCGCGGTCAGCCGGTCCTTCCAGTCGTGGGGGATGGGGCTTTCCTGCGTCAACAGGGGGCGCGTGCCGTATTGGAACGCGATGCTGCCCAGTTCGGGATTGTCGATCCAGTCGTTCCAGTCGCGAAGATACCAGACGCCGCCGGCCATCACGATCGGCACCTCGTCGGATATGCCCCCCTCGCGCATCGTCTCGCGCAACGCCTTGACGCGCGGATACGGGTCCTGGGGCGCCAGCGGGTCCTCGGCGTTGGACAGGCCGTTATGCCCGCCCGCCAGCCACGGGTCCTCGTACACGACCGCCGCCAGCCACTCCGCCGCCTTGGAGTAGGCGCGCTTCCACAAGGCCCGAAACGCGCGCGCGGACGAGATGATCGGCAGGTAATGGACGTTGTACGACGCCGCGATCTCCGACAGCTTGTACGGCATCCCCGCGCCGCAGGTGACGCCCGACACCAGCCCGCGGGTGCGTTCCAGCACGCCGTGCAGCACGCGCTGCGCGCCACCCATTTCCCACAGCACGTTGATGTTGATCGCGCCGCGCATGCCGTTCGGGCCCGACGCAATGTCCCAGGCGCGCTGCACCTGCTGGACCGCGCCGTCGATGGCGTATTGGATCAGCTCCTCGTGCC
>Ga0325400_1000909_pt1 | contig 23375 bp, 10 predicted proteins | sample PopdelMetagenome_2_FD_205662 | JGI IMG/M metagenome (GOLD analysis project Ga0325400, IMG submission 205662) | Populus deltoides microbial communities from Bellville, Georgia, United States - Xylem-PdKOR-R1 | ecosystem: Host-associated > Plants > Phyllosphere > Stem > Wood/Secondary xylem...
TCTGATATCCACTCAAAACTGATTGCAAGAAATGCAATGCAGTTTAATAAACTTATATTTGAGCTCAACTTCTACAAATGCAGATGTCAAAAAATTGTGGTTTAAGTTAATGAAGGATTCCGATCATGGAAATGGACTGGTGTAACTCATAAGAATAACAAAACATTTTTTTATAAAAAAAAGTCTTCCCAAACATACCTGACTAAGAAGCTTAGGCTTGTCTACAGTAGAAAATATGAATTCATGAATTGGAACATGTGAAACTTCTTGCCTGCAATAGGTTCCAAGCAACCAACTTAATTCCAGTATAGAAAAATATATAAAGAACACATTAGTGATCTAGGTATAATTCGTCCTTTTCACGCATATATAGGTATAATTCATGTTAATTTCGCCTGATTTCATAAATATAGCAAACAGATCTATGGCTGAGCAACAAATCTGTCTTCCTTTTACAAATAGAACAAAGACATCTTAATTTAACTAATTTTAAAAAATGCATCCAAAGAAAAAAGAAAAAAAATAGGATTATTGTGATTAAAATCTATATTCCTTTTACAACACCCAGACAATTATGATAAAGGATAAGATCAGAAAGAAAATAACAACTCTTTTTGAATTTGACCAATATGGAACAAGATAGAGCATTGCTGCCACTTCCATTTAGGCTTGTCATTTCAATTATATGGGTTGGTAATGAGGGAAAAGTTCTAGTTCCTACAGGAAAAACACGGGGGACAAAAGAGCACAAATATTGGCAATTATACTAATCTACAGAGTGAACCCACTGCACTAAAAGCAAACCCTTGAAATTCCCTAATTTTAAAAAAAATATCCAATATAACAAATATTTAGCTCTTTAGGATTAAAAAAAAAACATGAAAAAAGAAATGGTGACAAAGTTTCATTGAGAAAGTACCTTCTGGAAACATCCCCTGAATGATACCTCTCTTCCATGTCCTTGGAACTTTTTCTAACATCCAAATTCAGATCCTCGAGCTTAAAGCAAGGCTCAAATTCAATCGTACAATCCTTGATTCTACTTGCAGAAAAGGCAAAAATAACAAATAAAGAAAAATGCATTGACAAACCAGCAATATAGTACGGTCATGAGGTTTAAATGCTCACTAAATCTAGAAAATAAAAGTTCAAAGCTCATTGATATGTGCACATAAATAAGATCTTCAAGGAAGCAAAACCTCTTCTGTGATGGCACAACTCCTCCATCATCTGTATCACACGCTGGCCTTGGGATAGGAGTCATAGTTATGAGCTGTTGTTCACCATTGACCTCTGTTTTAGTGTGAAGTTTCTTCCCAGAAGCAAAAGCAGAAAATAAGCAGACAGAGCATAGAATGTAAGATGTGTTACTGAAACAAAATAGCAGGACAAAATCATAAGTAATACAATCATTTTAAATATTTAGCAAGTTCTTTAATATTCAGTATCAATTTAGGATTTGGAACTAAAAAGATGGCCTTAATAATTGCTACAAGATATATTATCCTAGTAAATAGAATCTTAAGCTAAAAGTTAGCAGCCAATTAACTTGTAGAGCTCTGTGTGCAAGTGATTTATAGTTTAATGCACATATGCTTCAAAGAGGTGAGGGAATATCTTATTGGTTCAAACTCCCATGTGTTCTGTTGACCCTAGCCCCCAAACAACCAGGATGATGGCTAACCAAAAAAAAAAAGAAAGTCCCAACATTTGGAGGCATGAAGAGAGTCAGATATGTAATAGACGTATTGTGTAAATTAGACAAGTGGCAATGAGGCGTGAGATAAATTTTAGATGATACACACACACACACACACCAGAAAGCTATCTGTTTTTGATAAAAGTTTCTCACCAGGAACATAGAGTCAAATTCGTTGTTCTACAACTATATATGTTAACAACATCGATCCAAGAAACTAGAACCCGAAGTATCCCAACGAGTACAGTTGATTTCAATCCCTATCATTAATCACTCCACCACTAAATTTACCAAATGACTAGTACAATGTCATTTATCCTCTCGGCAATGTCATTTAAGAAAATGACTACTACCTTATTCATCATTTCATATCTTGCTTCATTTTCAGCTAATTCTCCATGAAAGTTCCGTCGAAATTATAAAGCAGATTGGAGCTTAGCTAACCATGTGATTCAACAAAATAATAAGTATCAAAAGCCATTGATAGTGGGAAGAGCAAAATCAAGGCAGTACCTCTAAGAAACGGATATGGTAAACAGGACGCCTTTCTGGATCCTTTGCCATAGCAAGTAGTTTTTGATGTAACAAAACGTCTTCCACTTTATCCATGTTAACATCCAGTCCGTAACTGATAACAACAACAACAACAACAACAACAACAACAAAACAAGCAAATACAGCAACAATAAGCTCACTAGAATAAAAATAATTAACAGATTCACAAAGAGAACAGAAGCAGGAGCAAATATGAAGTGAATAGAATTCAGAAAACCTAGCAGGCAAGCGATTGAAGTGAGAGTCGATGTGTTCACGAAACAACTCAGGATTAGAAACGGCTTCTTCATGACCACTCTCTATGAAGCGATTATACACGTCGTTTCGCACATCGTGGTTACTAAAACTACCAAAGCTTCTCGGCGGTGAAGAGCTCTCTCCAACTCCTTCCGTTAAATCCATTCGATTTTCTTTCTTCTTCGGCGCTATAAGCAAGCTTCTTCAACTCCAACTGGTTCCATGGAGAGGGGAGATTTTCTTTGTGAGTGGAGAGGACAGGATCTTTGACTGTTGGTAGAATCTACAAGGACAAGTGAAATGGATGAATTTGGGGTTTTGAAGGCATGCCAAGGACAGTTTCGTCCTATGAAAAAATCTGTAGCAGAAAACGGAGACTCTACTCGACGTCTGGAAGAACAGAGCAGGGAGACTGTATGGTTTTCTTTCCAGTTTTTTCAATTCGATTTTTATACTTTTTGTTAGCCTTGGGTGCTTTGGACTGCATTTTTATTTGTCAAGGGAACTGGATAAAGTTACTGAATTACTAGAGTGCCCTTGATGGTTTAGAGTAATTATGGGATTTGGAAATGGTGCCGTTGGATTTGAGTATATCGCGAAAAAAGCCATTCCGGGTAAAAAAAGGACGGGGCCACGGAAAATTGTACGATATTTTTATTTTAAAAACAAAGACAAAATAAATAAATTTGAAGTCCAAGAAATAATAAGAATACTTTAACTGCATTTTTCTCTTTTTATTTTTTTTGGGAAAGTAAGTATAAATAGTTAATTCTTAAATATCTTACAATTTACCAAGCACGTGATTTCGTGACAGAATGCAAAAGAAAGTGACGGCATTGGAGTCATATGCGTGTTTGTTGCGAGTGAAATGGTTTGCTCCTGGGTTTTGGGTGGGACTAGGATTCAATTCATTAAAAAATATATATATTTCATCCACTCCCAGCTGATCATCTTTGTTCGACCATTTCAAAGCGATCCAGCAGGCCATTTTTATTTGAAAGATTTGCAGAATACCACAATTTTATAGGAGTCCGAGTCACATCCAAGATGCAGTCTACATTCGTCAGATAACATGCCCTGTTTCTTTATAGCCGAGTTGTCTGTCGCCCTCCTATTGCAACAACAATATACAATTCAAATCCCGCCCCGCCCGTGCGATCTTTCCAGAAGGAATATGGAATGTACTGTAAGTTTATGCTGTCCGTCTCTGAAGTCTTCCCAGTCCCAGATTAATGCCGTTCTGTGCGAATAAATAGAGCATTTCACCTGGCAATACATACATACATATATATATATTAAACAACTGCTTTGAGCATAGCAGTTAACGATGAGCTCAAAGTCTTTCTTATTCACTATTCCTTGACCTTATTCCCTTAGCCTTCTCTTGTGATGATTCCCTTCTCCTTCTATAACAACTCCATAGTTGGTGAGCGTCTTTAGAAATGTTTTTGAGGTTGGTGGAGTTTGGTTTTTGAATTTTTTTTTTTTTGCTAAGTAATGTATTAAAATAATATATTTTTTATTTTTTAAATTTGTTTTTAATATTATCACATTAAAATAATCCAAAAACACTCAAAAAAATAATAATGTGAAGCTAAGAAAAATAAAAATTAAATATGGTTGAACTGCAATGTCAGATAAAACCTTTATCTTGAGAGATAACGAGGTTTGTTACTATTTTTAATCTACAACAGGCTATTACAACTTTTTATATAAAAAAAATATATATATAAAATCATAGTAATATTGAATGTGAAAAATAAACTAGGAAAACTATTACATAATAGAAAATTATAAAATTAACTTTCAAAAAATATCTATTTTTCTATATAAAAAAAAAAGTCACACGTTCGTCTTTCCAGGTTTGAAGAAACTCGTCCTCGAGTTCATATCTCAATCGAAAACTATCATCCACCATAAAAATTCTTTTATGTGTGGTTCATCTTGCCGTGGGTTTCTAGCATCTTTATGTGTGTCACCTCATCATAGGTCCTTAATATTATATTTATATATGTCGTCTCATTATAGATCTCTCGCACAACACTTTTGTATGGGTTGGCACATCGTGGATCTTAATACCAGGATTTTTAATAACAGCAGCAAACGAAAACAAAAGGAACACATTATTTCTAGAACAGTAACCTCCATGTCCTTTTTTACATAAACACGTCATGTTCTGTGACCTCTTTCAACTATAATTATTTAACAACATACAAAATTAACCATAAGGAATTGATACATGTCTTATACCACCTCCATCCAAAATCACTAGGAATTATTAGGCTTTGAAAGCAACTTACAAATATAGGAGTGAAGGGTAATAGGATTTGCTAAAAATCACTAACTCTCAAAAACCAAGAACGTCATAATTATATGGAAAGATCTAAAATATTTAATTTTTATTCATCTAAATCTTCGATTATAAAAAGACAAACACAACTTTTCATGTGAAAATAAACTATTCTAAATATAAAAAAAAACTAGGAAAACTATTCACTTTAAAGAAAAAAAAACTAGAAAAGTATAATAATACTAAATAGAAAAAAATGTCCAAACATAAAATGAATTAAGAAAGAGATTTCTATTTTTCACAAAAAGAAAAAAAAAACTGTTACAAGTTAAATCCTTTATTCACTCATATTTGCACTTACCATAAAGTTATTACAATTATTTGTGTGGAAAAAACTAGAAAACTATAATAATTATTTCATCAAAACAAAAAACCTAACCCCGTCCCGTCATCACTCATCGCACCGGTTTATCGCATCATTTGGTAAGATTTCGACATCGATGATGTAGGATTGCATCCATTAGTATATGGGGGATTGGCCTACTAATTAAAAGAGCATACTCATTCAAATCAGTGTGATAATTAAAGAAGTGTACCTATTAGATATATATCAGGTCTAACTACCAGAATTAAAATCCTAACAAATCCAATAATCCTGGCGTGTAAAATCTAGCTAAAACATGAACTCGATTCTAGCTATTGCAGTGATTCTAAAAACAATGATATGTTTTATATGGTGTTATACTTTAACTTCTGTTATGGTATACTAGTCAAAGGTAGCATAAAATAAAGTATTGTTTGGTAATTAATTATTATTCTTTTAACATTTTTATATTTTAATCTCATCGAGTAATAAATTAAACTTCATAATAAACTGTTTATTCTTGGTTAAAAACAAAATATCTTACCTTGATTCAAAATCGAAATATATAATTATTTTTAAAAAGCCAGATGTTTGATTTCAAAAATAAATATATAACTCAATTAAACACTGCTTTTATATATATATATATATATATATATATAACGAGTGAATATAAATGACATTTGCATACGTATATCAATCACCTCCTTTCATTGGTGATCAGGCACGGCGCCGAGATTTTAAATTTATTTTTTTCCAATCCCCTCGGCCAACCCATAAAAACTAAATGAGAGCTACATGCAAAGAAGTGGAAGGGCAGAGAAGCACTGCAACAAAAGTAACCACCGGAAGGAAAGTGCCTGTGCCGTTCAAATTGTATACATAAAGCTTGGAATAATCTTAAAGCAGAACTTAAGTTCCCGCGTATATGGTTTCTGTTTTCTGAATTATTGATAGATGCCATATGTTGTTTCATGTCCCATAGTGTCTGTGATCCATGATGTCTGTGTTTGGATTCTGGGTTGTTAGTTTGGTGCATAAATGTAAAAATATCCATAAATAATTGGAGTAATTATTGATCATATATATATATATATACACACACATAGTATATACCGCTTGTGTATCAAAGGCCCCACCGCCCATGGCAGTCCATTTCACATTACATGGGATGGTGGGGTGAGTTTGGTAACAGGTGGGTCCTGTCCTGATCTTCAAGATCTGAAGACAGGGGATCGAAGGAGACGGTGGGGCTACCCCCAACGCCTAGTTACGATGGCGACGCAGCAAGATGCATGCATGTCAAAAAGGTGAGTCTTCCCTTTAAGAAATGGAAAGGAGAAAAACATAAACTGATAGCACAAGAAAGGTAAGACATTAGTTTCGATTATCCCAGCCCCTTCAAGAAGGAGGGAGAGGGAGAGGGAGAGGGAGAGGGAGGTTGTTATTTGTTTTCGGACGTGTTGCTATTGTTTCGAAAACACTGTTTAAAAAAAAAACTGATTTTTTTTACTTTAAATTAATTCTTTTTTATAATTTTATATTGTTTTAATATGTTACTATTAAAATTAAAATTAAAATTAAAATTATTTATTTTTAAAAAATATTATTTTAATATATTTTTAAATAAAAAATATTTTAAAATATAACGAGTATTATAATCTCAAACATCCAATCACTCCGGTCTGCACTTAGGAACACTGTATTTATTCAATTGTTTTCTCTTGACAAGTGTGATTGTATTTTAATTTATTTATCATGTCTGCTACCAGACGACAAAAATAGAATACGTGAATCAGAAAGAACTTCTACTGCCCGAGTCCAAACGCCGGTTAGAGTGGTCCGGACCACCTTTACACCCTAAAATGCGGCATATTTTTGGACTACAGTATAAAAAATTCGGTGATAAAATAACACGTGCAGAAAATATTTAAGAAAATAATATGATTCAGTCAGTTGGAGATAATATCAGTGATTTCCCAGTTTCAAGTATCGTCTATAAAACAAAACAAGGATTTAATAAGAAGAGAGAAGGGAGAGAGAAAAAATAAAAGAAATTTTATTTTTAAAAATACATGAACATTCCAATAATAATAAAATCAGTAATGTTACTAGAAAGATATCAACAAAATAAATTTAATAACACTAGAAAAGATTATAAAATACAACTAGAATGAATCACATGAGCGACCCGCAAGCAAGTAAGCCTAGCATTTTTTGACGACTCGTCAAATAAAAAAAACTTATTAATTTTTAGTCAATTGAATAATAACTAATAAACCTTTTAAAAATATTTAAATGCTCCCAACGGTGCAAAATTTTGTAGTGAGAAGAGAAAAATTATTATTTTTATAGTTAGAGTGAATATCCATGAGTTTGTGTTTATATTGTCTTCCCAAAAACAATTATTTCTTTTTAATTTGATAAATCAAAAATTTATTCGTGAAATAATCATTTGTATAATAATTTATCTTTCTTAGAATTCTAATTGATGAGATAGGCATCTACCAATCACGATTTACACACATTTCAAAAGGCAAAATGAAAGATGAGTTGGAAAGAATATATAATTGGAGCTAAAAGCATCTAAGGGGAGTATTTTGCACAAAAGCTATGATGGTTCTGATCAATTGCATGTGAATTTATTATATTAAAATAAATTAAAATCACGTGAATGATTTAACAAGTGTCTATTTAGATTAGAACCTGAAAAAGATGTAACGTGTCAAACAATATGCCTAACATAAAGATAATTTTATATTCGATCATCGAGATGGGAAGGCTTTTGAATTAGGTCTAAATATATTTTTATCAGTTATTTTTCTAGTTAATTTTTAATTTATAGTTTGATTTTTAGGTTTTGTGATATTTTTTATTTGAATTAACATTCTGATTATTTATAATATCTTGTAAAAGTCAGTCTAAGACCTATTTTAAAGGTTGTAATCCATGTCTGAAGGGCAAAATATTAAAAGAAATTAAAATTTACAGTAATAAAACTATGAATTAGATTTCTATATGATCCCTTCTTTTTAATTAAAATCTTATCTTTCTTGTTTTTATAATTTTATTCTCTAGGTTCCATCGCATCAATTTTAAAGCATCAGAGTAACAAACAAAACTGGGAAATAATGGGTTAGAAAAGAAGTGCACTTAAAGAACTACAGCATTGTAGCTTTTACTTCATAGGAGGTGACTTCTTCATAACTTATTAACTTAATAAATAGTGAATCTAGAATGTATGTGCTTGAGGTAATTAAGGTGTGTTCGGAAATATGGTAACGGTTGTGATTTATTTATTTTTTTGTTAAAAAATTATTTTTTATATCAGCACATCAAAATGATATAAAAACATTAAAAAATTCAATTTTAAACAAAAATAAATTTTAAATTTTAAAAAAACACGGTGTAAACCACGTTTCCAAACACATCCTTAATATAGTTTATCAAATGTGTCAAAAATTGTTTAGCTTAATTGATAATATATAATATGTAAATGTTTCTTAACTAGCAGAATTAATATGAAAACATATAACAAATTCTACTTAAATTTAGTACGTGTGTAATCGATTAATTATGATAGATTATTGTCAAAAAAAAATTTTGAAACTTTAGGTATTCGGGCCAACTTATGTATACCTCAACTAATCCTCCGAGACGCTGAAGTTAATGATTATATAAGCATCCAGTGGCCCTAAGATTTCTGATTCTCGAACTGATGATCTCTTGGAAGCAAATTTAAAATCTTATTAGTTGAGATACACTCTTCAAAGTTAGATAATCAACTATTATCAATCGATCATAATAAATTTATATTCGATCAAGGTTGATTTTTTTGAAAAATAATAGTAATGCTTTCCATGTCAAATAAACACTAAATTATATAATCGAAATATATTTACTTACTCGTTGAAGAATTATATGTGAACTACGAAAGTAAATTGTGTTATTATTAAGGATTCAAACCTTTATTTTTAAAGCAAAAATGCGTGCAAATAGTCTTAATGTAATTAAGAACCTCACAATAATTTAAACAATATTATTTTGAAAGATTATACTTTCCATCAAGGCCTACAAATACATTTGAAAAATATACTCAAGTTTTCTCTACAACAATAACCTAAAGCTTTAGAATAGATAGTGAACTAAAAAACACTAGAAAACGGAAGGAAAATAGAAGGAGGCGGAGGGTTGTCGATAGAAAAAAGGTCTTCTCATATCTCTCTCTCAACAAACCTCTCCGACGCTATTTATACACGAATTTTTTGGGCGAAAATTGATGCAAGAATTAATTCTATAAATTTCTAGAATTAATTCCTCCTCTTCAATGCTAATAAAAAATTACTTTAAATAACTTGATATTTTAGTAAACAAAATAAAATCAAATTTAACCTAACAAATTAATTCAACAATTATTTAGATCAAATTCAAACTCGAGCAGACAATTTACATTCTTTAATAACTCAATTTTAACTTTTTAATTTTCTACTTTGCGATACACAAAAAAAACTATTATAATCTTTCAATGTTTGATTGAAGTAATTTAGGTTTGTAAAAGTTTGTTAAGCAAGGATTATTTAAAATTAATTTTTTATTTATTTATAATTAATTTTAGACATGTATGTACGTTAAAGTATTTGTGTTGCAAAACAATTTCCAATAATATTTTAAACCAAATTACAAGTGAATTTATATCTAAATTGACTTCAAATTATATATCTATTAAAAAATGTTTTAAAACCAATTTTATAATATATACTTAAATATCATAAGAGTTTCGAAGGAAGCCTAGCTGTGTTTTTCAAACACAATCCTAGGTTCGGTTTTCATTACTGTTTATGATATTAGTCAGATTCACTATAACCATGTAGCCGATAGAGACCTATTAACTGTCGACAACGTTGACGGCTTCTTTTTGTGTTGACATGGTTGAAGTTTTGCTGGGATTAGAAGAAAGTTCTGCTGGGGTTAATTAGAAGCACAAGTCCCAGCAGGTTTAGACTCCTTAACAGAGGTAGAGGTGCATTGATGATCGGGTGGTCTAGAGCGCATGGAGTCGTCCCCATGCTCAAAACTCAGACACTGAAGCAGCCCTTAATAGAACTGCCTGCTGTCATAACATTCACAGGCATAGCCTTCTTTCCTTTGTCAGTAGCCAGGCGCCTATCCTTTTCAATTCGCAGTCGTACAGCTTGCGGGAGCCAAGCCTGAGACTTTTTTCGTTGTTGGATTTTCAAGAAGGCTAGATTTTTTTATCCTTCTAATTCCTTGAAGTCCCGGTAGTGATGCCTCAAGAGGGAACTAACGCAACTCAAGAACAGATTCAAAAGCAACAACAAAGAATCAGAGCGTAATCAAGAGCAGTGGTATAAAATTACATGATTAAGTTGCTTGTTTATTGTGATAACGTGCTTAGTTTTCTAGTGTTCTTAAATTATTTTTGCACCTCGTAATCACTACACAGACATGTACGCACAGTTTACTTGAATGTTAGATTATTAAACAGCACTGAATAAAAACTGCATGGATTTCAAGGTCCAGTGCATGATCCCTGATAACTTATTTAACGCATGTGGTGGTTAGAACATAATTTTAATGGTAGCAACAAAGGCTAACCCTAACCATCTTCAACAGTTCATATCTCCATGGGAAAGTATACTATATACGTGTTGGACACTGTCTAGCTAGCTTAAGATTAAAAAATTAAAATGCAAGATTCCTTATTCTTAGCTTGCCCAAGCAGCGAAACAAAAGTAGGGAAATTCTGATGCACCAAAAAGAGAGTCTTATAATGCCTTTCCCTACCGTTTTGTATTTCAGTTTAATCATGTTTTTGAAATATTTTAGCTTTAAATTAATTTTATTAGATCGAATATGTTAATAATAAAAATAATTAAAAAAAAAACATTATATATTGTTTCTTCTAGTTGTGCTGTCTTTGCAGAGAGCACCACCAGAAAAATGGTCCAGGTCCGTTCAAAATCAATGCCAACCTTGCAGACTGTCCTTTATTCGATTGCTGATACTAGCTCCCTACGTGCTCCCAAGCCAGCACAGGTCAAGTTCGCGAGAGTTAAAACATTCGCGCACAAGATAAGATGGTCTCAATCAATTTTTATTCAATATTCTGCAAAACGACATCTAAGAAAAAAAAGGGGGTTCGGGAATCTTTCGAGGGATCCATCCCAGTAGTGAACATGTGAGCAATGGTGACCTTATTTTTTTGGCCAGCAATGTTGTCCTTCGGTCAAGTTGTATTGCAACGTGACATCCTTTTACATAGCCATGTGACCGTACATGTTCATTTTGTCTTCAACCCATTTGTTGTTGACTTGTATTAAAAGTGTTTTAAAAAAATAATATTTTTTTATTTGTTTATTTTAATTTTTTTAATTTTTTAACTATTTTGAAGTGTGGATATCACAAATAATTTTTAAAAATAAAAATATATTATTTTAATATATTTCTAAACAAAAAATATTTTAAAAAGTAACAATTACTATACTCTCAAACACTGTTAAGAAATGGACAGGAGAACGATACAATTTGGGAACGCGTTGCAAACCGCGTTCTCAAAAAATTTAATTTTTTTTACTAAAATTTTGTATGTTTTGAATCGTTTTGATGTGCTGATATCAAAAATGATTTTTAAAAAATAAAAAAAATATTATTGATATGTATTTCAGCACGAAAAGTTATTTGAAAAGCAACTGTAGCCACAATGTCAAACAAACTACATTATTAAAAGTTTTTTATAAAAAATTAGGGTTTAAATCAGAATAAAATAAGTTAAAGCACTATCGACCAGTTTAGAATAGTTTTCAACTAATTAATTGATATTGTTTTTCAAAGTATTTTTTACTTTGTAATGCATTAGAATAATTTTTTTATTTTTTTAAATTTATTTTTAACATCAAAACAATCTAAAACAAAAGAATAATAATTTAAAGAGAAAAGAAATTCAAAAATCCATGTACAGTGGTGGTTGCAGTGCTGCTTCAAACAGACATTAATTTTATTCCACATGACTTTTTCAAGTTCATTTAAGTCGTTTTATTTAATTCTAACATGCATTCTTCAAGAAAGTTGCTTTAAATGATTTTTATCAAATACACTCAACTTAAAGGTCACTTTTAACTTATTTTTGTCATAAATTGTTTATAAATCATGTAAAACTAATTCTATTCTTTAATTTTCTTATATCCTTGTGCAAGAAAATTTCCTCCAACTGGGGGATCTCTTGTTTGCACGCTACATTATACAAACACATAAGATTGATCCAAAGTGATTGAACTGGAAATTCAAGCTCTCTGCTCTGACCAGCTTCAAACCAAAGCTTGACTAAGATGGGGCCACCTTTCTAGACGAATTAAGATCACAAAACAATCACTTTGTTTAGATGTACGTTATCTTTAGAACATGATATTTGAAGAGTGCTGTGATATGAAGCTTCCTTTGTCTCCAACTAATGATCTGGGAACGGAAGTATTTGCATATGGAGTATTCGCGGCCAAAGTTTTCCATCACTCTTGTGAATTTGGTTATCAGTCTCTAGCCATGAATGTCAAGAACCATGAGCGAACTGCTCTTATCAACAACAGTAATGAACTAGCTAGAATGCAATCTCGAAATAGCTTCAGCTTCCCAACAGTAAAAAACAACCTAGACAATATGCTAGATGATTTTACCAATGATCAGTTTATCGAAAGCTTATTATGATTCACAACTACTCATCGACTATTCCTGTGAATCAAGAAAGTGTGGACTTGGATACTTCCATAGATGACACCATGCATTTTGATGGCTTTTAGGCAAGTAATGGTAGCAATACCTTCACTGATCTTCTGTTCTGTTGAAGTATCGAATTGGCATCTTGCTTCAAATATAATCGCAGGAATCAGCGAAGTACTTCTAAGTAAAGCTGACGAGAATCTGTTCAGTGATACTCAAGAGCTCTCCTACAAATGCAGAGATACTCCAGCATTAGCATTTATTGGGTGTCAAACAATAATCCAGACCAAGCGACCACGATCTGTTCTTTTTAATCAAATATTAGAAAAAAAAGTAGGATTCACGAAAATTAACTAAGAAAAGATATGTAATTGAAGTAAAATTTCTATTTAAATAAACTTAGTCAAAAAAGTAAAGAAACGAGCTTAATGCTTTCATTGATTGTTGAATGTGTCTGCAAAAACTATATACAAACACTGACATTACCTATTTATAGGCTTCACAGAATAACTGCTCCTTGAAATCTAGACTAATAATTAAGTAGGCAAATAATTGTTCATTCTTATCATATATGTCTAGTGTCATTCGCTTATATGTTCCACTATCGACAATCATATACTGCATTTTCTGATATTCACTTGCACATAGCTATGGAAGTGTGGGATTTGCACTCTTTCAAAAGGAGAACATGGGGATTACGATTATGGATGGATGGTGTTTGGACTCTTCCGATTAGGAGAGAGAAGTGATCGTCGTGGGAGGGACAAGTTTCCGATGCTAAAGGGTTTCAAACCAACTCCCTCGAGTGCCACAGATGTTAATCAAGCCCAGTTAGTGGCAGGTTTCCTTGGCAGAGGGTGTTGGGTGCAGAATGAAAATTCTAAGGTTTGTCTGTGTTGGAAATCAAGGACTTCAACAACTGCTCCCTCATGGATTCCCAGGCATGCACTAGGAAGTCGGCAGAGAAAAAGACCATAGGAGCTTCTGGATTTGCAATATAATAAAATCCAATGACAGGTTAATCTTCTCTCTGAAATCGATTCCACGTTCCAGTTGGAAAAGAGATTAATCGTCTGTTTGATATTATAATAGGTAATGGCAGTTATTTTTTTAAATACTTTTTATTTTAAAATATATTAAAAAATAATATTTCAACATACATATAAAACAAACTTATACAGACGAGCTCTTCCTCTATATTACTCTTTATCTGAGGAGAGTGAAGAGGGATTTATACAAAGAATGGGACTCGATGATCTTGGACAAGCTTTCAGAAAGTAACCAGTTCTCAAGTGTATCCAACATCTTAGAAAACGTCTCTATCCGGCGCTTAATTTCTTTGACCATTGTAGCAAACTTTGTTTCCATCACTGTGATCAATATTTCAACACAATAGTTTGTATAAAAGATTAAACGGGAATATTAGCAGCCACCATCTGATGGCTTCAATGCTCAATAAATAGTTCTCTAACATGTGTATCGGAAAGGAACAAACCAAGGTACGAATAAAACAAATACATAAAAACCATCGATGCATCCTTGCATCAAGCAAAGGCCAAAAGGGTTAACTGGAAACAATTAAACAAAAGGTCAATAATTAGGCATTAGGTACAGGCTTTGAGTTCATAAATAATCAAAGTAAAGACAAATGCAAGTTGTATAGCCACCATCATAATCCACAACCAACCAGGTGCATTGCACTTGTCCAATATAAGAAGTCTTTTCTTTTTTTTCTAAATAGAAAAGGGATAAATTTAAAGGGCTTGTTTCTGGCTGGACAATAAACGAGAATCATTGTGAATGCCACTAAACTGAAACAAGAGATGGGTCGTTCAACTCCTATGAGTTGTAGCAGGAGGGATTGGTTAAAATTTCGGAAAACAAGGACCTTAAGATCATCCTAGGTTGAAAACAGCTGTGGCTGTAATTGGAACCTCATCTCCCCATGATTCAACCACATATAGAGTTCTCGAGAAACAGGTGAATCGACCGAAGAAAACTTTTTGCAGGCAGAAATCTTCTCCAACAAACCTTCCATGGATCCATTCTTTACACGTTGAAATTTAAAATTCAGAAGATTTACTCCCGGAAACATATCTTCTTGCCTTGAAGTATGTTTGCAACCGCAATTAAGTCATAACAAGAGTGAATACTGGTCAGGGATTCACATGCCCATTGCTGTCCTCTCGTAAATAAAAATGAAGTGAACGTAATACACACAGTTCACTTACAAACACAATGATCATTTAGCCATTCCCTGTATCTGAAGACCCAACATGAAGACACGAACCATATGTAATCAAGTAAACACAATAAATGAACAATATAGAAAAAGGGCTCTGAAATGAGCATAACTCAACCAAAAGGAAAGCATAGGAAAACATTAAGCTAGCCAGAACAAGAAATGAAACGGGACGAGAAGTCCCATCACAAGAATCGCATTCAAGTTTCCAGTAAATGCAATATCAAATTCCCATCAGCATAATGCTCATAACAGCAATTTCTTGCTCACAAGTGTATCAAAAGCAAATCTGAACTCGTTAAAGGCCTCAGACCTAAGGACACAAACTAATTTCAGCCGATGAAACAGAGTAGAAGCAAGACAACCAGAGAATATCTCATACGCAACTGGTACCATAAAGCAAAAACAACATTTCATTGATAAACCAAATACATGGTACAGCATAAATAAGCCAATAAGTTTCTCAAATACAATAGCGGCAATAAAATCCAACTCTAATTTAATAACCAAACATACCAGTTCAAGGCAATGCAGTACGACCAGCCTCAAACACAAACCCTCTACAAAGCCCATCTCCACCTACAGGCACTCCTTCAATCCACCTCCAAACAACACCATCACAATCATCCCACAAAGCCAATTTCCTCATTCTCTTGGCCGAGAAACAAACCCTATCCCCGCCACCAAAAACCTTCAACTTACTCGATTCCTGAAAACTCCTATACATGTCCACCGGCATTCTCCCTGCCTCCTCCCATTCCAATCTCTCTAAATCCAGCCTCAATATCAAAATCGTCGAACACGATGTATTCAACGAGAAATTCGACTTTAACCCTCCAATCATCAACAATTTATTCCCCTTTCCTCGAACCAAACGTGGTCGTTTTATAATATCAAAAATATCTCCCCATTCTTGCCTTTCTAAACAAACCCAGTTGTTATAATTGTTATTAAGTTTCGACAGTATACATGTAAAAAGCTTCCATTGAGATCTCCATGGAGACCCAACATCGCATAAAGCGAAAACAGAGTCCGATATTAGAATTGGGCTTCTGGGTTTTGATGGTAAATTCGCGGAGAAAGTTAACCACGAGTTTGTCTTGTTTGTGTTTGAGAAATATAAAGCAGCGAGTTCAGTTAATACCATGACTCGGTGGTTAACGGAGTCAACCAGGACAGATCCGTGTCGTGACCAGGCCGAGCCAAGTTGAGGAAGCACCTGAAATTGGCGGGTCAAGGGGTTACAGACAACGAGTGACCTGTTCGACTCGATCGAGGTCGGTGATTCACCCCAGAGGTAAATGAGTCCACTCGCTGACGCCACCGGGTGAGGTGACCTGAAAGGTAAAAAGCTGAGACTGAACCTGAGCCATTGATTCTGGTCTGGATCGAACACGTGGAGGTAAGGTACAGAGGAGACGTGACTGTTTTGTCTTTGATGGTGGAGGTGGTGGTGGTGATGTGGAGGGCGGAGAGCGAGGAAGCGCAGCGGGGGCTGGGTGGAAATTAGGTCCACGAAGGATGGTGAGGTCAACATTTGATTGAAGAACTTACAGACGGATCTGCAAATCATGATTTGACGAAGTGAGAGAGATGAGAAAATCTGGTGGAGTGTGTCTTGTGGTAGACGGTTGATTGGTGAGTCGTCCATGGTATCAGGTGGACCGGCGACGCAGAGAACAGGGGGAGAGAAAAAGAAGAGATGACAGAGGGGATTGAATGGAGATTTTTGTTTTGTTTTGTTGTTAAAGTACAGTCTGGGGCAGGCCACCGGCCACATGCGATGCCTTTGCTGACTGCTCCAGAGTCAAGAGGAGTCGAGGCTGTAGCTTGTAATGGGCCAGGTACTTGATGGATCCAGTTTTAAGTCCGAATCTATCTAACCGGGTTGGGTCCCGAAACAATGTTCAGGCAAGCTTTGGGCTTGTAGCTCAAAATGTTCGAGATTTGATTAATTATAGAGATTGATGCTTGATGAATTTGCCAGGCAACTAAACAGAAGCTGGTTAGATTTGATTATCATATAAGAAGAAGCGTGTTGAGGATTAAATACCAGCTAGCCTTCGTTTCGCAGCGGAATTGAATTATTTTTTTATACAAAAAATTAATATTTACGTATTAAAATGAGGTAATAAAAGAATATAAAAAATCAGTTATGATTAATATATAATAACAATAATTAGGGATTTTAATCATACAAAAAAAAATTATAAAGCCATTAAAAATATATATTAACTTTTCCAACACATAATCTGAGTTAATAGACTTTAAACATCTAATCCAAAAAAACCATCAAGTTTAATTTATAATAAATTAAATGTTAAAATATAAAATTTTAAAAAAATCAACCATATAAAAGGATTTAAGAAAAAAAGCAATACAAATAATGATGATCAAAATCATTATTATTGTTATTGTGCTGCTAATACTACTATTACTAATATCATAACCATATTTTTCATTATTATCATTACAATTATTACTATCACCGCTACTATTATCATTATAGCAAACCACTACTATTATCACTATCATCATCATTATCATCACTATTAGTATTATCATTAGCATTATTATTATTGTTGTTGTTGCTATTATTATTATTATTATTATTATTATTATTATTATTATTATTACTACTACTGCTGCCGCTACTACTATTAATAGCATTGTTATTATTTTTATTACTATTATTATTATTATCACAACTATCGCTATCATTACTGTTATTATCAAAATTATTATCATTATCACTATCATAATAAATTATCATCATCGTCGACATCATCATCATCATCATTAATGTTATTATTACCATTACTATTATCATCACCGCCACTATCGCTACCATTAATAGTGGTGGTGGTGGTATTAATGTTACTACCGCTACTATTATTGTTATTACTATCACTATTTTATTTGTTGTTGTTGTCGTCGTTGTTAATAACAAAACTAATTTGATTATTGATATTATTATTACCATCATCACTATTATTATTACCATTGGTATTGTTATTATTATTATTACTACTACTACTACTACTATTGTCATGACCATCAATAATATTATTATTTTCATTGCTATTTTTATTTTTATTTTTATTTTTATCATTAATATTTTCATAACTAACATTACTATTATTTTTATTGTTGTTGTTGTTGTTACTATTATTAATATTACCATCACTGTTATTACTATTTTTATTATTACCACCACCACTATTATTACAAAATAAAAACCATGAACTTGATTTAAATAATAGAATTGAAAACTATAAAAACTTTGACAAAGAAGACAATAAGAAATCAAAAGAAGAAGGACTCGGTTGAAATCAGTATTATCATTAAAAAAACAAAAATCAAAAAATTGATTTGAAGGATAAAATTGAATGCCATGAAAACTTCGACAAAAGAGCAAAGGAAAAAAATAAGAAATTAAAATTTGAAGGATCAAATCAAGAAAATTATATATAAAAAAATTAAAAATCAAGGGTTAAATTGAAAACAAATAAAAATTTAACAAAAGAGAAAAATGATAAAAATACAGAAATCAAATGTAAAATGATTAAATCTAAAATATCAATAACAATGAGGACCATGATGTATTTATTAGGGTAGGAGAGAAAAAAAAAAGGATCATCAACGATAAACCGATCATATTTGGATGACACACGCCACTCATAATGGAAGAGGAGGCGAAAAATAATAAAATGATATGATGGAAGCCCATTTTTTACCATCAGGAGCCGTCATTTGTGTCGTCAAAAGCACGTAACAGCTCTAATGCGCTACTAATTTTTTCAAATAAAAAATATTATTTTAATGTTGAATTATATTACTATCCTCAACCAAAGTAACAATCAATAAAAAACCGATGTTAAAAGACCATAATACCCCTGACCCCAATGAATCAAATTTCCTAGATCCAAGTATACACGTGTAATCCTATTATGTATAAAAAAGAAAAATACCTAAATACCCCTACCTGAAACTGCTTATTTGTTTCTCTCAAGGGTATTTTGGTTATTTATTGTTGATTAAAATGTTGAATATATTAAAATACCTCCAAACAAATCAATGATGAACAATATGACATGTAAAAACAATCACGCATACATCATTTTAACCTCGTCTGACCTTAGTTAAAAAGTGAAACAACAAAATGCCAAATGATTAAATAAAAAAAATTAAGGGAGTGAAATGAAAAGATATTATACTGACCCGAGTTAACATGCAAAATTTACAACATGGGTAAAGGATATGATCAAAATAAGTTAACCCGGTTGGATAAATTGTATGACAATTCCTTTTCTTTTCTTATTCTCTTTTTGGCTAGCCCTTGATTGAGTTTTAATTGACCATGAATTAGATTAAATCTGAAAGTAAATTGAAGAGTTATAAAAGAATTAAAGATGAAATTTATAAAAATATATTATACTATATCAACTATGATCAACTTGAATTAATATACAAAATTATTAACCAGGTCATGGACATAAGCTCAATTAGAGGCAATTTTTTCAAGCTAAATGATAAAAAAAATTTGAAATTGCATTTTTCTTATTCTAAGTTTAATAAAAGATCAATGATAAAAAGTGTCAACCTATATATTTTTTTCTTTAAATTAAAAGGGGAAATGCATTAAAAAAACTTAGATGTCGTGTCTCAACCCATAAAAAATTTGATCCATACCAAGGACAAAACTAGGTCTAATAATTTATTTTTCATGAATTTATTATGCACCAAAACAAAACATAAAAAAAGTTACAAAAAAAGCTCTAAAAAAAACTAGCGTGTCTAGACCTATAAAAAAACGTGCTAGGCTTGCGCCCCCAGGTATTATATATTTTTATTATCTTTTTAAAAGGTGAAAAACCTGTCATCCACCGTTATTTTATCTTAAATAAAATAATTATATAACATGTTATCTATTTGCTTAAATTTTGATCATAATAGTGGTGGATGGAAAATTAAAGTAGAATTTTTTCCCCTAAAACCTATTTTGTAACTCATTTTAACAAAACAACACCTAACAAATACCAATAAATCAATTTATCAATCTAAAACACCTAAAAAACAATTATAAAACAAGAAAGTAAATTGAGTTAGATTTTTCTTACTCGATTTTGATCCATTTTTTAGATAAAATATTTAATCATTGTTTATATTGTCTTTGTGGGACTCAATCATGATTCAAGCCATCTCTGTTCAGTGCTCAAGTCTTTCCAATTAATTGTTTAGTCAATACATTGTTTCGGGAGATAAATAAAAACTAGTCTGAAAAGAGGGGAAACTCTTTAGAAAAGAGAAGGGAATTTCCGAAAAAAACCATAGAGAATGCTGTCTTATCAAGGTGTTGTTGGTCCGTGCAAAAGGAAGAAGGAGAATACTAGACGAAGAAGATTTTCCATAGAGGATGCTCATTGGCTAGCGTCTCCTTTTACGCTACAGTACGCATAATTTTGGCGTCGGCAATGTGACACATAAGCAATTAAAATGTGAAGATAGACAAGGAAACAGCATTGTCAACGCCACCTTGTTCGCTCCACATCGAACAAGCCACCTGGGACCTTCCTGCCCTTGAACGACAAACGATTAACAAAAAAAAAATATATTTCTGGACTGTAGCAAGCTAAATTTTTTTTAGTAAAATAATACAATACAAAAAACATTTTAAAAAATTATATGATTTAAAAAGTTATATATAACTTGATTCACATGTTTGAAGTATCTTTCACTATTTTTTTAAAGAAAAGAAGAAAATAAAATACAAATCTTAAAAATATATCAAAACTCCAATAACGATATCACTAATAGCATTAGAAAGATCTCAAAGATATGAGTCTATTAACATTAAAAAATGTCACAAATAATGAGTCATAAAAATATCAGATTCATTTATTTTTGGGACGTGTGATCCACTTGAATTATTATTGATAATTTTTTTTTATATTGTTAAAGTCATCTCATCAAAATCTTTTTCACTTATACAAATAATGTGATCATTAAAGTTTTGATATTTATTTATTTATTTTTTTTTTCACTCTCTCCTCTTTTTCATCTTCTAGTTAAATCTTGTATCTTTCAAATAAGTTCATATAACAATTGTGTCTCGTGAATTACAAAAATTATCTAAACTGTATTATTTTTTAAAATTTTTTTTTTTATTTTTTAAAAAAACTAGAAATAATAAGAAAAAACTGTAAAAAAAAAAGGGTTCCACGTGATTCTGTATCTATCCACCAATCAGCACAGTCTAGACAAATCTAATGATATCCAGTCCAGTCCAGCATAAACGACGTTGCATAATAACCATTAAAGGGTACCGTTCCTTCGGGCGGCCGCCTGCATAGACCGTGCTGCTTCCCACGTTTAGCTACTAGACACACGATCGAGCATCAACATGAATTGGTGGCCTGTGACGTTAGCCCAGGAAAAAAGTATCTCCTGCGCACGTGGCTTGCAGTAGCTGGTTTTTGTTTATCCTTGACATCTAGTTTCAAATTAGTTGTCGGTCACTTCGGATTTTCTAGTGTTTTTTTCTTCTCGCAATAAATCATTCAATTTTATTAGAGAACATTTATTTTCGGCATCTCTCTCTCTTTTTTTTTAGAGACAAATCATTTACATGATATCACTACTCAAGAGGACGAGCTGTGCTTCTTCGTGTGATCTTCGAGTCCGTTAAAAATGTACTAATATTATTATAAAAGAGACAGTAAATCTGAAGGTACGTACAATTGAAAATTATAGACATTCGTTTGATATCCAAGAACTGGTCAGCGTGCTGGACATATAAATTTGATGATCATGTCATTATGCACGAAGAAATCTAAAAAAAAAAAACTAAGTGGAAAAAAAATTAAAATCTCATGAAATGAGATAATAAAATGAGACAGTAAAAATAAGCACGCTTGAGTATAAAAGTTAAAAGCTGTTATTTTAGTGTGTACTTTTATCTATAAAATTTTTAATATTCATTTAATTTTTCTTTATGAAACTCAAACATGATTCAAGACTATTTTTACCTAGAGTTTAAGTCTTTTTAATTAAGGATGTGTTTGTCTATGCGGTCAATCTGATGTAAAAATCATAATAATTTTAAATTTTTTTTATAGCTAACCATAATATAAAATGATGCCTTTTGAAACTAATCATAATTTAAAACATGATTGGCATGTAGGTAAACATGGATAAATTATTTAGCAAAGACATCATTTTTAAAGGCTAATTATTAACAAAGTTAAAAGAATATTATGAGAGTTTATCCCTCTTCATTTTTCATCAGCATATCTTGTTTATTTTTGTGAGATTTTTCCTAATAAATTTGTTTTAATATCTTAAAGTGTTTTATTATTACACTGTTTTATTTAAAATTTAAATTTTATGTAATATAATATGTATTAAGAATTTTTATTCTGTTTTTATCTAGTGATGAGATATTTTGAAAGTTTATGAAATGTTATGTAATTTTGTATAATTTATTCTATAATATTAATGTTACGAGGCATAGTGTAGGTATAGTGTGTTTATAGCACTACTCTAGTGTTGCCCCTCATGAATTTGAAATCCAGGTGGCATCTATTATAATAAAAGAATTAGTTTTTAACTATACCAAAAAACATATAGTTAAATATTCAACTAATATATAACTTGTATAATAAAAATTAATAAAATATTCATGATTTTTTATTTTAAAGAGTATAAATACAATTATATTTTTTTAAAATCTAATTAAAATAGTTTTTTCTTAGCTACGTTAGCCACAAAATAAAAAGCATGAGAGGGAATGCTCTTATAAAACCAGAATTTACATCGCCGCTGAGGATTTCCCACCACCAACAGGGCCTGCTAGCAGTATTCCTCTTGTAGCTTTTTTCCAGTCCTTTTACCTGCTGTCGTTCGTGTCTATTAATGAAATCCAAGTTTGTAGCGTGAAACACTGAAACTTATGCTTTGTCGGTTTGTCCACCTATAAGCTCCACGTGTTTCCGTGTCTATCCACCAATCGGCACTCGTTCCTGCCCCGAATCTCAACAATCCATCATTAACGACGTCGCATAGCAACCATTAAACGGTATCGTTCCTTTGGCCCGCCGTCTGCATAGACCGTGCTGCATTCCACGTTTAGACACACGATCGCGCATCTAAATTAGTGGCCGATGACGTCATCCCAGGAAAATTAATCTCCGCCCACGTGGCTTGCAGTAGATGGGAAGCCTGGGTAGTATCTTTGATTGTTTTTTTTTTTTTTTTG